>ERZ1034980.193-NODE-193-length-51262-cov-19.988556_pt1 | contig 51262 bp, 53 predicted proteins | sample MGYA00520622_ERZ1034980 | MGnify/ENA primary metagenome ERZ1034980 (study PRJEB33766, sample SAMN09781791) | gut metagenome | biome: gut microbiome | host: Homo sapiens | place: Madagascar | study: EMG produced TPA metagenomics assembly of the PRJNA485056 data...
GCAAAATAAAAAGCCTTTAAATCAGTATTCCTGACTATTTTTATCACAAAAATTTGTAGGAAATCGTTGTAGGGGGCATCTAAATACAGAAGAAAAAGCCTGATTTGACAGGCTTTTTTGCTACTCTCATACAGACTTGTTGCGTCTTTGTTGCAATTGTACAATAAATTTTTTACGACGTCAAATTTGGGATTTACTACACTTAACCCGCTTAATAAGTTTTCAATAATAACTTTATTTAACTTTGACACCTAGGATATATCATGAGATAATTATTCGTGAAAGATATTAGTGACTCCATAATACAATGGACAATGGAACGGAGAGCGTCAATGTTGCGAGCACTGATGCTTTTTTACTTTTATAGGGGAAATATTATCTTCTAATTCCTGTAATTCCATGCTATATTCTTCTTACTAAAAGCCTAATGGTAAAAAGTCAAGTTTTTGCAGAATAAAATTTGCTTATTTTTCTAAAAAAAGGATGCACTAAAGACGTTTCGTAGGCTTTTAGTACAAAAAAGAGAGACCCCATCAGGATCTCTCAGTTGTTAAAAACTTATTTTTTCTTAACAATCAAGTTAGCAAGTTTTTTGAATCGTTGTTTAAAGACCGCTCCTACACTCTGTGCTTTTCTCATGTGTTCACGTGGAATACGTTGTTGCATAGCTCTTAATGTTCCACGGCTGTCACGACTAGCAAATCGTAAGATTCCATCTTGTTTGGTACGAATTTCAAAGCGTGGGATGTAGCGACCACCAAAGTAGTAATCAACAACGACATAGGTCACTTCTGTCCAAGGAATTTGGATGTAATCTTGCAATTTAGTATCATTGTAAAATTCAAAAGCCTTATCACCGACCATAATTTTGCCGTAAATAGGACCATTACGAAACCAAGTTCCTTTTGAAACGTGATCCATTTTTGTGTTTAGCGATTTAACCATGAATGTCTCCGATTAAAGCAAACCGATAACGTGTAGGACGATAGCTAAAACAAAGATACCAATGATAATAACGATTGGAGATACACGTTTTTTAAGGAGATACATACACAAGAATGTCAATCCAAGGGCAGCAAGACCTGGCACCAATTGGTTCAAATTGTCTTGCAAAGTGGTTACTTTGTTGACATCAATTGAACGACCTGCAGCATATTGTGTAAAGGCTTCTTTAAGACCCTTAACACCATCAGGAAGTTTGCTCCAATCGATGTAGGCACCATCTTGTTGTTTAACGGTAGATACGACTGGTGTGAAGTTAATAGATACCCAACGTTCAATGAGGGAACCGATAACGAACATCCCCATCATAGAAGCTCCGCGAGTGACTTGTTGGAGGAGGTTACCTGACAAGTCATCTGTGATAGCAGTACCAGCTTTATAACCAAATTCTTGAGTGTACCACTTAACAGCGGCAGCCAAGATGTTCCAAAGAACGAAGAATAGAATTGGACCAAAGACATTTCCTGAAACGGCCAAACTTGCACCAAGTGAAAGGAGGATTGGACGAAGAGTGAACCAGAAGAGGGGGTCACCTGCACCGGCAAGAGGTCCCATCATACCGACTTTGACCCCTGAAATAGCCGCATCATCGATGTCAGCACCGTTAGCTCTATCTTCTTCAAGAGCCAAGGTTACACCAAAGATTGGGTTAGCCATGAATGGGTGTGTGTTGAAGAATTCCAAGTGACGTTTCAAAGCGGCAGCTTGATCTTCTTTTTTACTGTAAAGTTTTTTGATAGCAGGGATTAAGGTGTAAGCTACCCCACCATTTTGCATACGTTCATAACTGAAAGAACTTAGAAGGAAATATGAACGTAAGAATGTTTTAACACGATCTGATTTTGTTAGTGTAATTTTTTTATCAGCCATTAGATTGCCTCCTTATTAAAAGTCTTCCAAAATGTCGCCAAGTGGGTCACCTGATCCACCACCATTTGAAGAACCGTTAGATCCGCTACCTTCAAGAGCAAGGAATAAAACTGCAAGGCAGACACCGATGATACCCAAACCAATCAAAGTCAATTGGTTAATGGCTGCAAATGCAAAACCAAGGAAGAAGAATGGCCAAACTTCACGACTAGACATCATGTTGATAACCATGGCATAACCAACGGCAACGACCATACCACCACCGATTGACATACCTGAAGTCAACCATTCTGGCATTGCTTCAAGTCCACTACGAACAACATCAACAGGAATCATCATCAAAAGAAGAGCTGGGATAGCAACACGGAGTCCTTGAAGAGCCATACCCATAAAGTGCCATCTTTGGATACCTGCAAAGTCAGCTTCTTCAGCACGGCTATCCATGATGTGAGCAATAAAGACAGTTGCAGTACGAACAAGCATTGTAAGGGCAAGACCTGCAACGGCAAGAGGAACGGCAAGACCGATGGCAGTACCGATACCTTTAGAGCCTTGTCCACCAAGGATAAGGATAATAGCTGAAGCAACACCAGCAAGTGATGCATCGGGAGCCATTGCAGCACCAACGTTTGCCCAACCCATAGTGATAAGTTGAAGGCTACCACCTAGCATAACACCAAGTTCCAAGTTACCTGTTACCAAACCAATTAGCGAACAAGCTACGATTGGTTGGTAAGTTTCGATTTGGTCGTTAACTGAACTACATCCAACGATAAAGGCAATAATAACGACTAAAATGATTTGCATGACACTCATTTACGTTTCCTCCAAAATTATTCTTTTTCTGCTAGTTTCTTTTCAGCCAACTTAACAAGCTCATCAACATTTGCTGGGCTGTCGGCTGGAACACCACGGACGTCAAATTTGACACCTAGGCTCTGCAATTCTTTAATGGCATCAACGTCAGTTTGGTCAAATGATAGAGCCTTAGTGACATTGACTTTTCCTTCTTTGTAAGCAGATGAACCGAGGTTGATTGTTTTGACATCAACACCTGCTTTAATAGCTTCTAGAGCTGCTTCAACTGATTCGAAGAGGAGCATGGCACGGGTTGCACCAAAACGAGGGTCGTTATTAGCTTTAACCATATTTGCAATTGGAATAACATGAACCTTGACACCGCTTGGAGCTGCTTGCTTAATCATGTTTGTACGCAATTTGTCTTTGCAAACAGTATCAGAAACAACGATGATACGATCTGGACTAGTTGAGTGTGTCCAACCTGTAGCAACTTGTCCGTGAAGCAAACGAGTATCGACACGCGCTAGCACATATTCAATCTTGCCATCCCCAAGAACTGTTCCTTCTGGAATTGTTCCTTGTGGAGCTGCACTTTTAGCCGGAGCTGCTTCTGCTTGTGGTTGGTCTGGTGTCAATTCTTCAGGAAGCAATTTCACACCACCTTTAGATTCGTTGTAGATGTTTGCAACGACTTGTTCAACACCTGCATCTGCTGCCATCATGCGTTCTGTGTAAGCTTGAATAACCATTGGTAAGTTGAGACCTGTCATAATCACAATCTTACGGTCAGGATTTTCATCCTTCAAGCGACTTGCCTGGTTGAATGGTGAACCAGACCACAAGTCTGCAAGAATAAGAACCTCATCGTCAGCATCGAAAGCTGCAATAGCATCTTGAAAATGCTCGTAAAGATCATCAGGACCTTCATTAGGCATGAATGTCACCACTTGGACCTTTTCCTGATCGCCAAAGATCATCGATGCAGATTGATGAATGCCCTCAGCAAATTTACCATGGCTGGCAATAATAATACCAATACCCATTTGTTCTCCTCCTTTTCAATTTTCATTGACATAAATAAAGTAATCTCCATGACTGTCAGTCACCTTATTTATTGCAACGAACTTACTGGAACCGGTTCCATTATAGTCCTTTCTTATAAAAATGTCAATATCTTTCATAAATAAATTGTCAATTTTTGGAAAATTATAAGTAATTTGAGTTAATCAGCTTAATAGCAGGGTTTGTAACAATCAACAATCTATCATTTTCTGTCATTTTCTGTCAAAATTAACCAATTAACTACCCTAGCACCAGCATTTCACATCATCATCCAATACAAATGCCATTCTTCGCTCAAAGAGACTTTCAGCAATCTTTAAGGCTTTTTTCAGTTCTGCTTAAGTCAAGACCAGTAAGATAACAGTTGCTCAATCCTATTAGAAATAGAAGGTATATGCTATGAATTTTCTTAAGCGTGCCTGGTTGGTGACCATCGCCAAAAAAAAGCCGAACATTGCTTTTAACTCTGGTGACTAGTGCCATTTTGATTTTTGTTTTGGCTGGGCTGACCATCAACAATGCAGCCAACACTGCCGTCAAAAATGCCAAAAGTCAAACTGGCGCAACTGTGACCTTGCAGGTCAGTCGTGACTACATGATGTCGCAGATGGAAAAGAACCGTGACTCAAGTAGCTCAAGTTCATCATCTAGCTCATCATCAACAACAGTTTCGACAACCATTCCACTAGCGACAGCTAAGAAAATTGCTGAGAAGGGTGGTGTCTCATCTTACCTCTTCACAGCAACAACAACTGTAAGTGCTGGTGACGGTATTTCAGCTATTTCAAGCTCGTCGTCATCTAGTTCGTCAAGTTCATCCGACTCTGATTCTGACAAGGGTGGTCAAGGTGGTCCGCAAATGGTGACGGGGGACTTTACCATCACTGGGGTCAATGCGACTGCTAATGTCTCTGAATTCACGTCTGGAACAAACAAAATCAGCAAAGGTACTGGTATCACCAACTCAACAGCTGACAACGAGGCTGTGATTTCATCCGACTTGGCAAAAGCAAATAGCCTTTCAGTGGGTAGCACTTTCAAGGTTAAGGCGACAGTCGATGGTACCGAAACAACCTACACTCTAAAAGTAGTTGGTATCTATAAGTCATCATCAACAGTAACCTCAGCTCAGTTGCAAAACAACGCCTCAAACCCACAAAACAACATCTACACCAACTTGACAACCGCTGACACCATGAAGGGCGAAACAGATACCCTTGACTCAGCAACTATCACTTTGTCAGACCCATCAAAACTCTCAAGCTTCGTCAAATCAGCTAAAAAATCAATCGACACAAGCAAATACTCAGTCACTTCAAGCGATGAGATTTACAAGCAAATGTTGCAACCTTTGAACAATATTTCTAAAATCTCTAAAAATATCGTGATTTTGGTGGCAATCGCTGGTGCTGTTATCTTAACCTTGATTATTATCCTAAGCGTTCGTGAACGTCGCTATGAGATTGGGGTTCTCATGAGCCTCGGGGAAAGTCGCATCAAGATTATCGGACAATTCTTCGCAGAGCTTTTCATCGTGACCCTCATTTCAATCGCTATCGCTTCTGCAGCAGGAAATGTGGTCGGAAATACCCTTGGTAACCAACTCCTATCATCAAGCTCAAGCACTACACAAACAACAAGCCAACAAAATGACGGTCCTGGAAATGGGCAAGGTGGTCCTGGTGGCGGTGGAGCTCCTGACCAAGATAATAACAGCGATGGTACAAGTTCAAGTAGCTCAGCTGATTCATCAAATACTAACAGTCAAAAACCAAGCGGTAAGGCTCCATCAGGTGGTGGCATGGGTGGTATGATGTCCATGACTAAATCGTCTAAGGAAATCGACAAACTCAATGTCAAATTATCAGTTGGTGACGTAGCAAAACTTGGCGGTATCGCCCTCATTATCTCATTTGTTTCAACGATTTTAGCAAGTATCGGTATCATCCGTATGAAACCAAAAGACATTCTGTCATCAAACTAGGAGGCTCATATGACACTAAGTACACGAGATTTGGGTTATTGGTACACTAATAATCCCGACGATTATCTTTTCAAAAATGTTAATTTGACCTTCGAGAAAGGCAAGGTCTACTCTATTTTAGGTCAGTCTGGGAGCGGTAAAACGACTTTTCTCTCCCTCTTGGCTGGGCTTGACGCCCCAAAAGCTGGCGCTATTCTGTTAGAAGACAAGGACATCAGCAAGTCTGGTCTGATCACTTATCGCAAGAGCTCTGTCTCAACCATTTTTCAAGCCTGCAACCTTTTGACTTACATGTCCGCCAGGCAAAATGTGGTCACAGCACTTGAAATTGCTGGCAAACCTATCAATCAAGCCGACATCGAGCAACTCTTTACCCAAGTCGGTATCGATAGCAGTCAGATTGACAAACCAGTCCTAAAACTTTCTGGTGGTCAGCAACAACGTGTGGCAATCGTCCGTGCCCTAGCAACTGGGCATGACATCATCATCGCAGATGAACCAACTGGGAACTTGGACGAAGAAACGACTCAAGATATTGTTTCCATTTTCAAGAAAATTGCTCATGAACAACATAAAACGGTCATCATCGTGACCCACGAAACGGCCGTCGCTCAAGAAACTGACGTGACCTTCGAATTGAAGAAAAAAGTCTTTACGCAGATTAGTTAAACCAAAAATCTTCCAAGAATCAGATACTATAATGCTTGGAAGGTTTTTCATGTTGAATTGATAGACAGTGAACCTTTTATGATATGATGTAGTTGGTCAAGGAGGGTAGTATGAGAATCATTGATTACGAAGGGTGTTACAGGGATGATTTAATTTTTATGATTTTAGAGGCTAAGGATGCCTTGGGGAGGATACCCAGCATCAACCCTGACTTACTTGATATTCCTCAAAACTATCTAGAAAAGGGGGATTGTTTTTGGATTGCAATAGACGATAACAATCGTGTTATTGGTTCCATTGCTTATTCGTCCCTGCCACAGTCTCAGGCTGTATTTCTCCACCGACTATTTATCAAGTCTAGCTTAAAAGGTCACGGTATTGGTAGTCAGTTGCTAGTTTTTGCTGAAAATCATTTAAAACAAATCGGGAAAAGCAGCATCAAGGCTCACCTAGGCGAACCTAAGGAGCAATGGCTGGCATCCTATCACTTTTACCCTAAACACGGTTATCAATTTTATGACGACACCCACTTAGTCAAACATATCACTTAAATGAAAAATAAGGTTGGAGTCCTGATGAGAACTTCAACCTTATTTGTTATTGATTAAAGAAAAGCTTTATTTAACAACAATATTAACCAATTTATTAGGTACGGCGATGACTTTCACAACTTCCTTACCTTCAATCTCAGCTTTGACTTTGTCGTTAGCCATTGCTACTTCTTGCAATTCTTCGCGTGATAGGTCTTTAGCTACCATTAGTTTGGCGCGAACTTTGCCTTTGATTTGGACAACGATTTCGACTTCGTTTTCAACTAGTTTTGACTCATCCCAGCTTGGCCATGCCACGTATGAGATGGATTCGCCTGATTGTGTTAATTCTTGCCAGAGTTCTTCTGCCAAGTGCGGTGCGAATGGCGCAAGCAATTGAACAAAACCTTTGGCGTAGTCAGCAAAGAGTTTGTCTTCCTTGTTGGCTGCGTTGACGAAGACCATGAGCTGAGCGATAGCTGTGTTGAATTTCATAGCTTCAACTTGCTCTGTAACGGCTTTAACGGTTTCATTGTAAACCTTGTCCAAAGCTCCGCTATTTTCCGCAGAAATCTCTTTAGTCGTAATCAAGCGGTAAACGCGGTCCAGGAACTTACGTGAGCCTTCGAGGCCTTCTTCGGACCAAGCAATTGAAGCGTCAAGTGGCCCCATGAACATTTCGTAAACACGGAGTGTGTCGGCACCATACTGCTCAACCACATCGTCAGGGTTGACAACGTTTTTAAGGGATTTAGACATCTTAGCTGGTGCTTGTTCAAGCTCTTCACCCGTTTCGATGTTGAAGAATGAACCGTCGCGTTTTTCAACCTTGTCAGTTGCCACAAGGGCACCACGGTTATCGCGGTAGCTTGTTCCCAAAATCATGCCTTGGTTAAAGAGTTTTTGGAATGGCTCTTTGGTTGGAACGACACCGAGGTCATAGAGGAATTTATGCCAGAAACGCGCGTAAAGCAAGTGAAGTACGGCATGCTCTGCACCACCGATGTAGATGTCCACTGGCAACCAAGCTTTTAGAAGCTCTTCGTCAGCCAATTTTTGGTCATTGTGTGGGTCGATATAGCGAAGGAAGTACCAGCTTGAACCAGCCCATTGTGGCATGGTGTTGGTTTCACGACGCCCTTTGACACCATCTTCACGAGTGACTTCCAGCCAGTCAGTTAAGTTGGCAAGTGGTGATTCACCAGTACCTGAAGGTTTGATGTCTTTAGTCACTGGCAAGACAAGTGGCAATTCACTTTCTGGAACAGCAGTTGAAGTCCCATCTTCCCAATGAATGATTGGAATTGGCTCACCCCAATAACGTTGACGGCTGAAGAGCCAGTCGCGGAGACGGTAGTTAACTTGTTTCTTACCAAAGCCATTTTCTTCAAGGAAGGCAACCATCTTATCAATAGCTTCTTCTTTGTTAAGCCCGTCAAGGAATTCTGAGTTGATATGAAGACCATCTTCTGTATAAGCTTCCTCTTCAACATTGCCACCTTCAAGAACTGGAATGATGTCAAGACCAAATTGCTTAGCGAATTCCCAGTCACGCGTATCGTGGGCAGGCACCGCCATGATAGCACCTGTACCGTAACTTGCAAGGACGTAGTCTGAAATCCAGATTGGAATTTTCTTACTATTTACAGGATTAATAGCGTAAGCACCCGTCCAAACACCAGTCTTCTCTTTGGCAAGGTCAGTACGAGCAAGGTCAGATTTAAGACTTGCTTGACGTTTGTATTCGGCAATAGCTTGCGCTTGTTCAGGCGTCGTGATGGCGTCCACCAAGTCATGTTCTGGAGCCATAACAGCATATGTCGCACCAAATAAGGTATCAGGACGAGTCGTAAAGACGGTGAAGCCTTTATCAGTACCAGCTACCTTGAAGGTCACATGGGCACCTGTTGATTTACCAATCCAGTTGCGTTGCATATCCTTGATTGATTCTGGCCAGTCAAGATCTTCCAAGTCTTCAAGCAAACGTTCTGCGTAGGCTGTGATTTTAAGCATCCATTGACGCATTGGTTTGCGGATAACTGGGTATCCACCACGTTCAGATGTTCCGTCTGGAAGCACTTCTTCATTAGCGATGGCTGTTCCCAATTCTTCAACCCAGTTTACTGGTACTTCGGCTTCGTAGGCTAGGCCTTTTTCATACAATTTTGTGAAAATCCACTGTGTCCACTTGTAGTAATTTGGGTCAGTTGTGTTTACTTCACGGTCCCAGTCGTATGAGAAACCAAGTGAGTTAATTTGGCGCTTAAAGTTAGCAATGTTTTGAGCTGTAAATTCAGCTGGATCATTACCAGTGTCCATAGCGTACTGCTCTGCAGGGAGGCCAAAGGCATCCCATCCCATCGGATGAAGCACATTAAAGCCTTGCGCGCGTTTGAAACGGCTGAGGATATCCGTCGCAGTGTAGCCCTCAGGGTGACCGACGTGAAGCCCAGCACCTGATGGGTAAGGGAACATGTCAAGAGCGTAAAAATTAGGTTTTTCCGCGTCCGTTCCTGTTTTAAATGTTTCATTTTGAGCCCAGAAGGCTTGCCACTTGGGCTCAATCTCTTTATGATTAAAAGCTGCCATAAAATGCTCTCCAAAAATATATAGTCCTTATTATTATAGCATGTTTTTTAGGGGAATGGCGGAGCGTTTCCACATTTTGACAAATAAGTCATCACTATTCTCCTGGTAACAACCTTGTTTAGAAATAAAAAGAACAACCTCTGCTACTACTCAAAGGTTGTTCTAGGGGATTTTACTGTAGTCGTAGACCTTTAGGTCGTACGAATACGTATGCAACAGCTACTGTCAGATTGAACGGCAAAGCCGTGAAAAGATGACTAGTAGCCACTGCTATGAAAAGAAAAGTTTTAGGATGATTATAGTATACAAAGGTCAGCTTAAACAAACCTAAAAATTCCCCTAAACATTTCTGAAATGCTATTTTATTTCTATTCCCCCAAATATTCCTTCAACCCATCCATTGCTTCACGCGCATCTTGGAGGCCAATCGTGTAGATTTCGTCAAACTTGACGGGATTTTTCTCTAGGCGTCCGATGACTAGGTCTTGGCTTGGTCTGATAGCGTAGAGTTGACCCCTTTTCTCTAGGTCGATGACGCGCTCAACGACCTTGTTGTAGTGTTTGTAGCGCATCGATGCCACCTTAACAAAATTCGGATACTTGCGATAAAGCAACTTGTAGATGCGACCACTAGATGGCTTTTTGCGGTAGTCGATGGGACGGGTTAGCACGACGATGAGCTTATCAAAGCCCAAGCTGCGCGCAAAATCGACGGGGATACTGTCAGACAGGCCTCCGTCCAAGTACTTCTTGCCCTCATACTCAACAATTTTTGACACGACTGGAAGCGATGAGCTGGCGCGGAAGGCTTCCATCTGGTCAAAGACGTTGTCAATCTTAAGATAATCTGGCTTGCCCGACTCGATGTCTGTCGCCACGGCATAGAAATCTACACCAGCCTTCTCAAAGGCTTCTTCATCGAAAACGTCCAGCTTCATAGGAATTTCGTAGTAGGTGAAGTCCTTGTTGACCACATTCCCCGTCTTAATCCAAGAGTGAAAGCCCATGTAGTTAGGGTAGGAAATGAACTTTTTATTGTAACGAAGGGCGCGCCCACGCTGTCCAGACACGAAATTGACACCGAAAAGGGCACCAGCCGACACCCCTATCACACCGTCAACCTTGATGCCCGTATCCAAAAAGGCATCCAGTACTCCTGCGGTGTAAAGCCCACGCATACCGCCACCTTCTAAAACCAAACCAACTGACATGATACTTCCTCGCTTTCTTTGCCCTCATTATAGCAGAAATGACTGAAAATTCCATGAAAAGAGGATGCAGACAAACCGAGCTAAGCCACTACATATAGAAAGAATTTTGCCGACTTTGCTAGGTTATTGGGTTGCATCATTTCTACCTAAACAAAGTCTGCAGTTTAAAACTATAACTCTGCCTAATCAAATACTACAGCTAGGAGCATTGACGATAGTTGGCTTGTCATGCTAGACAGGAAATACGGTAAATGCAAACGATGCTATTTATCGTGGAAATATTTTTAGAAACCATCTTAAAATAATCAAAGGCTTGACCTAGGCAGTTAGTCTTCTGAAAACTCAACCGCCAAGCTCCTGCAAAATTGCGACAGACCAAAAACTCAGTTTTCGACTTCCTGCAAATTTGTAACAGACTAAAAACTCAGTTGCCAACCTCACGCAAAATTGTAACAAGCTAAAAATGCAGTTTTCGACCTCCTACAAAAATGAGACCGGCTAAAAACTCGATTTTTATGATGTTACTACTTAGGCTTAGACCTTTGATTCTTATGTTTATACTAAGTTAAAATCAAAACAGATTCTATCTCACAAGTAAGCCTCTTATCAAACATAAAAGCGAACGAAGTGAACCAAACCCGATATTTTCGCAGTAAGTGGGTATTATCAGTGGCAATGAAGATGCCACTGATAACGGAATTTTTGAGAGAGAAAATGAAAAAGCGAAGGAGCTCAAAGAAAAAGAGATTGAGCTGCAATCACCTCGAATCTCTTTTTCCTCACAAATCCAAATCCATATTCAAACGCTCTTCACCCCACCACTCAGGGATAAGATCGCCCAATTTGACCGTCTTTTTACTAGCATAATCTTGCATAATCAAAGTTTCACGATTTTCCATATTCAGTTGCATCATGAATTCACGACAAGCACCGCAAGGCATTCCGGAACCACCACCATAAGGCACCTTGTCACGGAAGGCAATGATTTTCTTAATCTTGGTCTGACGCGAATCCATGTACATATTGACCAAGGCCATCCGTTCCGCACACAAGTGTAAAACTCCTGCAGTCGCTTCAAAACAAACACCTGTATAAACACGGCCTTCTTCTGACTCGATAGCTGCAACCACATGATTTGAGTAGACAAAAGGACTAACCTCATGCGGATCATATAAGTCTTTTGCCCGATTGTATAATTCTTCCCAACTTGCCATAACTGACTCCTTTTCTATATAAAAACGGCTCGCCAACGGCGAGCTTACACATAGTTTACAATTCAGCGATTTGATACAATTCAACTTCGGCCATTGTTTCTGAACCGAACATATTGATCATCAATTTAACCTTGTTGTTATCAATTTCCACAACACGTCCTTCTTGTCCCATGAAGGCACCGTCGATGATTTGAACCACGTCACCTTCTTTGATGTTGGTATCAAAGACATCAACCGTTTGTCCCATAGAGACAAGGATAGCACGGATTTCATCTTCCAAAAGTGGTGTTGGTTTTGAACGGTTACCATGTGACCCAACGAAACCAGTAACGTTTGGTGTGTTACGAACAACGAACCAAGCTTCGTCTGTCATAACCATCTCAACCAAAACATAACCAGGGAAGCGGTTTTCTTCCACTTCTTTAACCTTACCATTTTTCTCAACATTGACAGTCTGTGTTGGAATTTCCACGCGCAAGATATTGTCCATCATGTTGTAAGTTTGGGCACGTTGCAAAAGGTTTTCCTTGACTTTGTTTTCGTAACCAGAGTAAGTCTGAAGGACAAACCAGCCCTTATCAAATGAATCTAACATATGATTTCCTTTCCTTAATAAAAAAGCCTGCACGGCTTTAGAGATTGCTTATTTCTCTTTTATTATAGGGAAAATCGCTGGCGCTGTCAATGAAAAGCACAGCTATTTCAACGAAAAGAGGTTAGGACAAAACTCCCTAACCTCTCTTCATTTTGTCTGAACTAATCTCAAGTCGCAGTGGTTGAGTGGCATCTAAGCACTGATAAATCAGCACTTAGAGACCTACTCAACTGTGCGGAGGTGGGAGTGAAACAGTCTGGGGAGAGACTGTTTCAGCCCAAACCGAGAAATAAAGACGTGAGGGAAAATCGAAGACTTCGTCTTCACGATTTTTGTCCCACTCTCTCCTACTACTCAGCAAAATACTTATAAACATCCTCGAGGCGCTTTCTAGCGAGGTCATTGACTGCCTGACCATCTAGTAGAACCTCTTTTGCCACCAAGAAATCTTGGATAGCAGGGACTTCACGCTGCTGCAAAGTGACAAATTCATCAATAGAATGGAAGGTCTGACTCTTTTCCAAATCACCAACACCAACTAAATAAGTAATGCTTAACATAGCTTTCTCCTATCTCGAGTGCTCCTCGATATTCTGCTGGGTCTCCTCAACCAATTGTTTCAGAGTAATGCGAGCCATCTGAGCCTCAGCTTCACGCTGAATCGCTTGAAAATGGTCCTCCAAAACCTCTGGAAAGGCGACACCCACACTGCAATTTTCTGCTGTCTGCTGGTCAACCTTGAGCAAGTCGCCCTGATTATCGATTGCTCGATAGACATCTAGAACTGTAATCTGGTCACGAGGTCTCTCAATGGTCACCCCAGCCTTGCCACGTTGGGTTGAGACCAAGCCAGCTCTGCGCAACTGCATGAGCATCTGCCGCACCAAACTATCATTGGTCTTTAGACTAGATGCCAAACGCTTGCTGCCAATGGCCTCATCCTTGTGGACTTCCACATAAACTAAAATCTGTAATAAATCGCTTAGGCGGTTATTTGCCATAGTCACTCCTTTGATTATGTTACCTCTATAGTATCATGACTCAAAAGGACTTGTAAATCTTAACGACGCACCAATTTTGCTTTTTTAACGTCTTCGATGGTTTGAGCACCCGCTAATTGCATGACAATCTTGAATTCATCATTCAAATGTTCCACAACGCTTTGAGCTCCTTGGGCTCCGCCCAATGCCAATCCGTAGAAAATTGGACGACCGATAGCAACCAAGTCTGCACCTGATGCAAGAGCTTTGAAGACATGAGACCCACGACGAACACCACTATCAAATATGATAGGCACACGTTTGTTTACACGCTCTGCGATGGCTTCCAAAGTATCAAATGAAGCAGGACCACCGTTCAATTGACGACCACCGTGGTTTGATACCCAGATACCAGCTACGCCAGCTTCGATAGCTGTTTGCGCATCATCAGGGTCTTGAACACCTTTGACGATAACTGGAAGATTAGTGTATTCAGTCACACGTTTGATGTCTGATGGGAGGATGACTTGGGCTGCGGCTGCATAGATTTCAGCGATTCCTTTACCAGTGCCGTCATCGTTAGTGAGTTGTGCCATGTTACCCATTGGCAGTGGGAATTGGAAGTTGTTGATGATATCAGCTTCACGGTAACCACCAAGCATTGAGTCAACGGTCACGACGATTGCTTTCACACCTGATGCGACAGCTTCATCCAACCAAGCTTTGTTAATATCCCAATCTTTAGACATGTAAAGTTGGAAGAATTGCGGAGCACCTTTACCAGCTGCGGCAGTATCTTTGATGCGGGTAGTTCCGTAAGTTGATTGAGACATGATGGTACCAGCGGCAGCCATACCTTCAGCAGTTGCTAGTTCACCACGCGCATGCGCCAAACCTTGCGCGGCAGCCGGCGCCGAGATGATTGGCATAGACGTCTTAACACCGAAGATTTCAGTTTCAGTTGATGGATTTTCAACATTAGTCAAGATACGAGGCACGATTTGAACATGGTCAAAGGCACTTGTATTTTCACGCAATGTCCATTCATCTTCAGACCCTTCTGTGATATAACCAAAACCACCCTTAGGCACAACCTCACGCGCACGCTCTTCCAGGCTAGTCAAGTTCAAAATATCAATCTTTTGTTAGTTATCAGATTGGAAATAACCATTTGTCATTGTCATAATAGGACCTCTTTCTGTTTTTTGAAGGACTTGTTATATTTTTTATAACATTTATTTTTGAACCTAGTTTAGTCCTATTTCTTTTTCTTGTCAACAGCTTTGCTTAGAAAAGACTTATTCCTTTTTTGAGCATCTTCTTACTTGCCACAAACCTGCTTAGCTGCGCCATTAGCAACTTCTCTCCTAGCAGACGACACCGTCGCCAAAAATGCACAAGCTGTTAGCTTCTGTCATTTGTCTACAAAAAAACAGTCACCAAGGTGACTGCTTAGATTTCTTAAAAGCGATCGATCAAGTTGATAACACCTGTTGACAAGAGTTTGTCAAAGATAAAGATGATCACTGTAAAAAATGCTGTGTATTCAAGTATGGCGATAAAGTCTTTCCAACGCTGTTTGCGGTTTGGCCAATCTGTGTCGCGCAAGACTTGAAAGGTTCCTTTGATAAACTTCACAGGGTCTCCTCCGATGACTAGCTACATTAACGAGTTTCTTTATGTAGCGTGTACTTTTTACAATATTTACAATACTTATTAACTTCTAGACGTGTAGGTTTTGGGTTGCTACTCACTGAAATGGAGTAATTGCGGTTTCCACATTCTGCACACGCTAGGCTTGCTTTTTTTTGTGCCATAACGCCTCCGTCAGTGTTATTTTAGCATGAATTAGGGAATTCTGCAAGCTATGTGCTGACTAGTTCTTACTTTCTAAATAAGCCTTGTTGATGGCAGATACCAAGTCATTCAATAAGCCCAATTTACCGTCTGCGTTGGTTGTAGTAGCGACAACGTAGTCACCTTTTGGTGTTGAGACAATGCCTGCATCGTTGGTAGCATGGTAGCCAGTCATACCAATCCAACCAGCCTTGGTCTTAGTAGTGTATTGGCTACCAAGAACAGAATGAATTGGAGAAAGGTTAGGACGAGTGTAGAGTTGTGATAATTGTTTACCTGTTGAGTCGGTCTCAAAATATTGATAATTACGTTTCCAAAGTTTTGCTAGTTCATCAGCTGAAATATTTGGATAATTAGGTTTAGCAAGACTGGTATCAACACCGACTTGACTCATCCAGTTAGCAATATAGCCTGAACCATAGGCAGAACGAAGGTAGTTGTAACCTTCATTACTTGAATAGTAAAGGACATTTTGAATAGTTGAGTAATTGTTATTAAGAGCTAATGGATTTTGAGCCACTAGGCTGGCAACATAGATACCTTTAATTGAACTAGCCACATAGAAACGTTGATTGCTGTTGTAGGCAATTCCTTGACCGGTCTTGGCATCAAACATGGTAAAACCAACTTGATAGCCTTGGTCTGTAATCATTTTAACCGCGCTAGCCAATTGATTTCGTACAGAAACGCTTGGAGCGTAACCATTTAGGTCGTCAACCTCAGCTGCTACACCAGTAACCGCTGGTAGGGTCATGCTTGTCGCTAAAGTAGCCTGACCTGACATTTGACCATTATTGAGTTCGTAATAAACGTGAACATTATATTTGCCTGATTCAAAATGGTGTTTACTTAGGTCTGTAACGGAAAGATAAGAGCCGTCCGATTGTTTACTTGCATTTGTCCAACGGATACCGTCTTGATCATTAACATCTGACCAGATTGGAACAACAATACTAGAGATATATTTTGGAACATTTGATACTGTTATTTTATAAGTTGAATCATTTACTTTATCAACTGCCGTACTGACATTAGGTTTTGGAACGGTCACTGTGATAGCACTAAGACCGTGCGCTTGTCCGCCTTCAAAACTGTAGGTGTGGACATTATAGCTACCAAAGCCTTTGTGGTTAGCGTAGGAAGCAAGAGCTGTTCCCATCGTTGAAGCATCATACCAACGAAGGTCATCTTGACCATTTTCATCTGACCAAACGGCAAACTTCAAACTATCGTTTTCAGTCAACGTTCCATTATAGCTAATCTTTAGCGATTTTCCATCCTGGTCGGTAGAAACTAGCTCTTTGCTAGCTGGTTCTTCCGCTGTCGCGTCACTAGCTGTGCCACTTGCTCTAACACTTGCTAGAACTTGACTTGCTACTAGATTAGTTGCTTGGGATTGGCTAGCGCTGGCCACACCAGCAACTGTTTTTGCCTCAATTATCTGAGTTGTCACTACTGATTTAACAGCGGTAACATCTTGCTCTTCTTGAAAATTATTTGTTTCAGAAGTTGATATTTTATCACTTGTTTCTTTTAGTGTAGAGCTTTGGGGAGTTGACTCTGTTTCAGTTACTACTTGGGTTGTATCTGATGCTGAGGTGCTTGAAGGGTCTTTCCTAGTTGAGCTAGTACTTGTTGTAACGGTATCTTGATTAGTCCTTGGAGTAGCTGTTTCTTCGGTATTTGCTTCAGTGGCAGTTGGCTTATTTTCCTTTTGACTATCAGCAGAACTCGCTTTAGTAAGAGTGTCTTTATTTTCTTCCTGAATAGCTTCAGGAGCTGATGTTGTTGAGGTAGTCTGATTTTCTACTAAAGTAGTAGCTGGCTCCACTCCCGTTGAAGGTACTTCTTGTGTTGTTTGGTCAGCTAAAACTTGCCCCCTAGTAGGGTCAAGCTCCCAATCATAACAGAAGCAACACCAATTCCAGCTTTCTTTCGTAAACTGTAACGTTCTTGATGACGAGCCACCATTCGTGAATATGACATTCTAAAACTTTCTTTCTAAATCGTCAGTTAAAATCATCTGACAATTACCTCTCGCCCCATATTTTAGCACTAAAGATAAACGATTACAATTTTATAATGAATGAAAAACTCCCATCCATTTAGACAGGAGCTATGATGATTACTTGAAATAATTGATGACATCATCCCACAAGTTTTTAGCCTTTTCACCCAGATTGGCGTCTTCAACAGCTTTTGAAATGTTCTGAGCGGCTTTGTCAGCTTGATCCTTGATACCATCGATAATGGATTGGGAATTACTTGTCGTCTCGCTACTTGTCTCACTTGTTGCGCTATAGGTGAGGGAGAGTCCGTTTTGAGCGTAGGCATTTTCCACCTTAAAACTTGTCCCTTTGGTATAAGGCAAAATGTAGGAGGCTTGCGTGCTGAAAACGGTTGATGCCGTTCCTGAACTTGAGTCGGTCAGGTAGTGATTTTCGTCTGTATTTTCAAAACCAATCCACTGGCTGATAACTACATCTGGCGTATAGCCGATGACCCACTGATCTCCAGTCAAGTCAGCATTGAAACTTGTCTCAGTTGTCCCTGTCTTACCAGCAAGGGTGTAGCCGTAAACGTTAGCATTGACAGCGGAGCCATTTGAGAAGGTTCCAAGCATCATGCTAGTCATCTTATCAGCAACCGAACTACTGATAACTCGGGTTGTCTGGTCTGTAAACTTCTTGACAACCTCACCACTAGCTGTCTCAATCTTGGTGATGAAGTGAGCCTTATGCATGACACCTCCATTAGCAAAGGTAGAGTAAGCCTGAGCCATTTCTAGGGGATTGGTCGTCACGCTACCACCGAGGGCTACACCAAGCTCTTTATTAGCAGAGCTCATGTTAAGTCCAAATTTCTTCCCGTAAGTAAAAGCTTTGTTGATGCCCAGTTCATTCAGCGTATAGACAGCTGGGATATTATAGGAATTCGCTAGCGCCTGATACATGGGAATATCTTCGGTCTGAATACCCGCGTAGTTGTTAGGGCTATAACCATTAAAATCACGGGTGCTATTTGGCAAGCTAGTGTCAATAGACCAACCCGCAGCAACCGCAGGTGTGTAAACAACCAGTGGCTTAATAGATGAGGCTGGGCTACGTTTTGATTGAGTCGCAAAGTTGAAACTGCGGAACTCCGCACTGGTACTATTAACACGACCAACCAGACCACGCACACCACCCGTCTTTGGATCAAGGGCTACACTTGCCCCTTGAGCAGTCGTACCATCGTAATCCGAAGTTGGGAAAAGACTGGTATTGTCAAAGGTCTGCTGCATCCCTGACTGATAGTTGGTGTCAAGTTCTGTGTAAATCTTGTAACCATTGTTGACGATATCTTTCTCAGAAATACCGTAGGTGCTGATAGCTTCATTGATAATCGCATCAAAGTAAGAAGGGTACTGATAGTCGTCCGTCTTGGCCTGGTAAGTGTCTTTCAAACGATTAGCCATGCCTACCGAAGCTGCTTCCTTGGCCTGAGACTTGGTGATTTTTCCAGCATCAACCATGACGGATAGCACCGTATCTCGGCGGTTGGTTGCATTTTTTGTCGAATAGATAGGATTGTAAATCTCAGGTCCCTTAAGCATTCCAGCTAGGGTCGCTGCTTCGTCCAAGGTCAAATTGGCTGCGCTAGTCCCGAAATATTTCTGGCTGGCATCCTCTACCCCCCAGACCCCATTTCCGAAGTAAGAATTATTGAGGTACATGGTCAAGATTTCAGCTTTGCTATATTTCTTAGTCAATTCCAGCGCCAAGAAAAATTCACGCGCCTTCCGCTTGATGGTCTGGTCTTGGGTCAGATAAGCATTTTTAGCCAACTGTTGCGTGACGGTTGAACCACCACCAAATTTTCCAAGAGTGACTGTCGCAAGTAAAAAACGAGACAAATTGACACCATTATTCTCATAAAAAGTACGGTCCTCGGTTGCAATAACCGCATTTTTCATGTTGTCAGAAATCTGGTTCAACTCAACATAAGTCCCCTTTTGACCAGACAAACTACCAGCATACTTGCTATTCTTATCATAAATGATGGTCGTTGCCTTAAGAGCACTCTGCAAATCGGAAACCTTTGCCGTCTTAGACAGATAAAAAAGGTAAGAGCCAAAGACCAGCACAACCGTCGTCAGGCCAATAATCAAAATCTTCCCAATGTGGTAACGACGCCAGAAACGGCGGAGCCACTGAGGTGGTTTTGGGAGATACTTATCAATCTTCTGAAGCCAAGCTGGTTTCGGCTTTTCAGCTTCATGACGGCGCCCGCGCTGATAACGAGAGATTCTACTTGGTGCCTCCTCCTCAGCGGTATCAAGCTGACCTGCTTGCTTGTCTTCCCTAGAAATCGTCTCTTGCTCGGCAAGCTCCTGAGACTCGTCCATAACCTCTTTTTCATTGGTTTTGGATGGTCTCAGTTTTGCCAACCATTGTTTCACTGTTTTACTTAAATTTTCGAATACATTCATAAGCCTATTATACCAAGTTTACTGCTTATTTCCATTGCTAACTATTGCAGAATGATTAAATTCCGACTCAGGACTGAGAAAAAACATGCTATAATATGGCTATGACATTCACAGTAACCATCACTAACAAACACGGTCAACATATTGTCAAGGAACTTTTGGAGGATTACTATCTCATTCCTCGAAAGATTCGCCATTTTTTGCGCACTAAAAAGCATGTTTTGGTCAACGGTCAAGCTATCAATTGGCAGAACTTGGTCGAGAACGGTGACACTATCAGCCTAACTTTCGATGAAGATGATTATCCGACTAAGATTATCCCTATGGGAAAGGCAGAGCTAGTTGATTGTCTCTACCAGGACGACCACCTCATTATCGTCAATAAGCCTGAAGGAATGAAAACTCACGGCAATGAACCGACAGAAATCGCTCTGCTCAATCATGTGTCTGCCTACGTTGGAAGCACTTGCTACGTCGTCCACCGTCTGGACATGGAAACCTCTGGCGCTGTGCTATTTGCCAAGAATCCTTTCATCCTGCCCATCGTCAACCGCCTGCTTGAGGACAAAAAAATCTGGCGTGAGTACTGGGCCTTGGTTGACAGGAAGTTTACACCTAAACACCAAGTCTTTCGCGATAAGATTGGACGTGACCGCCATGACCGCAGGAAGAGAGTCGTTGATAAGAAAAACGGTCAGACTGCCGTCACAATCGTGGACCAACTTAAAAACTTGGGTAATCACAGTCTTGTCAAATGCCGTTTAGAAACTGGTCGTACCCATCAAATCAGGGTTCACCTGTCCCACCACGGCTATCCCATTGTCGGAGACCCTCTTTACAATAAATACCCCCAAGGACGCCTTATGCTTCATGCTCATAAGCTGAGCCTAACTCATCCGCTAACGCTGGAGAAAATCTCTGTTGAAGCCATTTCTAAAAGCTTTGAAGCCGAACTTCGTAACCAATAGCTTAAAAGAGCCGTGTCACGATACACAGCTCTTTTTACTAATTATTTGGCAAGACTATTTCAAAACAAGTTTCCTCATAGGTTGACAGCACCTGTAAAGTCCCACCATGACGAGTGATAATATCTTCAGCCATGGCAAGTCCAATGCCATACTGTCCTTTGGCGCCCTTGTAAAAGCGTTCAAAGATATCATTGATTTGGTCGGGGCTGATTGATTCGCCATTATGGGCAATTAAAATGGTGACAGTATCATCAGATTCTCGAAGTCTGATGGTAATGCTATGCTTAGCATAACGGACAGCATTTGAGAGGATATTAGAAACAGCTCTTTCCATCATTTCCTCGTCAGCGTTGATTTCAAGATAGCTTGGCTGAAAATCATGGGTAATTATGATGTCCGACTTATCCGCTTGATGCTTGTAGCGCCAGCTCATGTCATACAATAAATCCGTCAAAGAAATCTACTCGCGCGACAATTTGGTCTGGCTGGTTTCCTCTTCGAGAGGGTCAAAATCTCATCGACCAGCGTCAGCATGCGAGTACTCTCTGACAAAATCACTTTTGAAGCCTCCTGACTATCCATGACCCCAGCCTGAATAGCTTCAGCGTAGCCTTGAATGGACATGTTAGGAGTTCTGAGTTCGTGGTAAGAATTTTGGAAAAAAAGCTCCTGACTGTGGCGGCTGCTTTCAATCATCTGACTCATCTGACTGACTTGATTGAATTCATCATAGGCTAAATCTGTTGGGGCCTGAGTTTCTTCGCGGTTCCCAACACTTGTCACGTAAGCACTCAAACGGCTGAAGGATTGACTGATTTTCCGAGAGGGTCGGTAAAAAAGAAACCAAGTCAAGAGCAAAACAGCAATCATGAGACCACCCCGAGTGACATTGACAATAATTAAAAATTGATAAAGAGGCGTCACATTGACAAAAACAAAGGCAAAGTAGGGCTAACTATCATCTGAGTCTGACGATTTGACATAATAATCCTTGAGTTCTCCATAATAATCCGTCATTTTGACATAGTAGATTTTTTTCTTGATGGTGACTTGCGCCAACTGCTTTTGGCTAAATTGAGAATCATCGTTATCATCATCCCAATCGTCATGCTTCATGAAATAATCTAGTAAATCCTCTGTGTCAACTTTCCGCGATAAACTGTTCATGCTATTTGAGCTATAACTGATATCGCCCTCGTCATTGACAATGATATACTGATTTTCCAGCAACTGCTGCGGATTATAATTTTTCTGCTCTTTCCCTTTGTACAGCTGGTCTAAGGTCTCAAATCGACTGACCACGGCCTTATCTGTCTGAGACGAGTGTTGACCCAAAGCATGGTCACATTGAAGGCTAAAAAGACAAGGACAAAGGCTAGCACCACCAAACTCAAAGGCTGCCAAAACAAGGTGCGTCTTAACTTTCGATTGTTGCCAATACGAGGTAGGCTAGGCTTTTTTAACCATTTTAAAGCCGTAACCCCAAACTATTTCAATGAGGACATCACACTCCACCTGTCTTAATTTTTTCCGTAAACGCTTAATGGTATTATCCGTTGCCCGCGTTTCCACATCGCTATCGTAACCCCAGACCTTATCTAGCAAAATATCCCGAGAAACAGCCTCTTCCTTATTTTGCATCAAGATTTTTAACAATTCGAATTCTGTTTTCGTCAATTAATGGGCTTCTGTTTAAAATAAGCAATCCGCTCTTTATCAGATAAAGTCAGGTCTCCAAAGGACAGATTAGCCCCCTCACTCTTTGTACTGTAATGGTTTCTAGCCAAAATCGCCTTAATTCGAAGAACAAGTTTGACCATGGAAAAAGGCTTGGTGACATAATCATCAATACCGCTGCTAAAGTCTTCCGCATAGTCCTTGTCACTATCTCTAGCAGTCAAAAGAACAATGGGAACCTCCGACTGTTGACGCAGGCGTTTCGCAATCGAAAACCATCACTTCCTGGCATCATGACATCCAAAACAACAACAGCTGCAGGCTCCTCCAAAAATCTTAAAAAAAAAAAGCTGATCACCTGTTTCAAATAGCTCGACTTCCAGTCCCACACTTTTCAGAAAACTACCGACTAATTCACGAATATGACGGTCATCATCTGCTACATACACCTTGGTCATCTCTGTCTTCCTTTCCTTTATTTTGATTATTGTAACATAAAAGCCGGCCTTGTCGCCAGCTCGCATACTTATTAAGCATTGTTTTGATTGCTATTAGTGTCTTGATTAGAAGTAGTTGCTTCGTCTTCATCATCGTAATCATGGTCCACATCATGGTCACCATCAAAAGAATCGTCCTCTTCATCGTTCCAATCAATCACCTGACTAACCAGTTTTTTCTCTGCGTTTAAAGCCTTTTTCAAAGTCTTTTCAGATTTTTCTAGTGATTTTTCAAGGTCTATCACGCTTTGTGTGTAGGTATCATAGGCTTTAGCCCATTTTTCTTGCAAGGTTGACGCTTGGTTGACATCATCTGTCAAGGTTTTTTTGTCTGCGTCGGAGAGAGAACTTGCTGTGATATCTGATTTGATTTCAGATAATTCCTCAGAAGTCACTTCTCCTAAATCATCTGGTAAACCAGCATCATCAGAGATCTTTTTCCAAAGGTCTGAGTGACTTGAGAGTAATTTTTTGTAGTCAGACTCAATTGTACCAAGATTTTTAGTGTAGGCTTCTTCAATTTTTTCTGCGTCGTTTCAATATCGGTAATGGTTGATTTATTCTTTTGAATCAAAGAAAGAAGTGTTCCCTTATCGGTTGCTGATAGGCTAGACTGATTGATGGTCTGTTGCCACTGCGTATAAGTCAAATCCAAGTCAGAGGCTGACAGTTGATTTGAATGGTGTTCTCCATCATCCCCATGCCTTTCATCCATATGGTCTTCAAATTCATGACGCAGTTTTTCACCGCCAAAATAAGCTGCGCCGCCACCGATAACAAGGACTGCTGCCCCTGCGACGGTCAAGACTTTCCAGTGCTTCTTAGCCGACGCTTTTGCATTATCAAGTTGTGTTTTCCATTTATTGTTTGTCATAATCATTCTCGCTTTCGATTTGTTTTATTTGATGAGTCTAGTATATCGTCTTTATCAAACCCATGTTCGATCAAAGCGAGGTAAGATTGTGGCAAAAGTGGGGCAGTTTATTTTGCAATAGTTAAAAGTGCACTGATTTACAGCGCACTTCGTTTATTCTTTAGTGAGAGACTTGCCTTCCAATGGTTTTGTATAGTCAAAATCATCGGTTATATTTGCCTGCCACACTACTGGTTTGATTTTATCGCCATCAATTTTTAGGCCATAAGCGTATTTGACACCTGCTCCGCCGATTCCCCCGTCAGGGATGAAAGTAGAAACATCCGAGCTATCTTCATAAGCGTACAAGTACAGATTGTCCGCCTTTTGAGTCAATTTGGTCACCTTAGCCGTCATTGTTTTATCTTCTTGCTTATCATCTTTAAAGTCGACTTTTTTGGTCACCGTGCCATCTTTAGCAAAGGTCATGGTCACTGTACGGTCATCGAGTGTCAGCTTCCAACTACCAATTACTTGGTCTGGGAAACTCGTCAATTCTTTCTCTTTAGTCTCATCCGCCTTGATCTGATTGTCCTCGCTGTTTACTGTCAAATTACCACCAGAATTAGTGATACGATAGCTTGTGTCCGACCGTTTAACCGTAAAGCTACCAGACAGATTCTGCACGATATTTCCGTAAGTGTTTTTCTTCGTATCCGTTGATTTGTCATAATAAAAATTATAGGTCGCATCAAAGCCCAGCCGATAAGAAGCCTTCCCAACCTGATTCAAGCTGGTCAAGACAATATTAGGGATGGTGAGCTGACTTGCCTTACGACTGTCTGTCGTCAATTTTGCCTTGACACTTTCTTTGAGACCTTTGTAAAAGGCATTGCTAGCGCCAGCTTCAAACAAGCTAGAGACCATAGAAGCGTCCCGACCAGAGGTGACATAAACCACGAGCTGGTCAAATGCTGAAACAACCAACTGACCTGCCGTCGCCTGATCAAGCAGATTTTCAGCATCTAGAGCCACACTGCTACCGTCAGCAATCTCCGTAACAGCTTTCTTTTGCGACTCCAAAACACCATCTGAGAAATTTTTCTTCACTACAGCTTTAGCTGCACTGGTGATGGGATAATTTTCGACCTGATAAGTCCCCTCAGCCAAAGTCCCAATACGATTTTCGCCAAAATAAAGCTCGCCGTCTGTTAAATTGCTAGTCACCGTAAAAGTCTTGAAGGTCACTGATAAATCAATCGTACTAGACTTGCCCTTATAAGACTTACTGAGTTTAATCTTCCTGCCATCATGCGTTCCCTCAAGAGTCGCCTCATAATCAGCCACTGGCAAACGTTTCAGTGTGATGCTATAATTGTCAGAGTCAGTCGTCGCTACCTTTTTCTGATTGAGCAAAAGGTCCATCTTGGCGACATTCGTTTTCAGCGTCAAGCTCATTGGCCGCATGGCCACCTTATAATCTGGAAAAATCCCAAAACGACGCCCCACGCGCTTGATGTAGAGCGAACTCGAGCTATCAGCGGTTTTTAGGCTATCGCCAATCGCTTGCGCTTTGGACTTGCTGAGAGCCGTGAAACTAGCATAATTAGCCTCATCATTGGTAATCTGCTCCCCTGTGTCAGACCAGACTAGAAATCCCTTGATATTCTCAAAAGCAGCCCCAGACTTGCTAGAACGCGCCTGCACAAAGCGATGAATAACCTGACCCTTGGAAAAATAAAAACTACCCCAAGCTCCTAAAATCAGTAACAAAACCAACAGAGTACTTCCTGTCAGCTTAACTGATTTTTTCTTGAAAAACCTCCTCATCTGGCACCTCCTGATAACGTTTTCTCTATTATACCTTATTTTATTGATAGAATGATGACAGAATTTTGTCAAACAATGACCTTTCAATTTGCCTTTTTGCTTTTGTAGTGTTATAATAATACAAAAGAAGATTTAGGAGATGATGTTATGAATCGTGTTATGATTAAAGCTAAAGCCAGAGAAGAACTAGCTGGCAACTGGAGCTGGGCTGTTTTACTAGGACTTGCCTATTTTGTTGTTGGTGGTATCCTTGAAGTCATTACTACTGGTTTTGGGACCATTATTGTTGGAATCTTAGAAGTCGGATACTCGCTAGCCTTCCTTCACTTTATTGATAAGCGTAAAGATGATAACATTTTTTCAGCCCTTTTTTCAGGCGTCACCGAAGGACGGTTTTTACCGGTGCTGATTAACTGGCTTTTAAAAGTAGTCTTTCTATTCCTTTGGAGTCTACTGTTAGTCGTTCCCGGAATCATTAAAGGCTATGCATACGCCATGTCTGACTACATCATCGATGACCTCAATCGCCAAGGGCGTAGCATTCAACCAACCGAAGCTATCACCAAATCACGTCAGTTAATGGACGGTCACAAATTAGACCTTTTCATCTTTGACCTCAGCTTCATCGGTTGGTACATCCTAAGCCTATTCACACTTGGTATTGGGCTCCTTTGGTTGGTTCCTTACTACCGTGCAGCCCATGCTAGCTATTACCGTAACCTGGCTGATTGGAACCCAGACATTATTAATGCTTAATTGTTAAGAGCCGTTCACCTAGTGGTGGATGGCTTTTTGCGCACCCTAGACGCACAAAAGAGATAGCCGATAAAAGCTATCCCTTTTTAGTTAGTAAGGGAAGTAGACAGAACCTGATTTAGAAATCTTTCCCCCTCGCAGTAGCTTAGTTGCAAGAATTGCTCTCACGACACAAAAAAGAGGAAGCAATATCGACTTCCTCTTTGTGTCGGTAAGAAGGATAGCTAGTTCCGCCATAGCGACTAGCGTAGTTTTTCAGCTACTTTTGGTAACTAGAAACTTTTCCCCTTACATCATCCCGCCCATCATTGATGGGTCCATTGCTGGCGCTGGAGTAGCGGGTTCTGGTTGGTTGGCAACGACTGCTTCTGTTGTCAAGATAAGGCTAGCGACTGAAGCGGCGTTTTGAAGGGCTGAGCGAGTTACCTTAACTGGGTCAATGATACCAGTGGCAACCATGTCAACCCATTCACCGTTGGCAGCGTTGAATCCTGTACCAACTTCAGACTGTTTCAAGCGATCAATAATAACTGAGCCTTCATAACCAGCATTGTAGGCAATTTGACGAACTGGTTCTTCAAGCGCACGAAGGACAATATTGCGTCCTGTTGCATCATCACCTTCAAGTTCAAGTGCAGCTACTTTACTAATAACGTTAACAAGAGCTGTACCACCACCGGCTACGATACCTTCTTCGACAGCAGCGCGAGTTGCATTCAAGGCATCTTCAATACGGAGTTTCATTTCTTTCAACTCAGTCTCAGTTGCTGCACCAACCTTGATAACTGCAACGCCACCTGATAATTTGGCTAGGCGCTCTTGCAATTTTTCACGGTCAAATTCAGAGGTTGTTGTTTCAATTTGTGATTTGATAAGATGAACACGGTTAGCAATCGCATCAGCGCTACCAGCCCCTTCAACAATGACAGTTGAGTCTTTGTCCACAGTCACTTTAGCTGCTTGACCAAGTACAGCCATTGTCGCATCTTTAAGGTCAAGACCAAGATCCTCAGTCACAACTGTACCACCTGTCAAAACAGCAATGTCTTCAAGCATGGCTTTACGACGGTCACCAAATCCAGGTGCCTTAACCGCAACAACGTTGAAAGTACCACGAATTTTGTTAAGGACAAGTGTTGGTAGGGCTTCGCCATCCACATCATCAGCGATGATGAGAAGCGGACGATTGGTTTTAAGGATTTCTTCCAACAATGGAAGAACATCTTGGATATTTGAAATTTTCTTGTCAGTAATCAAGATGTATGGATTGTCAAGGTCGGCAACCATTTTTTCATTGTCAGTGACCATATACTGAGACAAGTAACCACGGTCAAATTGCATCCCTTCAACCACTTCAAGCTCAGTTTCCATACCACGGGATTCTTCGATAGTGATAACACCGTCATTACCCACGCGCTCCATAGCTTCAGAGATGTACTCACCAACTTTTTCAGAACGTGATGACACGGCAGCAACTTGAGCGATAGCTTCTTTGCCAGAAACAGGCTGCGCAATTGCTTTAAGTTCTTCGACTGCTGCGACTGTCGCTGTTTCAATTCCGCGACGGATACCGATTGGGTTGGCACCTGCAGTTACGTTTTTCAAGCCTTCACGGACGATAGCCTGTGTCAAAACAGTTGCCGTAGTTGTACCGTCACCAGCGATATCATTAGTTTTTGAAGCCACTTCTGATACAAGTTTAGCACCCATGTTTTCAAAATGGTCTTCCAATTCAATTTCTTTAGCGATAGTCACACCATCATTAGTAATAAGGGGTGAGCCAAATGATTTTTCCAACACAACGTTACGACCTTTTGGTCCCAAGGTTACTTTAACAGTGTCTGCAAGGATATCGACACCACGGACCATAGCTGAACGGGCATCAGATGAAAATTTAATTTCTTTTGACATACTTACTTTCTCCTTCTATTCTTCAATAATCGCCAAGATATTGGCTTCACCCACGATGACATACTTTCTATCACCATCTTTGACATCAATGCCTGCATGAGCCTCCACCAAAACAAGATCCCCCATCTTAACACTTGGGGCAACCAAATCACCGTTCAAGGTACGAACACCTTGTCCAGTAGCTACAACACGAGCTGTTTTTGTTTTTTCTTGAGCTGATCCTGCGAGGACAAATCCTCCAACAGTTTGCTCTTTTTCTTCGATTTTCAAGACCACACGGTCTCCTAATGGTTTTAACATATTTGCCTCCATACCAGTTATTTTTCGATTTTTCTTTACCTGGCAATGTCGCTCGCAAGCTCGCTAGCAGTACTAGAACTAGCTCCTCCATTGACGGCAAAGATTTTTTAGCACTTATATATTAAGAGTGCTAACTTACAAAATCTATTCTATCACTTGGTCAGAAATAGTCAAGAAAAAAGAATAGATTATACAAAAACCACTAGCACCCGATAATACTAGTGGTTCCCATTTCTACCCTAAAACAAGGGCATCATCATTCAATTGTTCTCCAGCATTTTTATGGAAGAGTTCCATAAGCTGAGCCACAGTGAGTTTTTTCTTCTCTTCGCCTTTAACATCGACGACGATTTTACCATGATAGAGCATGACCAAGCGATTACCGTATTCGATGGCGTGTTCCATGTTGTGGGTAATCATAAGCGTTGTCAATTGCTGTTCTTCAACCAATTTCTTGGTCAATTTCATGACCATGTCGCTGGTTTTTGGATCCAGCGCAGCCGTATGTTCATCTAAAAGAAGGATTTTGGGACGAACCAAGGTTGCCATTGAAAGCGTCAAAGCTTGACGCTGACCGCCTGATAGAAAGGCAGCATCTGTTTTCATCCGATTTTCAAGCCCCAAACCTAATTCAATCAAGGCTTCTTTGAAAATTTGGCGTTCTTCTTCAGTCACTGATCTTTTGAAAAAGCTGCGCTTCTTACCACGGCGGTAAGCGATAGCCATATTTTCTTCAATAGACAAATTTGTCGCCGTCCCCATACGAGGGTCTTGGAAAACACGGCTAATGTCCTTAGACCGAGCAGCAACTGAAGCCTTCTTGATGGATTGCCCATCCAATAGAATGTCTCCCTCATCAATCGGAAGAACTCCCGCGATAGAATTCATGAGCGTTGATTTACCAGCACCGTTACCTCCGATAACAGAGATAAAATCCCCCTGCTCAATATCCAAATCAAGGCCACGAAGAACCGGATTTTCATTGATAGTACCTTGCTCAAAAGTCTTATGAATATTTTGTAATGATAGTAAAGCCATTAGTTTTTACCTCCTGGTGTCAAGGTTTTTGAAGGTCGAATGTTGAGTTTCTTACGGATTTCTGGTACATAGAGGATAATTGCTAGAAGAATAGCTGACGCTAATTTCAACATTTGAGCATCCACATTCATAGCAAGAATGATAACAAGGACCAAGCGGTATAGGATTGACCCAAGTACAATTGACCAGAGGCGTTTACCAAGTGGAAGGTATTTGACAATAACTTCTGCCAAGATAATAGAAGCCAGACCGTTTACGATTGTCCCAGTACCCATGTTCATATCCGCGTAGCCATTATTTTGCGCTAAAAGTGACCCTGAAAGGGCAATAAGTCCGTTAGAAATCATGTAACCAAGAATCTTCATACGGTTGACGTTGATACCATTAGCAGCCCCCATATCTAAATTGTCACCTGTCGCACGAAGGGCAAGACCAAGTTGAGTATTCAAAAGCACAACTAACAAAAGAATAACAAGGGCAACGAAAATCACGCCAAGGAGAATGACTGAGTAAAGTTTTGACAAGCCCAAACCAGACATCATCATGGTTACAAGCGTCGTTTTCCCTGAAAGTGAAACATTGGCAGAGCCCAAAACAAGCAAGTTAACAGAATAGAGGGCCGTGAGGGTAATAATCCCTGTTAAAAGCGCTGGAATTTTCATCTTAGTGTGCATGAATCCAGACACTGCACCAGCTGCCATACCAGCCACCAAACCAAGAATAGTAGCAATAAGTGCATTTGTACCATTAACAATCAAAATAGTCGTTGTCGCAGCACCAAGTGGGAATGAGCCTTCGGCTGAAAGGTCTGCAATATCCAAAATACGGAAAGTAATGAAAACCCCGATAGCCATGATTGCCCACAAGAGACCTTGTGAAATAGCTGATAAGATGACATCACCCCAGGAATTTGAAGATTTGCTTGATTTCCTTTGTCCAATAGCAATTTTTGCAGTTTTAGGGGCTTTAGCTTTGCTTGTTTTTGATGTTGATGCTTTTGATGCTGTTTCAATTGAGCTCACATCAATACCAAGTGTTTTAGCCATATCTTTATTAACAACAACGTCTAAAGTATCTGGGTACTCAGCTGCAACTTTGCTAACTTTCTCACCCTGAATAATACGCACTGCCAATTTAGCCGTCTGACGACCAAGAGCCTCATAGTTGGCACCGTAAGTAAAGAGAACCCCTTTATCAACAACATCAGCAGAACCACCAACAACAGGAATTTTCATTTCTTTTGAAAGGTCCGTGACAAGATTGATAGATGATACAATCATATTATCGGTCGGAATGAAGAGCACTTCTGTTTGGCTCATCAGACTTTTAGCCGTGTCCTGCACATCGTTGGTTGATGAAATCCCCTTAGTGATGGTCGTAATCCCTTTAGATTTGAAGACTTTCTCAGCTTCCTTGACCTGAACCTCAGAGTTACGCTCGTTTGTTGTGTACATGATACCCACTTTTTTAACGTTAGGCATCACTTTTTGAAGAAGGGCGATTTGCTTGTTAATCGGAGACATGTCGCTTGTTCCCGTTGCATTACCAGATGGCGCCTTCATTGTTTTCACCAATTTAGCTGAGACCGGGTCCGTAACAGCAGTGAAAAGAATTGGTGTATCTTTAGATGTGTTTGATAAAGCTTGCGCTGCAGGTGTTGCAATCCCCAAGACTAAGTCATTATCTGATACCAGCTTAGTCGAGATGGTCTGCAAATTCGATTGGTCACCTTGAGCATTTTCAAAGTTAATCTTAATATTTTTACCATCCACATAACCTTCTTGCTTCAATTGAGCAATGAAACCTTTGCGTGTCGCTGTCAACGACGGGTGTTCAACGTATTGTAAAATACCGACATTGACAGTCTTAGTGTTCGATTTTGAACTAGCACAGCCTGCTAAAACAAGCACGGCCAGTGCAAGACTCATTAGAGCCGTCCACATTTTTTTCATCAGTCTACCTCTTTTAATTTTTCTCCTCATAAATCTTTTTGTATAATCGTTTAGTTTGCTTTTAGTACAAGGCAATGAGGAAAGGCTGTACTTGAATACGGCGAACCGATTTCTCTAAGCAATAAAAAATAATCTAAACGACTATAGCAAACAAAAAACCAACTAGACAACAAGCACTAGTTGGTTAAAATGTATAAAATTACATTTTGTCGACACAACCAACTAGACTTTTCTTATCTAATCGGCTTTTGTTCATCATAAAATGCTCTAGCCTCATAGATACAAACTTGCGTACGACGTTTGTATCCACAAGGTTACAAAACGTCTATCTAAAGAAACTAAAGTAATAATAAGAATTCAGTTGCTCTTCAACAGACTGTTTTTCTAGCATTTTTTTCTCCTTGATTTATGGTTAAACATACTATACTCTTATTTTTTATAACTGTCAACACTGTTTTGTAAAATTCTGATAATTTAAACAATGGAAATCAGCTTCAATTTTCTAGATAAGTTAGTAGTATTTTAGCAATTCCATCATGATTATGGTCATCCGTCACATGACCGATGGCTTCTTGAACTTCTTTTGGTCCATTGCTCATGACATAGCCCTGTCCCACCGTTTCTAGCATGTCTAGGTCATTAAAATTGTCCCCAAAAGCAATGGTGTCTGCTAAGGCAACCCCTTCTAGCTCTGCTAATTGGGCGACAGCCTGCCCCTTCTTAATACCTTGAGCCATAATTTCAATAAAGTAAGGTGCAGATTTAGCAATTGAGAGGTTAGAAAACTTAGCTTTCAAGGTCAATTCCAAAGGAGCAATCTCAGCTGGATCTCCCATCAAAAGAACCTTATGAGCAAAAGCCAAATCTGCTAAATCATCCAGCTCTGCCTCTGTCGAAGTCACTCCAACAATCCCTTCTTCGCGTTTGACCCAATCATTTTGTCGGTTGCAAGCATACCAATCGTGAAAACTATAAATGTTCCAAGCAATCTTTGGATAGTCCGCCTCAATTAAACGGCAAAGTGTAAAAGCCTCCTGACCCAACATAGGACTTGAAGCTAGCGTATCTCCTGCTTGATTTTGCAACAAGGCACCATTGTAGGAAATAATCGGCGTTGTCACCCCAATCGTATCAATAATCGGCTGAATAGCCTCAGGCATCCTAGCCGAAACAGGAACAAATGTTATCCCCTGCTCAACTGCTTGGCGTATAGCTTGCTTGGTTTTTGCGGTCACCACAAAGTCGCTATTAATCAATGTTCCATCGATATCACTAAAAATCATTCTCAACATCAAAAACCTCCTAAGTGTCTACCTAACATTGACGTTGCTAATCAGCCTTATTATAGCATGATTTCGATCCAGCAACAATTGACTTAAAACCATGAAAATAGTGAATTTGACATTTCTGAAAATTGTGGCTACTATTTCAGAAACTAGCGTAAATATTTTCTGAAGTATCTTGACAGTGATGTCAAAATATCATCAACTAAATTGACAAGATTGTTGACATCTATGTCATCTACTCATTTTAGAAAAATCCTAAACAAATTTGTTCCCTTTCTTGGCGTTTAGCGTTAAAATATTATTACTAATTAGTACAAATGAGACAACAAATGACTTATCCCTATCAAGCATACCACTACCTAAAATCTATTACCCTAAATGTTAATGACCTCGAAGGCATGGCTAAATTCTATACTGAAATGGTGGGACTTACCGTCGTAAAAGCGACTGATGAACAAATTTACCTCGGCAGTAGCAAGAAAGAAGCGCAACTTATTCTTCAAAAAAATGATGACCATAGCCAACAATTAGCTGGGCTTTACCATACCGCCATTCTCGTCCCTGATCGTAATACTTTGGGGCTTGCCCTTCACCATCTTGTCATCAATAATGTTCCCCTTGAAGGCGGGGCTGACCATGGCTATAGCGAAGCTATTTACCTTCCCGATCCTGAAGGCAACGGTATCGAAATTTACCGTGATAAGCCTGTTTCTGAATGGGATATCCGCGATAATGGACAAATTATCGGAGTGACTGAGGAATTAGATGCGCAAAGTTTGGTTGACAATCTTGTCAACGTCACTGACAAGTTCATTCTACCTTCCGAAACACGTATCGGACACATTCACCTCAATGTTAACGATGCGGACAAGACCTCTAAACTCTATCAAAAAGTCTTTGGATTTGAGGACAAATTCTCCATTCCTAGCGCTAGCTGGATCGCTTCTGGAGGTTATCATCACCATTTAGCCTTCAATCAATGGACTGGGCCTAATCTAGGCAAACGCCAAGAAGGACAAAAAGGCTTTAATCATATGGTCATCGCCTATAACGATCCTATTCTTTTTCAAGCCAGTCTCAAAAAAGCTAAACTATATCAAATGACTATTCTTGAAGAGAGCGAACAAGCCGCAACTTTGGAAGATTTCAATGGGCTTCAGACTAAAATTATTCTAGAAAACTAGCGATTACTTGACAGAAGAGCCTGGATTTTTCATAATAGCTATATGCTTAAATTTTTAATCCCAACCGCTAAGGAAATGGCAGAGCTGTCACCAGTCAGCCAGCACTTTCAGACTGAAAAAAGCAATTTAATTGCTCAAACTACAGCAAAATTATCATCTTCAGAATTAGAAGAAGTCTATAAAATAAAAGCTGAACCTGCTGCCAAAGAAGCACTGCGCTGGCGAAGCCTAGCAAAACAAGAGGCAAACTATTTTCCTGCCCTCAAACTCTTTAACGGGCTCATGTACCGCAATATGGACAGAGATTTCTTAACAGATTTGGCAAACATTGACCAAAAAGTTTTCATTACCTCTGCACTCTATGGTGTCATTCCAGCGATGACCCCCATCGCTCCTCACCGCCTTGATTTCAATACGAAGTTAAAAATCGACGGGGCATCGCTCAAGCAATTTTGGCGTCCAGATTATGACCAAGCATTGACCTCAGAAGACACAGTCATCTCCCTTCTTTCCAGTGAATTCGAAGATGTTTTTTCACCACAGAAACGTCAGCAACTCACCAGTATTCAGTTTAGAGAAATACAAGACGGAAAAACCAAGACACACTCTACTATTCCTAAAAAAGCTCGTGGGCAATTTTTAACCCAAGCTTTAAAAAATGATTGTCAAAACTTAGATGACCTCAAAATGATTGAATTTAATGGCTTCCGCTACAATGACAAACTCTCCCAGACAAAACTTTTAGTTTTCACTAAAGAAATCAATTGATGTCACACTTGTCCACAGTTTTCCACAATTAAAAAAAGCAGTTATCAGAAGATAGCTGCTTTTTGACGTATTAATTTTCAAAGAAAGGCTGTTATATCAAGCTTTTTACCCCATCCACTATTTTTAAACAGTTATTAACAACTTGTGGATAACTGTGGGGATAGTTAGGGGATAATCTGTTCATAAACTATCTAAATTTCCTTTCCCTACTTTACTTGCTTGTTAAGCAGTCTTCCTATCTCCTTTATTTATCCTATTTCCTCGTCAACTTTTCTGTCAACATTTTCTATAAACTTATGCACAAGTTGTGGACAAGTATTTTCTAAATCAAATCATCACGCTTCACTTGTTCAAAAGCTTGCTCACCGTCATTCAATTTTTCCCAAATGACAACCTCACCTTTGGCCAATGATTTCTGCACATCAATAATGCGTTGGTTAGAAGAGCCTCTAAATTGGAGCATGAGATTCTTCTTGCTATTGTCAAAACGACCATCAACCAAAATATCAATTAGGGATAGCATTTCAAGCTTATCTGGAGTCTCTAACATCATTTCTTCCCAAGTATAGCCGGTCCATGACCAGATATCTTTTTCTGGCAATTCCTTGCGGATACGTTTAATTAAGGGCAAGAGAATTCCTGTATTGAGAAAAGGCTCACCTCCTAGGAGTGTCAAGCCTTGCACATAAGGCTGCGCCAAGTCAGCCATAATCTGCTCTTCTAATTCTTGAGTGTAAGGAATGCCGGCTTTAAAAGACCAAGTCGCTTTATTGTAGCACCCCATGCAGTGAAACATACAACCTGCAACATACAAGGAATTACGTACACCTTCTCCATCCACAAAATTAAAGGCCTTATAGTCCATGACATGACCTTGACTTAGCTCCTCGCTCTTCCATTCACCTGGTTTCGGTGTATTCCATAATTTTTCAGTCATTTTTCCTCCCAAAAGAAAGAGAGCGCTCGGAAAGTCAACCTTGCACGAGGCACCTCCACTCACTCTCTAATAGCATAATCACTTGGACACTACTTAATCATTTTTAATCCAATAACGCTCTGTGTCATTGCGAATATCTTCAAAAGCACCACCATTTGCTAAAATCGTTGCTCGGCTGGCAGCGTTAGTCTGATGACAAGTCACGAGCACCTTCTTTATATTTTTCAATCTCGCTTCAGCAAGACCCAATTGTAATTGTTTTTTAGCGTAACCCTTACCACGTTCGCTTGGTCGAATGGAGTAGCCAATGTGTCCGCCGTGTTCTAGCAAAGCTTCATTGAGTCGAAGGCGTAGGTTGAGAAATCCTAGGGCACGACCAGCCTCATCGAATGAAACAAGCTGGATATAGGGCACAAAGCCGTCTGGTATACTAAGGCCCATCTCAGCCTCCTGTAAACTTTGAAGCCAGTTCTCAAAATTCATATCTGACCGAAAAAAACCGCCATCCATAGCACTCTCTGCACGCTTAAACTCATCAACCATCTCCAAAATTGTCGCCCTATCTTCTAAACGAGGTCGCCTTAATTCCATAGCTTCTCCTATCATAAGTATAAAAAGATGCCAGCACAGGTCAAAGGTAGATACTGCTGAGAAATTCTAATCCTCACACTATCAAAATATAACCTGGCACTGGCATATCTCCTTATTTCTTCTTAGATTTCTCTAAAAATTGGGCTTTCAAATCTTGAACGCGTGATTTCTTACTTTGATTAGCACCAGTTGAGTGCTTTTCATGAAAACGTTCAACCTGTTTCATGCCCTTATAATCCAATTGGTATTTACCCATGGTTCTGATCTCCTTATCTAGAAAACTGCAGTAACAGTAGTAAGCTCTATTTTACCATACTAGCCTAGTCGCCACTAGCGAGCGTTATTTGCCAGGATATTTGATGGTTGAGCCGTTCATATGCTTGACACGTGCAGAAATTTCCTTGTGGCGACCATTAACCATTGGACGAGCTTGAGGATTTCCTAGATAACCACAGGTACGTTTAACCACATCAACGGTCTTAGGGTCGCTATTGCCACAGTTTGGGCACATAAAACCACGTTCTGTTGGGGTAAAATCACCTTCAAAGCCACAGGCATAGCACTTGTCGATTGGCGTATTGGTGCCGAGGTAACCAACGCGATCATAGGCGTAGTCCCATACGGCTTCAAGTGCCTTCGGATTTTGTTGGAGAACTGGGTACTCGCAATAATGGATGAAACCTCCTGAGGCACCAGCCTCAGGGTAATCTTTTTCAAAATCCAACTTTTCAAACGGTGTAGGATTCTTACGCACATCATAGTGGAATGAGTTCGTATAATACTCTTTGTCTGTAATGTCAGTCACAATGCCGAATTTTTCAGTATCCAAGCGACAGAAACGGTCAGTCAAGCTTTCTGATGGTGTTGAATAAACTGAAAAATGATAGTCGTATTCATCAGACCAATCTGCACACAATTCTTTCATGCGACGAACGATATCAACTGTGAATGCCTTAGCTTCAGGATTATGTTCCCAAGCACCGCCGTAGAAGACGCTAGCAACTTCATAGAGTCCGATGTAGCCAAGCGATACAGTCGCACGACGATTTTTGAAAAGTTCATCCACACTGTCATATTTACCAAGACGCTCACCGAAAGCTCCATATTGATAGAGAATTGGCGCGTTAGCCGGTGTGGCTTCCTTAACACGCTCAACGCGGTATGCAAGGGCATCCTTAGCAATTCCCATGCGTTCATTGAAAAGGTGCCAGAACTTATCCATATCACCATTAGATTCCATGGCAATACGAGGAAGGTTGACCGTTACAACCCCGAGATTCATGCGACCAGAATTGACCTCAACACCATTCGCATCCTTCCAACCTTGCAAGAATGAGCGACAACCCATTGGTGCCTTAAATGAGCCTGTCAAATCAATGATTTTATCATAAGAGAGCACATCTGGATACATGCGTTTTGTGGCACATTCCAAAGCTAACTGCTTAATATCGTAGTTTGGTGTACCAGGTTCCAAGTTAAGCCCACGTTTCAAGGTGAAAATCAATTTAGGAAAAATAGCCGTGCGATGCTCACTACCAAGCCCCTTGATACGGATTTCCAAAATGGCCTTTTGGATTTCACGTTCAAACCAGCCAGTCCCTAGACCGAAGCCGAGTGATGTAAAGGGCGTTTGCCCATTTGAAGTAAAAAGCGTATTGATCTCATACTCCAAAGACTGCATGGCATCGTAGATGTCCTTCTTGGTCTTAGCACGCGCATATTCCTCGCGACGGTCCTCAGCAACCCACTCTTCAGCATCTTTCAGATGTTTTTGGTAATTAAGCTGCGCATATGGTGCCAAAAATTCGTCGATACGGTCTGCCGTACAACCGCCATACTGGCTAGAAGCAACGTTTGCAATAATTTGCGAGATCTGAGCTGTCGCTGTCTGAATAGACTTAGGACTTTCCACCTCAGCATTCCCAATCTTGAAACCATTAGCTAGCATGCCTTTGAAATCAATCAAGCAGCAGTTAGTCATCGGTGTATATGGACTGTAATCCAAGTCATGGTAGTGAATATCACCCTTTTGGTGAGCATTAGCAACATGAGCTGGCAGCATTTTCAAACCAATAGACTTCCCAACAATCCCAGCCGTCAAATCACGTTGTGTGTTGAAAACATCTGAGTCCTTGTTGGCATTTTCATTGACCACTGTCTGGTCTTTATTGATAAGTTTTTCAATTGAAAAATTGATGTCTGTCGCTTGCGAACGCGCAAAGTCACGCTTCGTGCGATAGTTAATATATTCTTGAGCAATGGCATACTCATTAGCTTCTAAAAGCTCATGCTCTACGATATTTTGAATTTCATAGATTTTGATATTTCTATCAAAACGACTGTAAATTTCTGCCACAATACGATCAGAAATCATTTCAAGCTTAGCTTCAATCATTGGTGACATTTTGGTCACTTTGTTGCAAGCTTTAAGCAAAGCACTGTAAATTTTGACCGTGTCAAAGTCCACCAAACGCCCGTCGCGTTTAATAACTTTGATTGCTGGTTTCGTTACAACTCGTTCTTTTTCTAAAGTTATCATATCAAACACCTCACTGACATATTATAACATTCAAGTAAAAAAAATCAATATCTTGTGTTTTATTTTTTAATCGCACACAAGATATTGATTTTTTTAGTTATTTATGCTTATTTAAGTTTGTAAACTTTAAAGTCTTTGGTACCGCTGATTGAGACCTGTTTATAATTTTTACTCAAGTCTTTTTTCAGTGTTGAGGATATTGATAATTTAGAATTGACAGCAATATATTTGGCATCATGTTGTAGCAATTCATCTTCCAAAATTTTTTGATCAGTTGCATTAGCAGCAGCTATCGGTAAAACAAATTGTGACCCAGTTTTTAGTTTTCCATCTAAATAAATTTTCGCTGAGCGATCCCAGACGTAGACAAGGCTATCACCTGCATTATTTTTAAGATAGGTAGCAATCGTAGAACGTTCTCCATTGTGTGCCAAAGTTGATGTCACATTAGCTGAGAGTAGAAAGAGGGCATAGACTAGCACAGCCCATGATACCACAGCATGGCGTCCCATAAAAATTTCTCCAACACGGCTACTGCCCACTTTACGATGACGGCGATGAGAAGTTTTATCTTTAGTCAAAGAACTTTGGTACAAATCTGCCACATAAATAGCTGTAAAAGCTAAGCCAGATGGCAAAATCGTTAAACCATAATACAACTGACAATCTTGAACTAGTAAAATACGGACAGCATAAACAAGCCAAACCACGGCAATTAGCCACAAAATAACGATATCTGTGGATTCCTTGCGTCCTTTACGCATAAAGTGAATGAAGCCCCAAACTAGTCCAGAAGAAAATAAAATGAAGGCTTGGAGAGGCGAAGTATACCAAAAAGCATCCTTACCTGCTGCAAAATGAGTCAATGGATAAATAAGCGCCTCTTTAATATACGGTGAAATCAGCTGTAAATTAAACATGAAATAACCGGCGATATAGAGGACAAGAATTGTCCCAAGAACAATACAAAGTAGCTGATAGAAGCCACGCGCCATATGCTTTTGCTTCACATTATAGACAGCAATCGCCAAGAAGGAAACAAGCCAGAACAAAAAGGTCTGAGGATCCAATAACAAAGCAATTGAACCAACGAATCCGTAAAGAATAAAGGCTTCGTCATTAACAATTCCCCTAAAATACTTCATCAAAAACCATAAGGCAATCAAGACGAAAGGCATCGCCCACTGAATCGGATAAAGCCCACCAAAACCAAGAATCAAATTCAAGGCATAAAAAACAAGATTAAAAAAGGCGACAACATCACGATTTTTTGTCAAATGGTAAATGATTTTATAGAAATAGATACCTGATAAATAAAAGGTCACAAATTCTAAAATGACTAACCAAATTGTACTTCCCATCAAATAACTCAAAGCGATGAGAGCATAGTAGAGAAAGCCTCCGCTAGCAAACACATCACTATATGGCATCTGTCCCTTGGACATCATCATTCCGATGTAAAGGTTTTGGGATTGTAAACTATTTGCAAAATCGGTGAAAAAAGGCATAGCTACCGACAGCAGACTCAATACCCCACTAAAAATTAACATGTAAAATTTATGCAAGAAGGGGACCTTGTTAATCTTAACTTGTTTTTTTACTTCAGATGAATAGGACATCTCAGCTTTTTCTAACGTATCGTTCACTTTAATACTCCTTGATTTATCGTACTACCAGTATATCAAAATCTTCTATTTAGTCAATTTACCAAGGATAGCAAGATAAACTAAAATTTCCCTAAAACGGTGATAGGATTTCATCTCATAAGTTTTTAAAAATTCTTTTTCTTCCTCGGTCAAACGTTTGTCCATCTCAAATCCTCCACGAATAACTTCATATTATTATTCGTAAAAAAAGAGCCAAGGTCATGCCCTAACTCTCATCTGATATGGTTATTCTAATTTTTAGTCTTCATCCAAGAAGCTGTTGAAAACTTCTTCAATCATATCCCACTCAGCATCTGAATCTTCAGGAATTGGTTGAAGGTCACCTTCTGTACCATCTTCATTTTCAGTGAATGAGTAAGCTTGGATTTCGATTTCTCCATTTGCATCTTCTTCTGCACCAGCAGGTACAAGAAGGACATAATTTTTACCAAATTCTTCGCGACCATCGATTGTCAACAAGATTTCGAACAATGTTTCACTGCCATTCTCATCAACGAGTGTGATTACTTCATGATCGTGATCATGGTCGTGATTGTGTGCCATATTTTTCTCCTTTTACTTTAACAAGTAGTATCAATAATAAATTAACTAATCTTAAAACATACGGTCTAGATAGTTTTGTAAAATCAGCTGCGCTGCCAGTTTGTCGATAACTTTTTTACGTTTACCACGGCTGACATCTGCCTGCTCAACCAGCATGCGTTCTGCCTGAACGGTCGTTAGACGCTCATCTTGGTACTCCACAGGGAGATTGAAGAGATCATGGATTTTATCGCCATAAGCCTTACTCGCCTCTACACGAGGTCCCTCTGTGTTATTCATATTTTTGGGCAAACCAACAACAAACTTCTCTACCTTATAGTTTTGAACAAGTTCACCTAGTCGGTCAAAACCAAATTCACCAGCCTCTTCATTGATGCGAATGATTTCCACACCTTGAGCAGTGAATCCGAGCGGGTCACTAATGGCAACACCAACAGTTTTTGAACCGACGTCAAGTCCCATAATTCTCATTATAAATCAATCCCATTTCCTTGTAGGTAATAACGGACGAGTTCTTCAACAAGTTCATCACGTTCGTATTTACGGATCTGATTACGAGCATCATTGTAGCGTGGCACATAAGCAGGGTCCCCACTTAAAACATAACCCACGATCTGATTGATTGGATTATAACCTTTTTCCTCTAGGGAACGATAGACAGCTGTCAGTGTCTCACTAATTTCTTTTTTATTGCCATCGTCTAAGTTGAAACGAACAGTTTCTTCTGTAAATCCCATACTTACACCTTCTTTCTAATCATAACTCTTTCTCCATATTATAGCTTAATTCTTTTAATTTCACAAGAAATTAAAAACGGATAAAAAAGAAGACGAACCGCAGGGCTCATCTTCTTAGACCATATCAGCTCTCTTATAGCGCTGCGCGTAAACGAGCTTCAGCATTTTCCACATTACGAATAGAACGTGGTAAGAAGGCACGGATATCATCTTCTTTATAACCAACTTGAAGACGCTTGTCGTCAATCAAAATTGGACTTTTAAGAATACGTGGATTTTCTTGAATAAGGTCAATCACTTCGCTCACACTCAATTCATCGATATTGCAATTTAATGCTTTTGCATAGCGATTCTTTGAGGATACGATGCTTTCCACTCCATTTTCTGTTTTTGTTAATATTGCTAAAATTTCTTCGCGTGTTAAAGGTTCTTTCCCTAGATTTTGTTCTTTATAAGGGAGTTGATGAGCATTGAGCCAAGTTTTTGCTTTTTTGCAGCTTGTGCAACTTGAAATCGTATAAATTTTAATCATGTTCATTCTCACTTTCTATCCCATGATAGTTATATTGTAGCACAGCTTTTCCAAAGAAGATATGGGACCTAAGACCTATTTTTCAAAAAAATCAAGTAAAAAACTTAAAATCCTAGATAACAAATAGCAAACCGCTTTCAATTTCTGGCTGGCTAGCTAGAAAATAGGATTGAGAGCTTGTCCCAATCCTATCAATAATCATGCTAATAAAAGTGACTACTCTTCGATTTCGATAGCGTCATCAAGTTCCAAAACCAAATCGTCTGTTTCAGCTACTTCTGGAGTTTCCTCTTGTTTTTGAGCTGCTTTTTCTTCTTCGCTTTCTTCAATCATACCAAAATGAACGCGAACCTTGTGGTCGATTTCGTCAAAGATTTCTGGATTATCCGCCAAGAACTTCTTAGCATTCTCAGAACCTTGACCGATTTTTTCATCATTGTAAGAGTACCAAGCTCCTGCTTTTTTCACGATGTCTAAGTCGCTAGCAATGCGGAGCAATTCACCCGTGCGTGAAATACCTTCCCCATACATGATTTCAACGAAGGCTTCTTTGAAGGGTGGGGCAACCTTATTTTTAACAACTTTGATTTTAGTTTCTTTACCAACGTTGCTATCTTTTTGGTCCCCAGTTCCCTTGATTTGGGTATTTCCACGAACATCCAAACGAACTGATGCGTAGAATTTAAGAGCACGTCCACCAGGTGTTGTTTCAGGATTACCAAACATCACCCCAACTTTTTCACGCAATTGGTTGATGAAAATGGCGATTGTTTTGGTTTTATTGATAGAAGCTGACAATTTACGCATAGCTTGAGACATCATACGCGCCTGCAAACCAACATGGCTGTCACCGATGTCACCATCAATTTCGGCACGCGGTACGAGAGCCGCAACCGAGTCAACAACGACAAGGTCAACCGCACCTGAGTCAATCAATTTACCAGCGATTTCAAGACCTTGTTCTCCTGAGTCTGGTTGTGAGAGCAAGAGCTCATCGATATTGACACCTAGCGCAGCTGCATAGGCAGGGTCAAGGGCATGTTCCGCATCGATAAAGGCAGCAATCCCACCTTCTTTTTGGGCTTGAGCAACAGCGTGAAGAGCAACGGTTGTCTTACCTGAGGACTCTGGTCCGTAGATTTCAATGATACGACCCTTAGGATAACCACCAGCACCAAGAGCAATGTCAAGGGCAAGCGAACCTGAACTCATGACCTGCACTTTTTGTTCGGCACGTTCACCAAGGCGCATAACCGCACCTTTACCAAAATCCTTTTCAATATTTTTCAAGGCATCGTCAAGCGCCTTTTTACGCTCGTCACCAAATTTCTTAGTGATTTCTTCTGTTTTTTTCGTTTTTTTAGCCAAATTTTTCTCCTTATTTGCCCTTTGTGAAATGGCAGAGCTGACCTCTTTAACTCACACTATCATCAGTCTATTATAGCAAAAATTAGCTATTTAATAAAGTTTGACGAACTAGGTTGAAAGCATACAAAGTACTGATATAACGCACATCTGAGCGACTCTTACCTCCAATTAGGACTTCAATGGAAGTCACAGATTCTCTTGTGGCAATACCAATGAAAACTGTACCTGCTGGGTGACCATCTGATTCACCAGGACCTGCAACCCCTGTCAAGCCAACTCCAAAATCAGCATCGGTCAACTGACGCGATTTTTCAGCCATTTGCTGTGCTGTAAAGTGACTGTAAACCCCATGTTCTTGCAAGTCTGCTAAAGGGATTCCTAGCATTTTTGCTTTTTGCTCGATACTGTAAGTCACAAAACCACCGTTGAAAATATCTGATGAGCCTGAGAAATTAGCAAGAGTTGATTGAAATAGCCCTGCTGTCAGACTTTCTGCTGCGGTAATAGTCTTATTTTGCTCCTTCAACAAGTCAAAGACAACACGCGCCAAGCTATTATCATCCCCGTAGCCATAAATCAAGTCAGACAAGGGTTGACCGTCCAAGGTCTTGATAGCTAAGATTTGAGCTTCCATGACATCTAGCTTGCGGTCTGCTTCTCCCTGACTGTCAGCCTTGGTTGACAAACGAAGGGTCACTTCACCTGTTTTGGCATATGGTGCCAAGGTCGGGTCGGTTTGATTGTCAATGAGCTCCGCTAAGATGGTCACTAACTGACTCTCCCCAATACCGAAGAAACGAAGGACACGTGAATAAAGCTGTGCCTTATTGTCGGACAAAAGAGGCACCAGCTCCTTCAGGACCATGGGTTTCAACTCACTTGGAGGACCAGGCAAGACAACGTAGGTCACGCCGTCAACTTCTAAGAGTCCGCCGACAGCTAGTCCTGTGATGTTTTGAAGTGGCGTTGACCCTTCAACCAGTTGCGCCTGACGTTCGTTGTTTGGTGTGCGGTTGTGTTCTGGACGAGTGGCAAAAAAGTTATCAAGGTTTTCACTTGCTTGCTCGTCAAATACTAGCTTGCGCTCCAAAAACTTAGCCAAGGTTTGCTTAGTCAAATCGTCTTCCGTTGGACCAAGCCCTCCACATAAAATAACAAGATTGCTACGGTCACGCGCCGTTTCCAAGACAGATAGTAAGCGTCCTTCGTTGTCACCGACAGCCGTCTGGAAGAAGACATCAATCCCAAGCTCTGCCATCTTTTCAGATAAAAATTGAGCATTAGTATTAACAATCTGCCCAGTCAAAATTTCGGTTCCTATAGCAATAATTTCAGCTTTCATGATACCACCCTACTTCATTATTCGAATTTGTGATTCTATTTTAACAAAAAAATCCCTAATTCACTAAATATTAAGGAAATATCGGCAGAAATAAAATAAAGTTGGGCGCTTGTCCCAACTTTATTTGTCGTCAGTCTTTAGGCTACTAGTGTTTCTACCTTAGCTTTACTTGAACGTTTTGCTAGGGTTGTAGCATAGTAGTCACGGCTGTTGTTGATGGTTTTGATGACCTTGCCATAGGAAACTTTGTCGTCGCTATCTAGCATAAGAAGCAGATAGTTGCAAAGTGACTGGTAAGGTTTTTCTAAATCTTGACGCAATTGCTTGCTATCTAGGACCTCCTTATGACGGCTGTCCGTTGTCCACTGAGCAAAGAGTTCTTCAAATTCTTCTTGGCTCTGCTTAAGGTTTTTGACCCCTTCTGCTATATTGAGCAGGGCGATATTTTCCTTATAAAGCGTCTGCTCCAATTGTCTCAAGAGGTTAAGAATCTGCGAGCTTTCCTTTTCATAATTGGCGTCCTTGGTTTCTTTAAAGGTTTTAAAGAGCTTAGCCAGACTGAGATAGTCAGCTTTTTTTCCAGATTGGCGACTATGCTTGTAAGGCTTGATGAAATCAAAGAGTGCCTGCAAATCATGGTCACGATAGCGGTCAGCTTGAGCGATTTTCTGAGCCACTGTGGAACCTTTCACCTGATCCAAGCTCTTTTGAAATGAGGACTGAGTTTTGCGCAATTGTGAAATATAGTTGGTCACCATGGCATCACTCAGCGGAAATTCTTCAGCATCTACGTCTTTTAGGGTTCGCGCAATAAGCTGCGACAGCTCATGAGCCAGCTAGAAAAATGACTAACCCCATTATACCCTATTTTTTAGACGCCTCACCACCTGATGTCTAAAAAATAAAAAGAAGCTGAGTCTTCCTCAACTTCTTTATGCTTGTCTAATTTTCCATTGCTTTCCAGTCGCAAGTCAACTCATGGTCATCGACCAAACCCGCTGACTGCAAGAAAGAGTAGATACAGACCGGACCTACAAACTTGAAGCCCCGTTTTTTCAGGTCCTTAGATAGGCGCTCGGACAAGTCCGTCTTAGCAGGGAATTTACGATAATCCTTGACAGGGTTGACAACTACTGTAAAGTCTACCCAAGACCAGATGTATTGATCAAAAGAGCCAAAGTCTTTTTGGATTTGGAGAAAAGCTTGCGCGTTATTGCGCGTCGCGTAAATCTTGCGACGGTTGCGGACGACCGCTGGATTTTGCAAAATAGCCTCCAACTCCTCATCCGTCATGGCAGCTACCTTGTCAATCTCATAATTATGAAAAGCTACCTTAAAAGCAGCACGTTTATTGAGAATAGTCTCCCAAGACAGGCCAGCCTGATAAGTCTCCAAGCACAAGAGTTCAAAGAGAGCTTGCTCATCATGCAAGGGACGTCCCCACTCCTCATCGTGGTAAGAGATATAAAGGGAGTTATCCAATTTAACCCAAGAACAACGTTCCACGTGAAACCTCCTATTTCATGAGCATCTTGAGACTGGAGCTGATGTATTTGTCAGCTGTCTCGTTAGTGCCTTCGAAGAAGGCGCGGATTTTCTTGAGCTCGCTGGCTTTGTAGCCTAGGGCTAGGAGGGCTTCCATAGCGTCGTCCAACTCTTGGTTGCCAGCAGGCTTAGCCTTAGCAGCTTTGCCATTTGCCTCAGGCGCCTCGACGAACTTACCAGCAAGGTCCAGCACCATCTGCTGGGCTGTTTTCTTGCCAATCTTAGGGAATTTCATGAGGTACTTGATGTCGCTGGTGTCAATGGCGTTGACAAGTCCTTCATTATCATCCACTGCTACAATGGCTAGCGCTGTCATCGGACCGATACCTGAGACTGAAATCAATTTGAGGAAGACATCCTTCTCATCCTCGCTATGAAAACCAAACAGAAGGTGGGCATCGTCACGAATGACCTGGTGCACATAAATGGTCACCTCCTGATTCATCTGGTCAGAAAACGAGTAGGGATTGGCCACGTTGATGATGTAACCAAGCCCACCCGCTTCAACAACAATATACTTAGCCGTAATACGGCTGAGTTTTCCTTTAATATAATCGTACATAAGACTCCTTAATCATGAATGTGTCGTAGATGAGCAGCTCTAAGTACCAAGCCTAGACCTGCCACTGCTAAGAATAGAAAGACAAGCTGAACCCCGATTGCCCCTGTAAAATGGCTGAGCGATACCATAGCTCCAGCTAGAATACTAGCAATGGGTTGAGTGATGGATAAGAATCCTGAATAAGAACCAATCTTGTCTTCATTCATCATATCAGCACGCAGAACCTGACTGGCTGGGACGTTAATCATTTCACCAAAGGTGAAGCCTACCATGGCAATCACAATAGGCCAAAATTGATTGAGCGAGATGTTGAAGAACATGCCGACGGCACAAATGATACTCCCGATGGTCAACTGGCGCAGTAAGGGCCAAGTCTTGGTCCAACGATTGACCGTCGTCATCAGAACGACAATGAGGAAGGTGTTTGTGAAGACAGCGATACTCAACATTTTAGCACCCGTAATGGTTTGCCCCATAATCACAACCTGCTGGAAATGCTGCTTCAGATTGACTGAGAAATAATTATCTACCTGCAACCAGACAACACTGGCGCCGATAGTCCCCAGAGTATAGAGGACAAAAGGTTTATCAACCAAGACCTGTCCGTAATTTTTGAAGGTCGACAGAATACCCTTGCCGTGTTCAAAGACCATATCTGCAGGCCTTGTCTCATCGAATTTAAAATGCGCCACTAAGAAACAGCCAAAAGAAATCACCAGCAAGGCAATCAAGAGCTCAAAGAAAAATTTATCGTAAAAGATCCCTGCAATCCCAGCCCCCAGCATGACAGCAATATTGACCAGCCAGTAGCCAATCGTGTAAACAAAACGACGATCGGACTCATCTGTCAAATCGATGGTCATGGCATCATAGGCAGGGGAATAAAATTGATAGGCCACTTCAATAATCAAAAGTCCTACGAAAGTCAGTTGAGGCATGACATGATGGGGCACGTTAGCCGCGACAGCGATGGCCCAACCAACAACCGTCCAAAAGGTTCCAAAATCAACAACCTTCTTGCGTCCAATCGCATCAGACAAATGACCGCCGTACAGGGTTGCGAAAAAACCAGCAACTTGAGTCACCACAATCAAAATCCCCGTCACCAAATTGCCAAAATAAGTCACATAATACATGGCCATAAAGGGAAAAATGGCTGAGCTAACCGTAATTGAAATAAAGCGCATCAACTCCCGCAACTGCAACTGCTTGGGAAGCGTCAAAAACTCTCTCATAACAACCTCACAATCTACTCTGACTATTGTACCAAAAAGACCGTAGGATGAGTAGGTTTTGTCAGCACTCAGCAGAACGACAAAAGGTTGAGCGCATCCCAGGCCCAACCTCTCGATAGTTTATGATTTATTTTCAGAAAATAAAGCTGACGCGTTTTTCAGACCTAGGATAAGTAAGGTCAACAAGGCACTGTAAAGGCTGATGCGTGAAGCTAACGCGAAGAAATTTTCCATGCTAGGCAATCCAAAGAGACACGCTAAAAATAGTAGAATGCTAGCCACAAAGAGGGCTAACCCGACTTTCAAGATAGCTAGATTCATGGCCAGCTTTCTATTCTCACTACCGTCATCAATCAATTTTTGCGTTAAATTTGTCATACCATCTTCTCCTAAGATAAGTTGGTCCAGACTAATCTGAAAAGTTTTGGAAATCCCAATCAACAGTTCAATGTCTGGTAAGTTGCGGTCATTCTCCCAGTTGGACACTGCTTGCCTGGACACGCCAAGCTTATCAGCCAGCTCCTGCTGGGTGAGTTGGTGACCTTGTCTGATTTTTTGATTTGCTCACTAAAGTTCATGTTCAGACCCCCCTTCCTAGATTTATTATAGAAAATAGTCGCTCCAAGGTAAAGAAAGCATTCCTAGCGCCAGCAATTTGGTCATGACAGCCTTGCTTACAGTTGCTTAATATTTACCTAGTTCGCGTAGACTGGTATGATTTTCCTGAATGCGACGGAACATCTTTTCCATATCAGCCTTGGTGAAGTTGACAAGAACTGGACGACCGTGTGGGCAGTTGTAAGGATTTTGACATTGCGCTAATTGCACCAGCAAGTCACGCGCAGAATGGTCATCCAAAGTATGATTAGCCTTGATAGACCGTTTACAGCTCATCATAATAGCCAGCTCAGCCCGATATTTCTTGATAGAAACCTCATTAGTTAGAAGCAACATGTCACACATCTCATAGACACCAGATTCGATTTCCTCTTCCTTCATCCAAATGGGATGCTCGCGCAGGATAAAGGTATTGTCTCCGTAAGGTTCCAGATTGATACCAACATCTCTTAGCAAGGACATTTTTTCTTGAAGATTGAGAAAATCGGCCCCAGAAAATTCAAAGAGATAAGGGACTAACAACTGCTGTAAAGAACTGTCAACCTCTCCAATTTTTTCACGATAGTATTCATACTTGACCCGCTCCTGAGCAGCGTGTTGGTCAATGATATACAAGCCACCATTTCCTTGGGCAAAAAGATAGGTCCCGTGCATCTGACCAAAATAGTCTAATTCTGGAAAGGTTGATGACTGCTCATTTTCCAGACGCTCGATGGTCTTAGTGACCCCCTGCTTATTGCTAAAATCAAAAATTTCATGTTCCTCATCTTCCAGAGAATCTGTTGAGCGATTGGCGTATTTTACAGAAGACCTTTTAGGCACTTCCTCGGCTTCAATCGGATTCCCCTGTACCTTGACAACTTTGTCAACTTGGTCAAAAAGAGGCAACTCTTCCACCACATCAGACTTCACAAAGAAGTCCTGACGAGATTGGTCATAGTAGAGATTGGTTGATTTAAGAGGAAGACTGGTCTGTTCGGGTTTAGGCTGACGATTTCTGGTGCTAGACTTGGCCAAATTTTCCAGAGCATCTGGGATAAGCTCTTGTTGGCGTAGGCTTTCGCCAATGGCAGAGCTGATTAAGGACATCAGCTCCCGCTCTTTCGAAATACGAACCTCTTGCTTGGTCGGATGCACATTGACATCCGCCAAATAAGGGTCAATCTGAATATCAATGACCGCAATCGGAAAACGTCCCACCATCAGTTTTGAACCATAACCGTCCAAAATCGCGCGGTTGAGCAAGAAATTTTTGATGTAGCGCCCATTAATCAAGAGAGTGATGTAATTGCGATTAGCACGTGTCAATTCTGGCAAACTGACATATCCTGATACCTCAAAATCTAAATCCGACGTTGAAATCTCAACCATTTTTTTAGCAGTATTGAGACCATAAATTCCTGCAATGGCTTGGCGCAAGTCACCAGTTCCTGCTGTTTTTGTCATTTCACGTCCGTCATTGATGAGAGTAAAAGCAATCTCGGGATGACCAAGACTCAGACGATTGACCATGTCAACAATGTGCGCAAGCTCTGATTGCAGGCTCTTCATGTATTTGAGACGGGCTGGTGTGTTGAAAAATAGATTTTCAACCGTTATTTTCGTTCCAACTGGTGTCGAAATCGGTTCTTCCTTTTCAATCTTGCCACCATTTGATATTAGAAGCGTCCCATGCTCCTCATCAGCCGTAGCCGTCTTAATGGTCAACAAGCTGATTGAGGCAATAGAAGGCAGAGCTTCTCCACGAAAACCCAGCGTTCTAATTCGGAACAAGTCGCCTTGGTTTTTAATTTTTGAAGTGGCGTGACGGCGCAAACTCAAAACAACGTCATCCTGAGCAATTCCTTCACCGTTGTCAGTGATTTGAATTTTCTTCAAACCCGATTCTTCAATTTCGATAGTGATTTGGCTACTGCCCGCATCAATAGCGTTTTCAACCAGTTCTTTAACCACACTGCTAGGACGTTCAACAACCTCCCCAGCAGCAATCTGATTAGCTAAGACTTCCGGCAATTCCATAATTTTTGGCATGCACAGTTCTCCTTATCCTGATGTATTTACACGAGTAACTTGACTTCCATTATAACACAAGGTAAGCTTTTCGGAGTTTTCAAATAAGGTCTTTTCATTGACATCCCATCAATATACTGTTAGACTAAGCAAGTATTAAGTTTTAAAGTTGTATTCTTGT
>ERZ1034980.194-NODE-194-length-51028-cov-49.956349_pt1 | contig 51028 bp, 41 predicted proteins | sample MGYA00520622_ERZ1034980 | MGnify/ENA primary metagenome ERZ1034980 (study PRJEB33766, sample SAMN09781791) | gut metagenome | biome: gut microbiome | host: Homo sapiens | place: Madagascar | study: EMG produced TPA metagenomics assembly of the PRJNA485056 data...
TTTTACCACAGAATGTCCCGTATAATTATTAATTCGTCTTAACCTTTTGGAACGGTTGTGCCCAAATAGTATAACTTCATTTTCTATGTCATGAAATCTCGCTGCAACCTGTTTCTTCTACAGATCAAAATGCCCCGTATGCTTCGACAAATTCCTTGAATCTCGGCAGGGCAAAGGAGATCTTTCCGTACTGACTGACATCGATGATGCCGTGATCCTTTAAGCGTCTGCGGTACTGGTTGAATTTATTGCCATCCATCTCTGCCTGCATGGCAATGTCTTTCGTTTTTCCACCTTCATTCCCCGCGATGCTCATGACCACCTTTCGATCCATATCGGACAGATCCATCCAGAGCCGGTGATAGGATGCATCGGCCAGCTGCGCATCGAACTTGTCCAGCAGGCTTCTCGTCGGAAAATCTCCCGGTTCATTCCAGTAGAGATAGCCCAGCACCTGAAATGCATAGGAATATCCCTTCGTCATCGAGGCCATAGCGCCCGCCTGCTTATCCGAAATATCAAATATTCGCTGATAGGTCTGCGCCATCGCTATGATATTCAGCGGCTCCATCGTAATCTTCGGTGTTCGATATAGAAACGTTAAATTCGGAACATTTTTCAGCTTCTCGATTTCTTCAAATAAACCAGTGCCGATAAAATAAATTGGTCGGTTATTCGTGATAAACATCTGAAGCGCACTGGAAAACTTCCGCATCTGAGGCGTGTCCGTGATCTCATCGATGGCCACCAGAATACTCATCTTTTTCTTTTCGAACAGTTCGAGCAGTCCATCAATTTCGGCATTTACACTCTGCTCCGTATTCTTCATACTGATATTGAGATGGGAGGTTCCAAACGTAATGGTGGATTCTTTTCCCTTCCCGCTGGCTGTTTTCAGAGTTTTCAAAAGCGTATCCAGGATATCATCCAGCGGACTGATCTTGATCACCATCCAGTGATCCAGTTCTTTGATGCGCTCACAAATCGCCGTCATGGTTACCGTCTTACCACTTCCACGCACACCCGTGATCATATAGTTCTGAATCGTTACCGGCTCACAGGTAAAGGTTTCAACCACCTGATCGATGACACTGCTTCGCACGATATATTCCGGTGGGATACGCCCAAACGATAAACTGAATGGATTCTTACCGCGACTCATCCTCATGCTCCTTTCGTTTCTTCACAACGGACATTCTGATTTCATTTTTGCATTTCCAAATTTGTTTTACATCTTGCGTTTCAATTTACAAGTTTTTACATCCTTTTACATCTCTGGATTCATTTTACATTCTTTTACATCTTTTTACAAGTTTCCGTATTATAAAGACTCCGACAGTATCCATATTATACAGAATCCAGCTCTCATATTATAAAGAATCCAACCGTTTCCATGACGAACAGAACCCGACACCGTCGATGCTTCATTCTGCATTCACTGCGTCGGGTTCATTTTGGCTCAGATTTTTCCGTTTCTGTTCTTTGATGGCGAAGTTTTTCTGTCCTTCGTAAACTTCCGTGCGTTCGTAGCTTTCACGACTGACTTCGAGCTTTCAGATTGCGCAGGTGCTGCTTTTTTATTCTTCTCTGGATTTGCAGATTTCGTGACTTTTCTCGACTTCGAAGATTGTGCGGATACCGTTTTCTCGCTTTTTGAAGACTTCACCGTTTTCGTAGATTTCACTGGCTTTGCCGGTTTCTTACGAACGGAGTAGCCGAAGCTGCCGAGCTTCTCACCGAGGGACATGTAGTCTCCGTGACTGTAGGCGACGAGCCCTACCTGATCCATATGAAAGGCACCCTTTTCGTCGATGTAGCGCTCCTCGACATCGACCGCAACGACCTCTGCGAGGAACATGTCATGTGTGCCGAGCGGAAGCACCTGCGTCACCTTGCACTCGATGGAGACCGGTGCCTCCTCGATGGTCGGCGCAGTGACGACGCTCGCCTTTCCTTCATGCAGATTCATTTCTTTCCACTTATCAACCTGGTCGAGGCTTCGAACGCCGCAGTAGTCAAGCGCACGCACGAGTTCCTCACTCGGAAGGTTGATGACGAACTCGCCGCTCTCTACCAGCATCGGATAGCTCGCCCGGCTTTTTCGCACGGAGATATAGGCCATCGGCGGGTCGGAACAGATCGTGCCGGTCCACGCAACTGTGATGATGTTCGATTTTCCGGCCTTATCCCGGAGGCTCACCATCACCGCCGGGACCGGATATATAAAATTACCTGGTTTCTGAAATGTGATTTTGCTCATAAAACTCCTGCGGTTCATCTGTTGTGTTCTTCTTCAGCGCACGCGCTGACTCAACTCCTGTTCAGTATACTATTCGCAGGAGCACTTTTCATCCAGAATCTATGCTGGCCCATCCTGTCCATACGCTGGCGCTTCGTGCGCTCGAAATCGTTGTCCATATAGCGGAGACGGGCATAGGCCACGGCCTGGATGCCGTTCAGATGTTGCAGACCAGGCTGCCGGATATCCCGCTGATGTTTCTTATTTGCCGGTAACGTACGACGCGCATGCCGGACGATTTCCGGGCAACAAAAAAAGCGGCTGACGGGAGTCGGACCCGCCTATCTGGCTTGGGAAGCCAGCGTACTACCGATGTACTACAGCCGCATAATGCATATATTTTACGCCGGATGAAGAAATTTTTCAATCACAATTTGCATTTTGATGCATGTGATTTTGGACCTCTATGTTCACTCCCAACTTGTCTATAACATATTACTTAAACAAGTTCAATATAGAGAGACTTGTTTTGAAATCCATCGTTTTTGAAAATCGACAAGTGCGAAATCGCTGAGATATGCTACACTATGAAAACAAGTAGAGAAAGAGGAATCCTATGCGATTAGATAAATTTTTAGCGGATATGGGCGTCGGCTCCCGCAGTGATCTGAAAAAGGCCATCCGGAAGTCCCTCGTGACGGTGAACGGCGCGGTGGAGAAGGACCCGGGCGCGCAAGTGTCCGCCGAGGACCGCATCTGCTTCGACGGCGCGGAGATCCGCTATGCTGAGCAGCAGTACTATATGCTTCACAAGCCGGCGGGCGTTCTGTCCGCGAGCGAGGACCGGCGGCAGACCACCGTCGTCGACCTGATCCGTGACGTTGCATCGACGGATGCATCCCCGGCCAATGCCTCTGCGGCAGATCATCACGCCGCGGACGGACATGCCGATGGCAGCATTGCCCGAAGCACGGAGGATGCGCGCGTCCGGAAGGATCTCTTCCCGGTCGGCCGCCTCGATAAGGATACCGAGGGCCTCCTCATCATCACGAACGACGGCCCCCTCGCGCACCAGCTCCTCGTGCCGAAGCACCACATCGATAAAACCTATTACGCCATCGTGACCGGCACGATCACCGAAGACGACCAGCGTGCCTTCACCCACGGCATCCGCTATGACGAAAAGCTGACTGCCCTCCCGGCCACCCTCCGCGTCCTCAGCACCGGAAAAAACGTCGGTGACATCCGAAAGCAGCTCGGCTTCCCGGAGAGCGTGTCGGCCTTCGTTCCACAGGAGGAGGCCAATGCAGCCGCCGCACAGGCAGATGCTTCCCCGGAACAGCCAGCCGCCGACCATGCATTCACGCGCAGCGACGTATCTCGCATGCTCGCCGACATGCGCATCACGGACCCGACGGCCCGCCTGCTCCGCACGCGCCTCGCTGGACCCGCATTCATCGGCGCGGAAGAACCCGCCGACATCACGGACGACACCCTCGTAAGCGAAGTCGAAATCACCATCCAGGAAGGCAAGTTCCACCAGATCAAAAAGATGGTGAAAGCCCTCCCCGGCGGAAAAGAAATCCTCTACCTCCGCCGCATCACGATGGGTGCCCTCCGACTCGACCCGGCCCTCGCACCAGGAGAGTTCAGGAAGCTTTCAGAGTCTGAGGTCAGAATCCTAAAGGACGAGACAAACTAGGCATCTGTCCGCCGTCATCCGGATAAACCAGTCCACCCGTAGATTCAGCCGAAAAGGGAGAAACGGAAGATGGAGGGCGACTAAATTGCGCATTCAAAGAACAGGTTCCGGTGGATTGTCCGCGTCTGACATACAGGCTTGCCTGTAATGGCAGACACGAACAATCCATCGGGTTCTGTCCTTTGAACTAAGACTAATCACGGGGGAGTGCCGCCCGCAGGGCGCGGGGGTCCACGTGATGCCCTAGTGGCGAACGTATTCAAAGTTTTGCTGTAGGCAAAACATCTTTGACAGTGTCGCCCTCCATTTCCGTTTCGTATCACAGGAGAAAAGGAGAATTATGGATAAAAAATCAGTCAGTGAGATCAAGACGAAGTGTTTCAATCGTCAGAACTGCCGCATCGATCGTATGCGTGCCTGTTACGTCAACGAGGAGAAGGAGAAGCTCTCGACCTTCCACGACATGTTCCTTCAGCTCGCAGACGAAGAGCAGACGAAGTACTGCGAGATCTTCAAGCGTTCCATGTCCGGCAAGTTCGGACGTAACTTATATAATGTAGAGTTTCCGTATGCCGAGGAGGTCGAGGGGGGCCATCAGGCTTTCCTGTACCAGCTCCAGCAGTCGGAGCTCCGGGACGACACCCTCGTCGAGCAGTTCTTCGACCGCGTGATCGGCAGCTACACCTTCCCAGGCAAGTACCTCATCCTCTTAAGTCACGGCGTCTACGACATCCCGATGAAGATGAAGGACGGTGCCGAGCTCGACAGTGAGTATGTCTACAGCTTCATCCTCTGTTCCATCTGCCCGGTCGAGCTCCTGCACGACGGCCTCTGCTACGATAAGGCCGAGCAGACCTTCCGGAACCGTACCGACGACTGGGGCGTGAAGAATCCGGAAACCGCCTTCCTCTTCCCGGCCTACAATTTCCGGAACACCGACATCCACAGCGCGTTGTACTACACGCGTCATCCGGAGGAGCGCCATGAGGAGATCGCCCTCGACGTGCTTGGCACCGAGCTCAGCCGGACCGAGAAGGACCAGCAGAACGTCTTCCGTGAGATCATCGAGACGACCCTCTCCGGTGACTGCACCTTCGAAACCATCCGGAACATCAACGAAGATATTAAGGAGATGATCGAGGAGAACAAGAAGGATAAGGAAACCGACGATCAGGTCGCCCTCGATAAGAATGAGATGAAGAAGCTCCTCGCCCGAAACGGCGCCAACGACGAGCAGCTCCATCAGTTTGAGCGCATCTATGACGAGGCGGTCGGCGACGACACGACCCCGCTCCTCGCGGAGAACGTGCAGAGCCAGAAAAATCTGGTGGTGAAGTCCCTCACGATGAAGCTGGATGTGAAGTCGGAGAACGCCGGCCTCGTCGAGACCCGTGTGATCGACGGCCGCGAGTATCTCCTCATCCCGATTACGGACGACATCGAGGTAAACGGCATTAAGATCCGCCAGAACCTTCAGCCGGAGAGCGTCGTAGAAAACACAGAAGTATAACGACGCCGCTGGGACTGAAAAGTAAATAGATCATCTGTCAACATACTGCGTTGAAAAGCACGCAGGATATGTGCATAACGATTTCCCTGTAGCGTGCCAGGCACCCTCGAGGTGCTGCGGACGCTGCAGGCGACCGGAGGTGTGAGATGGCAAATATCAATGAATATCTGGACTGGCGGGGAGATGTGCCCTTCAGCATCGACCCCTTTAACGATGTGGATAACCTCATCTTGAGCGAGCTGTCCTATACTGATTTCGAGGGCATCGTGCCGCCACCGGGCAGTGGTGAGAGCATCTCGCTCCGCGAAGCGTATGCGGCCTTCTACCAGCGCCATACCCGCGAAGAGATCGAGGCCGAGACGACCTTCTATCACATGGCCCCCTTCGTGATGGATCATCTCGTCGCGAGTCGGCGCTTCCAGAACCTCCGCCTCGCAAATTATGTGAATGTCATCGACGAAGCGAAGGACGCGCAGTTTTCAGCCATCACCTTCCTGCTCGGGCGGGAGGTGCCGATCGCCCTTGACTGCACCGGGGACGCCGCGCACGCGCGCATACAGCTCCCTGGAGATGAACGCGAAACGGCCTACGTCGCCTACCGCGGCACCGATGATTCCATCGTCGGCTGGAAGGAGGACCTGAACCTCTCGTACCAGCTCCGCACGCCGGGGCAGCAGTCCGCCGTGCATTATCTCGACGCGCTTTTCCGGGGACAATGTCTCCGGCTCATGGTCGGTGGCCACTCGAAGGGCGGCAATTTCGCCGTCTACGCCTCCGCCTTCTGTGCGTCGGAGGTCCGCCGACAGATATGCCGCATCTATACGAATGACGGCCCGGGCTTCCTCCCGGAAATTACAGAATCAACGGCGTATCAGCAGATTCAGCCGATGATCGTTTCGACGATTCCAGAGAACTCCCTGATCGGCATTCTGCTGACGAGTGACATCGACCATCATGTGGTGCAGGCCACCGGCATGGGCATCATGCAGCATGATCCCCTCAGCTGGCAGGTCTATGGAAATCATTTCGTGGAAGCAGAGAAACGGACGGCGACCTCCCTTGCGGCCGAACGAGGTATGCGGACCTGGCTCGAGGAACTCAGCATTGACCAGCGGATCCTTTTCATCGAGACCCTGTTTGACGCGTTTCAGTCCGGCGGTGCCCATACCTTCACGGAGCTCTTCGAGGATAAGGCCCGCCTGATCGCCGACATGCTTCGCGTCGCCGCTTCGCTTCCGAAAGAGGAGCAGCAGGAGCTCCGCAGTATCCTCGGCGAGTTTGCCCGCATCGGCGCTCGTGTGCTGATCACCGGTGCGAAAAGTGGATTTAAGAGGTAAATATATGAGTGAAGCAAAGAAGAAAGCCCTGGTGGCGATGAGCGGCGGTGTCGACAGCTCCGTGGCGGCCGCGCTGATGTGCGATGCAGGCTACGACGCCATCGGTGTCACCATGAAACTGTATAATAACGAAACGGTCGATGTCTGCCGTGAAAATACCTGCTGTACCCTCGAGGATACCGAGGATGCCCGTCAGGTCGCCACAAGCCTCGGCATGCCGTACTATGTATTTAATTTCACCGAAGACTTCGACCGTCAGGTCATCGAGCGCTTCGTACGGACCTACGAAGAGGGCGGCACCCCGAACCCGTGCATCGACTGCAACCGCTATATGAAACATGAGAAGCTCTATCACCGCGCCGAGACCCTCGGCTGTGACGTCATCGTCACCGGACACTACGCCCGCATCGAGCAGGATCCGGCGACCGGACGCTGGCTTCTCAAGAAGGCGAAGAACCTCGCGAAGGACCAGAGCTACGTCCTCTACTTCCTGACCCAGCAGCAGCTCGCCCATACCATGTTCCCGCTCGGAAACTTCGCCTCGAAGGAAGAGGTGCGCGAGGTCGCGGAGAAGTACGGCTTCATCAACGCAAGGAAGCACGACTCCCAGGACATCTGCTTCGTCGTGAACGGTGACTACGGCGACTTCATCGAGCACTATACCGGAAAAAATTTCGCGCCTGGAAAGTTCGTCGACACCGAGGGCCATATCCTCGGTGAGCATAAGGGTATCATCCGTTACACCATCGGTCAGCGCAAGGGCCTCGGCCTCGCCCTTCCGGCCCCGATGTATGTCTGCGGCAAGGACATGGAGAAAAACGAAGTCATCCTCACTACCGGACCGGCTCTCTACAGCAGCGCCCTCATCGCGGACCACTTCAACTGGATCCCGTATGATGAACCGACCGAAGCTGTCCGCGTCACTGTGAAGACCCGCTACAAGGCGAAGGAAGTCCCGGCCACCGCCGAAGTCCTCCGCGATGAACACGGCCTCTCCACCGGCCGCGTCATCGTCCGTTTCGACCAGCCGGAACGCGCCGTCGCCATCGGCCAGGCCGTCGTCCTCTACGACGGCGACACCGTCGTCGGCGGAGGCACCATCCGCGAAGCGATCCGGTAAAGCAGAGAGCAGCGCAGGCCGAAGACCCCGGAGGGCCGGTACCCTCGGCCTCAGGTGCTTCCGAAAATGTACATCTTAAGCGGATTTTAAAGAAGTTTGAATTTGTATATGAGATATGATTGTGCTAAAATCCACATAAGTATGTGAAGATACGGGACTTCTGCACCCATTTCCGCAGTCCCGCCCATCTAAAGGAGACATTATGAAGGGAATTATTCTTGCCGGTGGATCCGGTACGAGATTATATCCGCTGACCAAAGTAACCTCCAAGCAGTTACTTCCGATTTATGATAAGCCGATGATCTACTATCCGCTCAGCGTCCTCATGAACGCCGGCATCCGTGACATCCTGCTTATTTCGACACCAAACGATACCCCGCGCTTCGAAGACCTGCTCGGCGACGGCAGCCAGTTCGGCATCAACTTACAGTATAAGGTACAGCCATCCCCGGATGGACTCGCACAGGCCTTCATCCTGGGTGCTGACTTCATCGGCGACGATTCCGTCGCGATGATCCTCGGTGACAACATCTTCTCCGGCCACGGCTTCAAGAAGGCACTCCGCCAGGCCGCTTCGAAGGAATCCGGCGCGACCGTTTTCGGCTACTATGTCGATGACCCGGAGCGTTTCGGCATCGTCGCCTTCGACGAGAACGGAAAGGCCATCTCTATCGAGGAGAAGCCGGAGCACCCGAAGTCCAACTACTGTGTCACGGGTCTCTACTTCTATGATAACCGTGTCGTAGAGTACGCGAAGAACCTGAAGCCATCCGCACGTGGCGAGCTCGAGATCACCGACCTTAACCGTATCTACCTCGAGAACGGCGAGCTCGACGTCACCCTGCTCGGACAGGGCTTCACCTGGCTCGATACCGGAACCCACGAGTCCCTCGTCGATGCGACGAACTTCGTTCGCACCATCGAGACCCACGAGCATCGTAAGATCGCCTGCCTCGAGGAAATCGCATATCTCAACGGCTGGATCGGCCGTGATAAGGTCGAGGAAGCCTACGAGATGTATAAGAAGAACGAGTACGGCAAGTACCTGAAGGATGTCCTCGACGGCAAGTATGTCGATAAGATTACGGAGCAGAACGAGCTCGGTAAGTAATCACAGCTGAAATGAGGCTCTGAAATCAGCGATGATCATAACGGCCGTATCCGGTGCGAAACGCCCGGGCAGCCGATGATCCAGGAAAGGAATTCACTATGAAATATATCGTAACCGGTGGCGCCGGCTTTATCGGCGGCAACTTCATGCACTTTGCAGTCAACACCTATCCGGAGGATATGTGGATCTGCCTCGATGCCCTGACCTATGCAGGTAATCTCGAGACCCTCGCACCGCTCGAGGGTAAGCCGAACTACAAGTTCGTCAAGGGCGACATCGCCGACCGTGCGTTCATCTTTAAGCTCTTCGAGGAGGAGAAGCCGGATGTCATCATCAACTTCGCTGCGGAGTCTCACGTAGACCGTTCCGTGACGAACCCGGACATCTTCCTTCAGACGAACGTCGGCGGTACCGTGACGCTGCTCGACGCCTGCAAGAAGTACGGCATCCAGCGTTATCATCAGGTTTCTACCGATGAGGTATACGGCGACCTGCCACTGGACCGCCCGGACCTCTTCTTCACCGAGGACAATAAGATCAAGGCATCTTCCCCATACTCTGCATCGAAGGCAAGTGCAGATCTCTTCGTCATGGCGTACCACAGAACCTTCGGTATCCCGGTGACGATCTCACGCTGCTCGAACAACTACGGCCCGTATCACTTCCCGGAGAAGCTGATCCCGCTCGTTATCTCCAGAGCGCTCAATGACGAGAAGATTCCTGTATATGGCAACGGCGCAAACGTACGTGACTGGCTCTATGTCACCGATCACTGTAAGGCCATCGACCTGATCGTCCGGAAGGGTAAGCCAGGTGAGGTCTACAACATTGGCGGACACAACGAGCGCACGAACCTCGAGGTCGTGAAGACCATCCTGAAGGCACTCGGCAAGCCGGAGTCTCTCATTGAGTATGTAAAGGACAGACCGGGCCACGATCTCCGCTATGCGATGGACCCGACGAAGATCGAGACCGAGCTCGGCTGGCAGCCGGAGTACACCTTCGATACCGGTATCCCTGTCACGATCGACTGGTATCTCAACAACAAGGAGTGGTGGGAGCACATCGTTTCCGGTGAGTACCAGAGCTACTTCGAGAAGATGTACGTACAGGGTAAGGGTCTTCAGTAAATAGCCGATTCATCCCTCGCATGTATATGTGAGGGATTTGCTTTTTTAAAGGCTGAAACTAAAACACGAAGATGCCATAGCGCCATCATGGCGTGGGATACGGTCTGTCAGGGCAGCCTGCAGGCGGTGGATGGCATACGAAAGAGGTTTTTTATGAACGTATTTGTAACAGGTGTCAATGGTCAGCTCGGTCACGATGTGATGAACGAACTCGCGAAGCGCGGCTACGAGGGTGTCGGCACGGACATCCAGCCGGTGTACAGCGGTGTGATGGATGATTCGGCGGTGACCCGTATGCCGTATGTGCAGATGGATATCACGAATCGTGCACAGGTTTCCTCCATCATTCGCGAGCTTCATCCGGATGTGATCGTGCACTGTGCGGCCTGGACCGCGGTCGATGCCGCAGAGGATGAGGCGAACCGTCCGAAGGTAAAGGCGATCAATGTCGACGGCGTGCAGAACATCGCCGATGCCGCGAAGCTCGTGGATGCGAAGATGATCTATATCTCCACCGACTACGTCTTCGACGGTCAGGGCGAGACACCGTGGCAGCCGGACTGTAAGGATTATGCGCCGCTCAATTACTATGGTGAGACGAAGCTCGGCGGTGAGCAGGCCGTCGCGCGGACCCTCGAGAAGTATTTCATCGTCCGCATCGCCTGGGTCTTCGGCCTCAATGGAAAAAACTTTATCAAGACCATGCTGAACGTCGGAAAGACCCACGATACTGTACGCGTGGTCATGGATCAGATCGGGACACCGACCTATACATTGGATCTCGCACGACTGCTCGTGGACATGCTTGAGACCGAGAAGTACGGCTACTACCATGCAACCAACGAGGGCGGTTATATCAGCTGGTATGATTTCACGAAGGAAATCTACCGTCAGGCCGGCTATACCACGAAGGTCGTACCGGTGACCAGTGCCGAGTATGGCGCGAGCGTGGCGGCCCGTCCGTTCAACTCCCGCCTCGATAAGTCGAAGCTTCGCGAGGCCGGATTCACACCGCTCCCGACCTGGCAGGATGCCGTCGGCCGTTATCTCGAGGCACTGAAGAGCAGCGAAGCATAAAGGAGAAAACAATGGGAAAATATTTTGGAACCGATGGTTACCGTGGTGAGGCCAATGTCAATCTGACAGCAGACAGCGCCTTCCGTGTAGGTAAATTCCTCGGATGGTACTATGGACAGCAGAAGAAAAACGGCGAGCACTGCCGCATCGTCATCGGTAAGGATACGAGACGATCAAGCTATATGTTCGAGTATGCGATCGCTGCAGGTATCACCGCGACCGGTGCAGACGCCTACCTTCTGCATGTCACGACGACCCCGTCCGTCGCTTATGTCGCACGTTCCGAGGATTTCGACTGTGGCGTGATGATCTCTGCTTCTCACAATCCGTATTATGACAATGGTATCAAGGTCATCAACGGAAATGGCGAGAAGCTCGGTGATGACGTCATCCGGAAGATCGAGGACTACCTCGATGGTGTGACCCCGGAGGTGCCACTCGCGACCCGCGCGGACATCGGACGTACCATCGATTTCGCCGCCGGCCGGAACCGCTATATCGGTTACCTCATCTCACTGGCGACCCGCAGCTTCAAGGGCAAGAAGGTCGCCCTCGACTGCTCGAACGGCTCCGCATCTTCGGTTGCGAAGTCCGTCTTCGACGCCCTCGGTGCCGATACCCATGTCATCCACAACGAGCCGAACGGAACCAACATCAACGACAAGTGCGGATCGACCCACATCGAGTCGCTCCAGAAGTATGTCGTGGAGCAGGGCTGTGATGTCGGCTTCGCCTATGACGGTGATGCGGATCGCTGTCTCGCAGTTGATGAGGATGGTCGTGTCGTCAACGGTGACCAGATCATGTATGTCTGTGGCTGCTATATGAAGGAGCAGGGACAGCTGCAGGATAACACCATCGTGACCACCGTCATGTCGAACTTCGGACTCTATAAGGCCCTCGATGAGGTCGGCATCCGGTATGAAAAGACCCAGGTCGGTGACCGTTTCGTCTATGAGAACATGTCACAGAACGGCTTCTCCCTCGGCGGAGAGCAGTCCGGACACATCATCTTCCTGCGCCATGCGACGACGGGTGATGGTATCCTGACCTCCATCAAGGTGATGGAGACGATGCTGGCGAAGAAGCAGTCCCTGAAGCAGCTGGCAGCTCCGTTTGTCGTTTTCCCGCAGGTGCTGAAGAACGTGCGTGTCCTCGATAAGGAGACGGCACAGAACAACCCGGCGGTGCAGAAGGCCGTACAGGAGGTGACCGAGGCCCTCGGAAACGATGGTCGTATCCTCCTTCGGGCATCCGGCACCGAGCCACTCGTACGTGTCATGGTGGAGGCGGACACACAGGAGAAGTGTGAGCGTTATGTCGATCAGGTTATCGCAGTTATGAACAAAGAGGGACTGGTCCTCACCGTTCAGTAACGCTATAATGTTTGATTATACCGATATGTCTACACATAACCGTGTGACATAGATGATAGAGCAAGACATAATAGAGAAGACTTTCAAGGAAAGGAAGCTGCAGCTATGTTAAATTACAAGCGTTACAGACGTTTTCCGGCGTTCAGATATCCGGAAAGAACCTGGATGGATAAGGAAATCACGGAAGCACCGATCTGGTGCTCCGTCGATCTGCGTGATGGTAACCAGGCACTGGTGGATCCGATGAGCGTAGAGGAGAAGATCGAGTTTTTCCAGATGCTTGTAAAGCTGGGCTTCAAGGAAATCGAGGTGGGCTTCCCGGCAGCATCCCAGATCGAGTATGACTTCCTGCGTCAGCTGATCGAGCGGAAGATGATCCCGGATGATGTGACCGTACAGGTGCTGGTGCAGTGCCGTGCCGAGCAGCTCGAGCGTACCTTCGAGTGCCTCGCCGGTCTCAAGCAGGCCATCGTGCACATCTATAACTCTACCTCCGTTCTTCAGAGAGATGTGGTCTTCCATAAGAGTAAGGAAGAAATCATTGACATCGCCCTGACCGGTACCCAGCTCGTAAAGAAGTATGCCGCCGGCTTCCCGGGCCACATCCGCCTCGAGTATTCCCCGGAGTCCTTCACGGGCACCGAGATGGATTACGCGGCCGACATCTGTAACGCCGTGCTCGATGCATGGGAGTGCGGTGAGGGGCGTGAGGTCATCATCAACCTGCCGTCCACGGTGGAGATGAACACGCCGAATGTCTACGCCGATCAGATCGAGTACATGTCGAAGCATCTCAAGTACCGTGAGCATGTGATTCTGTCCGTGCATCCGCACAACGACCGTGGTGAGGGCGTCGCGGCTACAGAGCTCGCCCTGCTCGCCGGTGCAGACCGTGTCGAGGGTACGCTCTTCGGAAACGGTGAGCGTACGGGCAATGTCGACATCCTGACGCTCGCCTATAACATGTTCTCGCAGGGCGTGGATCCGAAGCTCGAGCTCGAGGATATCAACAGCATCAAGGAGGTCTATGAGCGCTGCACGAAGATGACGATTCCGCCGAGACAGCCATATGCCGGTGCACTCGTATTTACGGCGTTCTCCGGCTCGCATCAGGATGCCATCAACAAGGGTGTACAGGCGATGAATGAGCGTCAGAGCACGATCTGGGAGGTTCCGTACCTGCCGATCGATCCGGCCGACATCGGTCGAAAGTACGAGCCGATCGTCCGCATCAACAGCCAGTCCGGCAAGGGCGGCGTCGCCTTCGTCATGGATGCACAGTTCGGCTACAAGCTGCCGAAGGGCATGCAGCGTGAGTTCGCCGATTATATCCAGGCGCTGTCGGAGCAGGAGGGCGAGGTGTCACCACAGGAAATCTACGATATCTTCCAGGCCGAATATGTCGAGACGAAGGAGCCGATCCACTTCAAGAATATCCGTACCACCGATACCGAAAACGGCGACGATACCTATACCACGATGGCCCATGTGACCTACCTCAATCATGGCAGCATGGAGCACTTCGATGGTGTCGGCAACGGACCGATCGATGCGGTGATCTCTGGTCTCGCCGAGGAGCTGAAAATCAACATCAAGGTTCTCGATTACCAGGAGCATGCGCTCGGTACCGGTTCGAATGTAAAGGCGGTATCCTACATCCACCTGCTGGATGTGGACAGCGGTAAGACGAGCTATGGCGTCGGCTTAAGCTCCAACATCACACGTTCCTCGATCCGTGGTCTCTTCAGTGCGGTGAACCGCATGTTCTTCCCGGAGGAAGCAGAGGCCGCCGGAAAGATGCGTGTCGAACAGAAGAAGGCCGGACAGAATCCGCGGGATCTCTTCGGAAATTCATAAATAAACATGCCGGAAGAGGCTGTCGCAGAGCGACAGCCTCTTCTTTATTGGGTGAAATTACGTTATAATAGTGTGAATTATGCAATGATGCGCTGTCTGGCGCAGAAAGGCGACGACTATGAATATCGTGTATGCATCTGACGAGGGCTACTGCCAGCATATGGCAGTGTCCATCGTGTCTCTGATTGAACATAATAAAAGTGAGCAGCTGACCTTCCACATCCTGTCCGACGGGATCTCGATGGAGAAGGAGGATCAGCTTCGTGCCATGGTCCGGGGCTATGGAAAGAAGATCGTATTCTATCCGATCGAGCATCTCATGGAGGAGATGAAGGGGCAGATTTACGGGCTTGATACAGGGCGCTTTCGTATCACGACGCTCGCGCGTCTGCTGATGGGCTCGATTCTGCCGCGGATGGTGACGAAGGTGCTGTATCTTGACTGTGATACTGTTGTGCTGCGTTCGATCGCCCCGCTCTATCGTCTGCGTCTCGATGACGACATGGCAGCGATGGCGGCGGAGCCGACCATCTATCCGGAGGTGAAGGAGAAGATCGGCCTCACGGAGGAGGATACCTACTTTAATGCCGGTATGCTGCTCATGAATCTCTCGGCATGGCGGCTCGAGGATATGGAGGCGAACTGCTTTGCCTACTACAATCAGATGGGCGGGCAGCTTCCGTTCAACGATCAGGATGTCCTGAATCATGTGCTGAAGGGGCGCATCCGGCGTGTCGGCCAGACCTATGATTTCATCACGAATTACTACTACTTCCGCTATGAGACACTCTGTGCGAAGTCCGCGTCCTTCGCGCTCGGTGAATCGAAGGAGAGCTTCCATCTCGCGAAGCATCATCCGGTCATCGTGCACTTCGCCTCGGATGAGCGTCCGTGGAACCGTGGAAATCTCAACCACTACACACGTGCTTACGATAAATACCTGAAGAAGACCCCGTTTGCCGGCGCTGCCCGTGTAAAGGGAAAGGAAGCCTACATGGCCCTCTACCATGCGATGAACATCGCGACCTTCCTCTGTCCGCAGGTACGGCAGTATATCTCAGACAGGTACTATCATGAACAGATTGAAAAATAAAAAAATACTCCTGATCATGCCGTTCTTCTATCACTATGAGGACGCCATAAAAGCACATCTCGAGCAGGCCGGCGCCGAGGTCTGGCTCGTGGATACGAACATCCATGCCTACGGCTTCGGAAAGAAGCTCGTCATGTTCTATACGAAGCTTCTCCGGGACCGGCTGGTGTACCGCTACTACGAGAAGGCACTCCGGGATGTGCCGGATACCATCGATGAGGTCATGATCATCAAGGGGACCTGGATGACGGATGAGGTCCTCCACGCGCTGCAGGCGCGCTTCGCGTCGGCCGATTTCCGGATCTATCACTGGGACAGTGTCGCGACCTTCCCGGATCAGCTTCGCATCAACCGCTTCTTTACGAAGATTTATACCTTCGATCCAGTGGACGCTGCGCAGTACGGCTGGATCTACCGTCCGACCTTCTTCGAGGAGGAAATCTGCCATCCATCGGAGGAGAAGCGCTACGACTTCCTCCTCATCTGTTCGATGCATACGCGTCGGATGGAGGTGCTCCGGAAGCTGAAGGCGCTCGCGGAGAAGCAGCAGAAAACACTCTACAGCTACATCTATGTGCCGCGGCTCCAGTACATCCGGGAGACGCTGTTCCGGCATAATCCCCTCTATGAGGGCGCACGGGACGCACTGCATTTTCAGCCGCTCCCGCAGGCGGAGACCTATGCGCTCTATCCGCACACCCGCTGCATCGTGGACTATACCTTCCCGCAGCAGAACGGCTTCAGCATGCGGACCTACGACGCCATGGGCTGCCGCTGCAAGCTCCTCACGAACAACCCACATGTGAAGGACGCGGATTTCTATGACCCACAGAACATCTATGTCTATGACCCGGATCACTTCGAGATCCCGGCGGATTTCCTGGACACCCCGTATCGGCCGCTGCCGGCGGAAGTCTATGATCGCTACCGGCTCGACGGCTTCCTGCAGGAGCTGTTCGGTTGAAGTGAGGCGGAGAGACATGCGTATATGACATACGTGGCGGCGAGCGAGGATGCTCCGCCGTAGACATTGGCCACGTACAGCGATGAAACGAGAAACAGAAGGAGAGAAAAGACAGGATGGTCACGGTCCTTTTATGTACATATAACGGTGCGGCGTACGTCCGCGCGCAGCTTCAGTCGATCCTCGACCAGACCGTGCGGGATCTGCATGTGGTGGTGTCGGATGACGGCTCCACGGATGAGACGCCGGCGATCGTCGAGGCGATGGCGGCCGCGCATCCGGGGCGCATCACGATTCTCCGGCAGGATCCGCCGACCGGCAGCGCAGAGCGGCACTTCCTGAAGCTCCTCGTGGAGCGGGCCTACGATGTGCCGGGCGGCACAGCGGCCACGGCGGGCGATACAGCCCCTGCGCAGCGCGACATAAACGATGCTGCGTCGGCGGACGAGGCACTCGTTCGTGCCGACTACATCATGCTGTCCGACCAGGACGATGTGTGGCTTCCGGACAAGGTCGAGAAGACGCTCGTGCGTATGCAGGCGGACGAAGCGGCCTGCCGGGCTGCCGGGGAGGCCAATGCCTCCATCCTGGTGCACTGCGATTCACGCATCGTCGACCGGGCACTTCGGGAGATCGCCCCGAGCTTCGTGACCTATCAGAAGATGACGCCGTCCCGCTGTCAGCTCCAGCAGCTGCTCGTGCAGAATAACGTCGTCGGCGGTGCCCTCATGATGAACCGGGCACTGGCGGAGCGCATCACAGAGATCCCGGCGCACTGTGTCATGCATGACCAGTGGATCGCGCTCGTCGCAAGTGCCTTCGGGCATATCGATTTCGTACCGGAATCGCTCTATCTTTACCGCCAGCATGGGGACAATGTCCTCGGCGCGGGAAAGGGATCCCGCATCATGGAGATCCTCGGACGCTTCGGCATCGGCCGGAAGGACGGAAAAACGAAGGCCGAGATGGATGCGCACTCGCAGGGGGTCTATCGGGAGATGTTTCTCCAGGCGGAGTGCTTCCGAAGCTGTTTCGATGCGGAGCTCTCGGCACAGCAGAAGCAGCTGCTCGACGAGTTCACAGCGATTCCGAAGCGGAACCGGCTCGGGAAGATCTGTACGATCCTCCGCTACGGCTTTACGTATAATCTATTTCACAGGACGGTGGGCGAATGTCTCTTTATCCAGTAAATGACATCATGGTCTCGGTGTGTGTCGTGACCTACAACCATGGAAAGTATATCGGTACCTGTCTCGATCACATCCTTCGGCAGCGCCGGAAGTTCCGCATCGAGATCCTCATCCATGATGACGCCTCGACGGATGGCGCGCAGGAGGTGATTCGGGCCTATCAGAAGCGGTATCCGGACATCATCAAACCGATTCTCCGGGTGGAGAACCAGTACAGCCAGGGCATCACGAACATCTCGGGGGCCTTTAATTTCCCACGCGCGGTCGGAAAGTACGTCGCGCTGACGGATGGCGATGACTACTGGTGCGACGATTATAAGCTGCAGCGGCAGGTGGAGTATATGGAGGCGCATCCGGAATGTGGATTTACCTTCCACTCGGCGAAGGTGTTGAATGAGGATGGCGCGCTCGTGAACGGGGAGCTCATGCGCCCGTATCATGCATCCCGTGTGGTTAAACCGGCGGAGCTGGTGGATAAAGCCATCGGCAGCCCCTTCGCAAGCTTCCTCCTGCGGCGTGAAATCGTCGAAAAACTGCCGGATTACTATGTGGACTGCCCGGTCGGCGACCGTCCGCTCGAGCTGATGGCGGCCGATTTCGGGGACAGCTACTACTTCGATGAGCCGATGAGCGTGTATCGTTTCGGCATCCGCGGCTCCTGGACGGAAAACCAGATGAACGGGGATTATGTGGAGAAGCAGCAGAAATATGCCGCCGATATGTGGAAAATGTATCACCGCTTCGATGCAGAAACCGGTGGACGCTTCCACGAAGCCTGTGAACACGCGGGGCGGCGTGTGGAATTCCTGACCGCCGTCAACACACGGAACTTCGAGCTGATCTATCGGCCGGAGAATGCAGACTTCCTACAGGAGCTGAGCCGTCATGACCGCTTCTTCATCGACTTCGAGCATCGCTTCCCGAAGCTGTATCATGGACTCCGCCGTCTGAAGAGCGGGGCTCCGAAGCAGATTGAAGAAAAGGAAAGCGTATAAACATAGAAAGGGCTGCCCGTCCCGCACAGTACTGCGCGGAATGGGCAGCATTCGGTATTTTATGACAGAGAATTCACTGAAATCAAAGGTGGTGCAGGGGCTCTTCTGGAAGGTGCTCGAGCAGGGCGGCTCCCAGGGCATCCAGTTCGTCGTCGCCCTCGTCCTCGCGCGTCTCATGACGCCGGAGGAGTATGGCACGATCAGCCTGATCACCATCTTCATCACCATCGCGAACACCCTCGTACAGTCCGGCTTCGCGACCGCGCTCGTGCAGGGAAAGGAGGTCGAGGACGAGGATTACTCCTCGGTCTTCTGGCTCTCGATGCTGCTGTCGGTCGTGCTGTACCTCGCCCTCTTCCTCGGCGCACCGTGGATCGCCGCCTATTTCCGTACGCCGGTTCTTGAGGGCCTCGTCCGGGTGATGGGCGTCGTGCTCTTCCCGGGGGCGGTGGTCTCGATTCAGACCGCCTTCGTCTCCCGGAACCTGCGCTTCCGTCAGCTCTTCCAGTCAACGATGGTCGCCGTCGTGTTCTCCGGTGTCGTCTCCATCGCACTCGCGATGCAGGGCTTCGGTGTCTGGGCGATGGCCGCACAGCAGATCGTATATTACTTCACGCTGATGCTGGTGCTGTTCATCACGATCCGCTGGTATCCGCGCATCCTGATCCGGACGGAGCGCCTTCGGAAGCTCTTCAGCTTCGGCTGGAAGATCCTCGTATCCGGACTCCTCGATACGCTCTGGCAGAACATCTATGGCCTCATCATCGGCCGGAAATATACGAGTGCCGACCTCGGTGCCTACAACCGCGGCGAGCAGTTCCCGAAGATCATCTCGACGAACCTCGCGACCGCCATCCAGTCCGTGCTCCTGCCGGCCTACAGCAAGAAGCAGGACGACCCGGACACGCTGCAGCGCATGGCACGCCGCTCGATCCGGCTCAGCGCCTTCGTGCTTTTTCCGATGATGGCGGGCCTCGCTGCGGTAGCGGAGCCGCTGGTGACCCTGCTCCTCACGGAAAAGTGGCTGGTGGCCGCCCCGTACCTCGTACTGCTTGCGGTGAGCTATGCGACCTATCCGATCCACATCATCAACCTGCAGGTCATGAATGCGATGGGACGCTCGGATCTCTTCCTAAAGCTGGAGATCATAAAAAAAGCACTCGGGATCGTGATCCTGGTGCTTAGTTTACCGCTCGGCATCTGGCCGATGCTTCTGTTTAAGGTGGTGGATGAGTATCTCTGTACCTTCATCAACGCCTGGCCGAACCGGGCCCTGATCGGCTACGGTCCGCTCCGTCAGTGGGTCGATGTCCTGCCGAGTGCAGGAATCTCCGCCGTGATGGGTGTTGTGGTCTATCTCCTGCATCGACTGCCGCTCGGGGTACTCCCGATGCTGCTTGTTCAGATGCTGGCCGGTGTAATCGTCTATCTGCTGCTGTCGCTCCTCTTTAACCGCGAGCCCTTGCAGTATATTTACGGCCTAGCTGCAGGACGTACTCCAGCGTCTGATAGATAAGTCGAAACTCGATCGAGAGGTATCGTAAAAACGGTACCTCTTTTAATTTTGCCTTTTCGAGCTGCTTCCGGGTGCGGATCCCCTCGAGAAGCCCCGCGGCATACTCCTTTCCGAAGCCCTTCCGGAGGAAAAAGAGCTGCTTCACGAGGAAGCCGAGGAGAAGCGGGAGAGCGTTCACGAGGAGCATGAGTGCCGGCACGTTCTTATAGAGAAGATATACGGAATTCCGCGCGCTGAGCCGTACCTTGAAGGCGTTATACTTCGAGCCACTCGTGCCGGAGCCGACATGCTCCACCACGGCCGTCGGGCAGTAGAGGATGCGGTAGCCATAGAGCTGTGCTCGGTAGGAGACATCGATGTCCTCGAGGTAGGCGAAGTGATGCTCGTCGAAGAGGCCGACCTCACGAAAGAGTGCGGTGCGGTACATCGCAGCCCCGGCGCAGGCCGAGAACACGACGGCTTCCCGGTTCCACACCGGCTTCCCGGCACACTCGCCGAGGCCATGCTGGAACTGCCAGCCGAGGAGGGTATAGGCATCACCGGCATCATCAATCTGATGCGGATCATGCATCTTCACCATCTTGCTGGAGAGGGCGAAGATACGCCCCTTCGGATCCTGATCCATGCGCTTCTCGAGGGCCTCGATGAAGTCCGGACGGACCTTCGTATCGTTATTGAGCAGCAGTGTGAAATCGTAGTGCTCCTCGAGCGCCTGTCGGATGCCCTGATTGACCGCCCCGGAGAAACCGAGGTTTGCGTCGTTCTGAAGCAGCTTCCGCCGCGCAGGATCCTCCGCCTGCCACGTGCGGAGCCAGGTGATATCCTCTCCGCCGGAAGCATTGTCGATCACGAGGGTCGTAAAATCCCTCACCGTCTGGCGGGACAGCGCCTCCATGCAGTCCGGCAGGAAGCGAAGACCGTTATAGTTCGGAATCACGACCAGGGTACGGCTCGTGTTGTGTGTGGTTTCAGATGTCGGCATAGACAGATACCTCGATTCAGATGATGGACAGGATCAGAAAACGGCAGTTACAGTTCGGGCAGGGGGACCCGGAGGGGCGGCAACGGAGGCACAGTACTCCGAGACCGGTTCAATCTAAGCCGGGGACCCTAAGCGGCATGAAAACGGATGTGGAAAACACACCGGAGGGTGTGACGTTTTCACCGCAGTTTCTGTTAAAAGTCATATCATTATAGCATAGAAGAAACGGGAATACAGGGATTCTTTTGCCCTTACTGATATTTGCCGCCCCTCGGGGTCACTGTTCACTCGTGGCTGCTGTCCGCCGAGCTACGCCTTGACTTAACTACGTTTGAGCAGTAACTCTTCGGGGCCCCGCTTTCAGCTCACAAAAGAGGAATATCAAAACTTGAGATGCCAAACTGGCATTTCATAACAGTTCAGCCACCGCTTGCTTCTCTCCGGAAGTTTGAGGCTGCTCCTCATTCGCCCCATACGGTTATGTTACATCCCTATCTAATATGGTTTGATTTTGAAAATACTGGATATGTTTTCCGTCTGGAATAGTCGACGACGACTGCAAACTATCCACTATTAGTCGATTTCAAAAATACTGGATACGAAAAGCCTTATTTCATAAGGGGAATCCGGGCTCGAGTATCCAGTATTTAAAAAAAGAAGTTATATTGGATATCTGCTTAAAGAAATGCTTTTATGAAGTTCGAAATCCATATCTAGTATTAAAAAAAAACGATGAAGATTGGATAGTACGCTTATATGCGTATGCCTGATTTCGCGGAAAAGTATCCAATAAGTGTCTTATTTCAAATTCGTGGATATTTTAGCTCTGTGCACAAAAATGATAAACGATGTTGAAAATATCCACGATTTCAAAATCAACCAGTTATTGGATAGTACCATCAATCTTTGTCTAATTTACCTGGCTGAACCGTTACTCTGAGCCGGGTCAATTTGACTAAAAAGCCACGCCTGTGTTGACAGACGGATGAAATTCCAGAAATCAGCGTTGGCAGATGACCTGGTTATAGTACATAACGGCAGGCTGCCCCATGATCGGTGAACACCGTTCGTGGGGCAGACTCTTTTTAAATGCCAATATCTACATGCTTCTTATTGCATGTTTTTCCAGTGTGCGCCGATGCGGTCGAGGGCCCATCCGGCGAGGACGGAGACGGCGAGGGGCACGAGGGTGTAGAGCATCCAGTAGTGCTCGGACAGTGGCGACGGGTAGCCGCTCAGGTCCATCGCCGGGTTTCGGAAGTACAGCTTTCGGAGAAACATGTCGAGCATCTTGAAGACGAAGATGTGGAAGGCCATGACGTCGAAGCTGTGGCGACCGATGTAGGCGAGAGCTTCGCCGATTTTTGGTGGAAGCTTCTCGATCAGCAGCGTCAGCATCAGAGTGAAGACGGTGCCGATGGCGGTGCCGACGAAGAACCAGGCACCGTGCACGCTGCGGGCAGAGAGGTCGAACCAGATGCCGTTTTTTACGAAGAGCTTCAGTGCGATGAAACTCACGACGAGCAGTCCGAGGACGAGCGGTCCGCGAATCTTCGTCGCGAAGTCACCGGCATACTTCCGGAGGAAGTAGCCCTCGGCGAAGAGTGGCAATACGAAGAACGAGAGCTCGAAGCCATAGAACAGGCGGATGCCCTGCCCGATGAAGTAGTAGCCGATGCCCATGCCGAGAAGCGCACAGAGTACGATGATTCCATCCTTCATGCGTCCGAAGCAGCGCGCCAGCCACACCACGCCGCCGAAGAGCGCCGCGCCGAGGATCCACACCGGGACGAACCACATCGGTCCGGCGAGCAGCTCCGGGGACTGGAAGATCATCCCGTGGAAAAGTGAGGTCAGCATCTGTGGAAGTGCATAGTGCACGTCCGTCCCCGGGGCCATCAGGCCGTGCTTCACCATGTAGTTATGCGTGAGTGCGAGAAAAATGCTGTAGACCGTATAGCGTGGCCAGGCACCCTCGATGCGCTTCTGCAGGAAGGTGAAGGGCTGGTCGCCATACTTCATCTCGTTATACAGGAAGCCGGTCACAAAGAAGAACAGCTCGAGATGGAAGAGGTACACGAAGGCACCGCCATGTCCGGTATGACCGAAGACGATCATGATGATGGCGAGGCCTTTAAATATATCCCAGTAGAGGCTTCGGCCGGTGGTCTTCATGCGTTTATCTCCTCCATACACGTTTCTGCATGTCTGCTCGATGAGGACGATGCATCCTGAGCTCGCGTTGAGCTGCCACATCCGCACCCGGCTTCCGGCGCTTTCGTCAACGCATCCCGCGCATCCTTGTCGCTGAGAGCGAGCTCCTGCACGAGCTTCCGAATCTTATCCTCCAGGGTGCTGATCCGCATGCTCATCGAGAACATCCGCATCAGCAGGATGAAAATCATGAAGAGGAAGAGGAAGTTTGCCGTGGAGTAGATGCCGAGCAGACGTGCCAGGGTATCCGGCACGACCGGGAACAGGGCGAAGACGACGAACATCATCGCGAGGAGGATCCAGAAAATGGAGTCCTCGATCGTAAGCTTCGCCTTCTGTATTCGTTTGAGAACCGTCGCGAGTGTGCCGATCGATACTACGACCAGCACCACGCGGAACAGGGGTGTCATCATCGTTTTTTCCTTTCATTATCCGAAGCGCGCTCAGTGCACGAAGGCACGGCGCAATCAGATTCCATTATCGTCTGTTTTTCCGGCAGGCACTGCCATCTTCATGCAACTCGATGCTTCCGTCTGTATGCGCCCAGTAGCGCGGATTCATGGTGCAGCGGAGCACCATCCGGCGGGACAGCTTCCGGTAGTTCCGGCCCATGCGGAAGCCGAGGTACTTGCAGCCCGACTTCCAGACGAGATTCGGTACCGTTAGGAGGCGGCCATGACGGATGAGGTCCTTTGCATTGCCGAGTACCAGCTTCACGCCCTCGCCTTCCGAGCGGAGCCCCGCGAAGATCTCCGGGTGATCCGCCTGCGACACGCCGAGGTCGAAGTTCCGGTGGAACTGCTGGCAGCCGCTGTAGTGGTGCGCATGGTAAACCTCCGCCGAGGCCTCGTATGCACTCGCATAGCCCGCCTGCAGGAGCTTTCCGCAGTAAATCATGTCCTCGTTAAAAATCGTATGATCGATGAAGCCACCGAGTCGGTCGAAGATGTCGCGGCGGTACATGCAGCAGACGTTGGACTCGAAGTAGGTCTTGATGCCGAGCCGCGCGATGTCCTGCTGCGTCTTCACGAAGGACTGCGCCGGGTAGTTGAACTGTCGCGCATACTGCTCATCATAGGAGCTCTCCTGCGTCGCGAGCTGCCGGCCATAGACCGCACCGATTGGGCCGCGGGGATGGTTTTTAGGTGCCGCATCCTTATACGGGTCCGTCTCGAAGACATGCACCAGCTTTTCGACAAGGGTCGTATCCTTCGGCACCGCGTCCTCGGTCATCAGCAGGAAAAGCTCGGCATCTGACTTCGACACGCCGAGGTTCCGGCTCGCGCCGTGATCGAACTCTTCCTTTCGGATATGCGTCACCGAGATGCGTGTATCCTCTGGAATCAGCGTCGGATCGAGAAGCGATTTCTCTGTATTGATGATGATGATTTTTTGGATCGGGTAGCTCTGCCGGAGAAGCAGCTCCAGCAGCTTCCGAAGCTTCTGATCCGGCTTATAGCTCGGGATGATGACATCCACACTGTACATGTCGTTTCCTCATTTCATTAAATATTTTTCATCTTCCGAAGCGTGCCGAAAACGAAGACGCTGAACAGCACCAGCAGCACGCCCATCAGCAGTACATAGCTGAGGGCACCGCCGAGCATGCCCCGGGCCGCCACCATGCGGTCGGCGCTCACGAAGGCGAGTACCGTCGTGAGGAGATAGCACAGGAAGATCCGGCGCTGCTCGCGCACGGTCACGAGAATATAGTACATCACGTTCGCCATCGCATAAAGTGCGCCGCCGAGAATGATCAGCAGGAAGGACGGAAAGGCCGGCACGAGACGACCGGTCGCACTCGCTCCGAGGATGAGCTCGAAGATGCCGAGGCCCCAGCGACCGAGAAGCAGGGTCGCTCCGAGGATGCCGAGGCTGAGAAACATGACCGCCTGCACCATAACCCGGACGGAGGTACGAAAGCCCTCCGTAGCCTGTGTCGTAAACTGATCTGCCAGACGTGTAAGCATTGGCCGGATCAGAAAGTTCGCCAGGAGATAGATGAAGGAGGTCGGCATGAACAGGATGTTGAAAAAGCCGGAATCCGCGTTCGACATCTGACGATCGATCGCGTACTTCGACGCGGAGAAGATGTAGAAGTCGAGGAACACACCGAAGAAGAGGAGGCTCGTACTGCGGAGAAGCGTTCCGGCATGCGCCCAGGAGAACCGGGTATCGAGCTGTCCTTTCGGGCAGGCATGCAGTACGCGGACCGCGAAGGCCCAGGTGCCGAAGAGCTGCATGAGGTCAGCGAGCAGTACACTCTGCAGCAGGCTGCCACTCAGGACGAGGCTGCCGAGCAGGGTCACGACCGAGAGGGTCGTACGGAAGGCGAGCGACTGGCCGCTGCGGTACAGCAGGTTCTGGCGTTGCAGCTCCGATTCATAGACATCGGCATAGCCATCGATGATCTTATACAGGGCGAGCAGCAGGAGGATGAGTGCCTTGTGCAGGCTGTACTGTCCCGTGCCGAGCTGGACGCCGAGAAAGAGGAGACTTCCGAGAACCGCGAGCAGTGAGGTCAGGCGGCGGGTGCCGAGGTAATCACCGAAACTATATTCCGGTGTCCGGTCCGTGATATGAAACGGGCGGATGCCGAAGTAGGCGACGATAAACATCTGCTGCCCCAGGGTGGAGAAGCCGAAGCCAAAAATACCGCCCTCGTCGTCTCCGACGATACGGATGACGGCAAAGGCGAGCACGATGGAGGCCAGTGCATAGAGAAGACTGCCGACGGCGTTCCACAGAAAATCCTTTTTCTGATTATTTTCTTTATTCATACATCTCTTTTCGTTACGTCGTTTACGTCTGCAGGACCAGCTTCCTTTTCCGGCTGTGCGATGCCGGCTTCGTGTCGTGCGCCCTGCACCAGCAGGATCGACACCAGCATGCGCGCCATGTAGCGGGCTGCGGTGAGCGGACGCAGGTAGGATTCACCGGACAGACGATCGTTGATCTGGATCGGAGCCTCCGTGATGCGCGCACCGTTTTTCATGAGATAGGAAATGGTATCCGGCTCCGGGCCGTAGTTCATGCGGTAGGCGAAGCAGGAAATCATCCGGCGGCTGTACATCCGGAGTCCGCAGGTCGGGTCCGTCACATGGATGCCGGTCGTAAGCCGGATCGCGCCGGTGATCAGGCGGGAACCGATCTCCCGCATGCTGCCGCCCTTTTTCCGGTCGAGGAAGCGGGAGCCGAGGACGATATCGCAGTCCCCCTCCTGCATCTTCTCGTAGAGTGCGCGGATGTCCTCGGCGCGATGCTGACCATCCCCATCGAACTGTACCGCATAGCGGTAGCCGCGGCGTGCCGCGTACTGCATTCCGGTCTGGAAGCAGCCTGCGAGGCCGAGGTTCGTCGGCAGTGCGACATAGTTATAGTGCTTCTCCTCGCAGAGTGCGATCGTGCCATCGGTCGAGCCATCCGATACGATCACATAATCCATCGGAAAGTCCTGCGCCTCGATGTTCTCGATGACCTGCGGGAGGTTCCCGGCTTCGTTGTACGCCGGGATGATAAGTATTACATCATTCATACATTAAAACATTTCTGCCATCACTGGCAAGCCACGCCCTGACTGCGGGCGATGGATATAGATTAAGGATGCTACGGCAGCTGGCACGCAGATCTCACATCCGAAACTCCTGGTATTTTCTGGTCATGAACCCCGTTACCGGCTTCTCTTCTCCACTGATTTCACCGCCGTCGAAAATCGCGAGGTGCATATGCACCGCCGGTACCCCCGCGAGCTCCGTGAAGGCGACACCGCCCGCGAAGCGTGGATTACACTCGATAAAATAGTAGATGCCGGAGCCCTCGCCCCGGATGAACTCGAAGTTCACACAGCCGAGAATCTCCGCCCGCGCTGCGATCGCGCGGCAGGCTGCCTCCAGTACCGGATCCTCGAACACGCGTACCGAGAGACCTGCGCCGTTCGGTGTACGCAGCAGCTCCTCACGCGGAACGGCGGTACAGTGACCTGCGGCATCGCGAATCACATCCACGGTGATGACATGTCCTTTAATCATCGGCTGCACGAGATAGTGCTCGAGGCTGGTATCCTCGAGCTTCGTCGGGTCCATGATACTCGAAAACGCGAAGCCGAGCTGATCCTCCTGGTAGATGCGGTAGAGCCCACTGGAGCTGCGGCCATCGACCGGCTTCAGGATGATCGGATAGCTGACCGTCTCGAAATCGATCTCCGATGCACGCTCGGTCGGAATCGTCCGAACCGCCTTCTGAATCTCCTCCGGGCTCTCATCGAGCACCCCGTCCACGAGCGTCTTCATCTCGAATTTATCACGCAGGATACGGATGCTCTTCTCCGGTGACATGCAGATCCGGCAGTCCCCGGTCTCGATCTCCGAACGATGCCGATTCAGTGCATCGACCTCGACATCGATGAGCGGCAGGATACGGCTGACCTGCTCCCGGGCGCAGATGTTCCGGATGAAGTCGATATACTGCTCCTCCTCACTCGCATACGGTGCCTGATAAAAGGCGTCCACCATGAGGGAGGTCGCCACCCAGTCTGCTTCATATATATCCGTGCCGATGATGCGCCAGCCCTCCTGACGCAGTGTCCGGATCACCGCATCGGCACTGAAGGAGCCGATCGCCGTGACCAGGGCGGTACGCTGTGTTGTATTCATATGATTGCCTTTCTCACTTATTCGAGGATGATGCTGCAGATCCGGTCCACATCCTCGAGTGCGAGATCCGGATACATCGGCAGGGTCAGGATCTCCTGGCTCACCAGCAGTGCATGTGGCGTATCCTTCACATCATAGCGATCCTGGTAACAGCTGTAGGCATTGATGCAAGGATAGAAGTACTTCCGGGCACGGATGTTTTCGGCTTTCAGACGATCGAAGACCTCATCCCGCGTGAACCTGTAATCATGGAAACGCACTGGCATATATGCATAGTTCGATTTCACATTCGATGGAATCTCCGGGAAGGTAATGCCCGGCACATCCGCGAGATGCGCGCGGTAGCGCTCGAACACAAGCTTCCGCTTCGCGATGTACTCGTCCACATGACACAGATTGCAGAGGCCCATCGCCGCCGCAAACTCGTTCATCTTTCCGTTGCCGCCGACCGATGCGACCTCCTCCTGCCCAAGGATACCGAAGTTTTTCAGCTCATACAACTTCTCCATCAGCGCCGGATCCGGTTTTCCGGTCGTGACGGCACCACCCTCGATGGAATTAAAGACCTTCGTCGCATGGAAGGAAAACATCGAGGCATCACCGAAGGTGCCGACCCCCTGCCCGTCCAGCTCCTCGCCGAAGGTATGGGCGGCATCATAGATGACCTTCAGATGATGACGGTCCGCGATCTCCTGAATCCGGCGAACATCACAGATGTTTCCATAGACATGCACCGGCACGATCGCACTGGTGCGCTCGGTGATCAGGGACTCGAGCTGATCGACATCGATCGTATAGTCTCGCATGTTGATATCACAGAAGACCGGCGTGAGGCCGTTCCGCACGATGGCATGGGTCGTGGAGGCGAAGGAAAACGGCGTCGTGATGACCTCGCCATGGAGGTCCATCGCCTGCAACAGAAACTCCAGCGCACTGTGTCCGTTCACGAAGAGCTGTACCGAGCCGACCTTCAGATAGTCCTGAAGCTTCGCCCGGAGCGTCTCGTGGTACTCGCCCATATTGGTAAGCCACGCCGTGTCCCAGATGTGCTGCAGCAGCTCCTCATACTCGGAAAGCGGCGGCAGACTGGCGCGCGTGACGTTGATGATTTTTGAATCACTCATGATTTTTCTCCTGCCGCAGATGCGGCTTCGCCGACATAAAAATTACGAATTTCCTACGAAATTTCGACATTCTGACGAACTCGTTACGATTCTATAATATTGCATTTAAAATGTAAACCCGGGGTGGAAAGCGCCTGGCTTTTGTGTTATCTTTTAGGCAGAAAAAACATTTTAAATCTTGGAGGATTTAATTTATGAGTATGAAGCGTACACTTGCGATCGTGGCCGCTGCCGCTATGATGATGGCGCAGCCGCTGACCACCCTCGCTGCCACACCGGGCGATAACCTGACCCCGCAGTTCGAGATCCATGACGCGGGCACCACGGCCACGGTGGACTTCTCAAATCAGACCAGCGGCACGACGACCGCTCCGGCCGCTACACAGGCACCGGTAAACACCGTCGTTCCTGCTGGTACCACCGCACCGGGCACGGTGCTGCCGGGTGCTGCACAGACCACAACCGATGCGGCTGCTGCAACCACCGGTATGACCGCCAGCACCGGAAATAAGATCCTGCCGAAGATCAATCCGGTCGTGGAGACGATCCGTCCATACATGACGGTCGACAGCACGGGTGATATGCAGGCCGATCCGGTACTCAACCTGATCCCGCTCGGCACCTATTTCATCAAGGATCAAAACGGCAACCGTATCGACTGGGCAACCACCGTACAGAACGAGTCCTTCGCCTATGCACCGAACGGCTTCACCAGCTTCTCTCTGGAGCACGCCGGCATCGCACGCTGGTACTACAGAACCTATAACGCCACCGCCGGCTGGGGTCCATGGGCCACATCGAAGGAAAACACACCGAACCAGGGCATCGTATCTGCGATGCAGCTTCGTGTAAAGGGTAACTCTCATAAGTATGGCACCCTGTACTACAGAGCCGTCCTGAATGACGGTACCGTCACCGACTGGGCACGTGAGGGCCAGGCCGTCGGCGTCATCGGTGATCCGAACCGCTACATCTGCGCGATCAAGCTCGCTTACTGGCGCAAGGACGTTCCGTTCCCGTATGAGACCACCAAGCCGCTGGACAATGCAAACAACGAGGGTGTCATCATCACCTCGGAGGGCGCACGCTACATCACCGGTGATGGCCGTGCCTATACCGGCTGGGGCTTCGATGAGGATTCGAACCAGTACTACTTCGTCGATGGTGTCGCGGTTACCGGCTGGCATGCCGTCGATGGCTACAACATCTACTTCGATGAGAAGGGTGTCGCACTGAAGGATCTCTCCGGCGTCATGGGCGCACAGTCCAGCTACGCGATCCGCATCAACAAGGCGACCAGAACCGCCTATGTCATGACGAAGGATGCAAGTGGCAACTTCACCATCCCGTACAAGACCCTGATGGTCACCGTCGGTACCGATACACCGCTCGGCTCCTTCAAGATCTACGCGAAGTACAGATGGCACTTCATGCATAAGGGCTGCTACTGCCAGTTCCTGAGCCGTTTTAACGGTCCATACCTGCTCCACTCGCTGCTCTACAGCTCACCGGATCACAACACACTCGACGCCATCAATTATAACTACATGGATGATGCGGTTTCCGGTGGATGCATCCGTCTGAAGGCCGTCGACTGTGCATGGATCTACAACAACTGTGGAAGCGGCACACCAGTCATCATCTACAACGATATGTGGGATAAGGGCCCGATCGAGAAGGATGCCATCGAGCAGCCGATCCCGAGAGACCAGACCTACGATCCGACCGATCCGGTCGTAACCGCACAGCAGGATGCTGCTGCACGCGCCGCGGAAGAGCAGGCCGTGAAGGAAGCAGAATCCGCTGCCGCAGCCGGCCAGGGCGAACCACAGTAAAATTTGTTTTCAATTAAATAGTAAATAACGCAGTCTGCCCCACGAACGGTGTTCACCGATCGTGGGGCAGACTGTCGTTATGTACTATAACCAGGTCATCTGCCAATGCTGATTTCTGGAATTTCATCCGTCTGTCAACACCGGCGTGGCTTTTTAGTCAAATTGACCCGGCTCAGATGAGTGTTTTATATAATGAAGCAACAGCAAAATCTTGACTAGTTTTCTTTTTGAAACCATCGACGGTGCAAATATCCCATGCTATACTGAGAAAAAAGAAAAGGAGCGATTTTCGTGGATTTCCGGGACTTATCTTATGTTCTTGCCATCGCCAAATATCAGAACATCACAAAAGCAGCCGACGCGCTGTATATCACCCAGCCCACACTGACGAAATTTTTGCAGTCTCTGGAACACCAGATGGGGCAGAAGCTGTTCCGCAAGCTGGGGCATAAATTCGTGCTGACCTACGCAGGGGAGCGGTATGTGGCAAAGGCGACAGAAATCCTGAACCTGAAAAAGGAATTGGATCAGGAAATGAACGATATCATCAAGAATAACTATGGTTCCCTGAAAATCGCTTTTCCCACCATGCGAGGTGCGTATATGCTGCCCTGCACTCTGCCGGTGTTCAATCAGATGTACCCCAACGTCCGTCTGGACGTGGTGGAGGAGCACTCCGGTAAGCTGGAGGGGATGCTCCTGAATGGTGAAACCGATCTGGCATTTTTCAATCTGCCTATCAAAAGCCCGGACATCGATTACGAGGTCATCAAGCATGAGGAAGTTCTGGTGGTTATGGCGGCGAATCACCCCCTTGCCCACAGCGGACGTGTACGGGAGGGCTGCAAATACCCGTGGATGGATTTGCAGCAATTAAAGGATGAGCCTTTCATCATGCAGATTCCCGGTCAGCGCACCCGAGAAACGGTGGACCAGCTGTGCCGCAAGTCCAATTTTATCCCAAATGTGAAGCTGGAAACCAGCAATATCCCAGCGGCTGTACAGCTGGCGGGAAAGGGCTACGGCTGCTTCTTTGTTACGGAGGCCCACCTGCGTCACATCACCCAGTCCGATCCTGTGGTCTGCTTCTCCGTGGGCGACCCCTGCACCACGGTGGATTTCGTAGCGGCGTTTCGAAAAAACAGCTACCTGCCTTACCATGCCCGGGAGTATATCACCATCGTTAAGAACTTTACATAATCGTAAAACGCACCGCCTAGGCGGTGCGTTTTGTTTCGTATATGGATGCTTAATAGAACAGTCCGAACAGATTGAACACGCCCAGTGCGCTCAGCAGCACGTTCACCGCCACGTTGGCGACGCTCAGCAGGAACAGTTGCTTGAACATCCTGTTCATCTCCTCGTTGGAGGTCTCCCGAGCAGCGGAGTACGACGACATGATGATGGCACCACCGGTGGACAGCGGGCTGATGGCGGCGGCGAAGGAGGTGGCGACGATGGCGGAGATCAGCTCCACAAAGTTGACGGAACCGGAGAACTTGGTAGCCACATCGGCAGCAATAGGGAACAGCGCAGGCATAACCACGCCAGTGGTGGAGCTGACCCAGCTGAGGATGCCCGAGGTAGCCGCGAGGATAGGCGTGGAGGTGCCTTCGGTCATAAGGCCGGTCAGGAAGTTGGAGATCAGATCAATGCCGCCCAGCTTCTTGATGACGTTAATGAGCGCGCCCACGCCACAGATGAACACCAGCGTGCCCCAAGGGATGCTCTTGATGGCCTTCTTTTCATCGGCGCAGCCCAGCAGAATCAGCACGGAGGCGGCGACGAAGGCGAACAGACCGGTGTCCAGCTGGAAGCCGATGCAGCAGATGACCATGACGATGATGGCTGCGATGGTGCAACGCTGCTCTTTGTTGAACTTAGGAATCTCGGACAGCTTCAGGGGATTGTCCGCCTTGACCTTGTAGCTCTTGAAACCGACGTACAGAATCAGAGTGAAGATAAAGCCCGAGATCAGAGTGGTCAGGAACAGGTGCAGACCAAAGCCGGTGTAGCCCAGAGGCTCGCCCAGGCTTTTTGCCAGCACGCCGGTGAGAGACAGGGGGGAAGCACAGCCCGCGTTGGCCCCCAGCTTAGCGAACAGGGCAGTTGCAATAGGGTTAATGTCCATTTCAAAGGCCAGGTACATGGCGAAGGTGGTCATCAGGATGCCGGCGGCAATGTGACCAGGACCGATGGCGGAGATAAAAGCGGACAGGAAAAACATCAGAACAGGAATCAGGACGGTGTTCTTGCCCACGAGCGCCACGACCTTTTTGGAGAACAGCTCCAGAGTGCCGTTGGCGGAGGCCATGCCGAAGAGGAAGGTAACACCTACCAGCGTGACGAACATGGACGCGCTGAAGCCGTTGGCGATTTCCTTGGCGCTCATACCGCCGCAGGTACCCAGAATGAAGGCAACGCCCAAGGACAAGAAGCCCAGGTTAACCTTTTTAATGAAGCCGATGGCGACCACGACCACCAGAACAATGAGACTGATAACAGAAAAATCCATCTTTTCTTCTCCTTGTAGATTAGATGTAGGCAGTTCCGTCCAGCAGCAGGTTCGCGGTACGGAAACCGAAGGTGTCAATAATCACGGGGCAAACGCCGTTTTCTTCAAAGTCCACACCGCATTCCAGAATGCCGCTCGGGTGTCCGATGCGAATAAACTGGGTGTCGGTGTCGTGCGCCAGCACCTGATTGACCACACTGCCGGGAACAACTGCCGCGGCGGCGGTGCACATGGCGCCGGTCATGGCATAGCTTGGGTGAGCCTTCTGCATGGACATCATCCGGGAGAGCAGGTCAACAGCGCTTTTTTCGATGCAAACGCCCTCGGCAGTGACATAATCCTCCGCTTCGCCAACAAAGGTCATCTTCGGAATGCCCGGTGTTTCCCAGGCAGAGCGGGTGTAATCCTCAATCAAGCCAAGCTTCACTGCAGCCAAGCCACGGACGGCTTCCAGTAGATCCAGCTTTTCAGCGTTGGCATTCAGTTCCTCAGGATTTTCCCGGCCAGTGAGTCCCAAATCCTTTGCCTTGACGAACACCAGCGGATTGGCGGCATCCACGATGGATACTTCTACTTTTCCGTAACCTGGAACCGCCAGAATGTCAACTGCATTTCCGGTGGGCAGCAGCCCGTGGCCAAGGGTGCCTGCAGGCTCCAGGAATTTCAGCTTACTAGGGCTGGCGGTTCCGGGAACACCGGCGATGGCGAAGTCGCCGTCGTAGACTACCTGACCGTTTTGGGTCTGGACGTCGGCAACGATGATCTTTTCCGTATTGGTATTGTAGATGCGAACGGAGGTGATCCCCTCCTTTGCCTCGATCAGCCCCTTCTCAATAGCGAAGGGACCGACGCCAGAGGAAATGTTTCCGCAGTTACCTTTGTAGCTCACCAGGGGCTTGTCCACGCTGACCTGGGCGAAGGTGTAATCCACATCCGCGTCGAGACGATCGGACTTTTTAATGATGGCTACCTTGCTGGTGACAGACTGTGCGCCGCCCAGACCGTTGATCTGTTTCTTGTCCGGGCTACCCATCAGCTTCAGCAGCAGCGGCTCCCAGAGGGCCTGGTCCTTGGGAAGATCCTTTTCCATAATGTATACGCCCTTGCTGGTGCCGCCCCGAAGAATGGAGACGGGAAGGGTGCGTTTCACGTTGTTCATTGTAATGGCCTCCTTTGTTATGTTTCTGTTTCGTTTTTGCCTGAGATCACTATAGCGCGCAAGAAACTATTTGTAAAAATCATGTTTTCCATCAAAACAATAGCTATTGGGAATGAAAATTTCAAAAATTGAAACCAGAATTGTTTTCTCAGAAAGAAATTCACATTTCCTACAAATCAGACAGATTTCTCCAGACAAACAGCGCCAGAATTTGAGCAGATTGCACAAAAGTCAGACAGTTTGTACTATTCTTGTAATGAATAGTTAAAATGGAAATTATGAATTTTAGTTCCATATGGGGGAATGTTATGATGATTGCGCAAGAAAAAACACCGGCGGAGCGAATCGCTGGATATTTGAACAAAGGAGCAGCAATTATGGTAACACTGTACGATTCCGGCGTGTATCTACTGAACGGCAAGACCCTGGTTCTCGAAAAGGAAGCGCAGGGACAGGTGAATGTCACGAAGGAAGACGCGAAGAAAAGCACCATCGCCTACGGCATCCTCCAGTCCCACAACGTAAGCGACGATCCCGACAATCTGAAAATCAGGTTTGATGCTATCACCAGTCATGACCTGACCTACGTGGGCATCATCCAGACCGCCCGGGCTTCGGGTCTCGACAAGTTCCCACTGCCCTATGTGCTGACCTGCTGTCACAACAGCCTGTGCGCCGTGGGCGGCACCATCAACGAGGATGACCATCTATTCGGTCTGACTGCCTGCAAGAAATTCGGCGGTATCTACCTGCCACCGCACATGGGCGTGATTCATCAGTATATGCGCGAAGCCGTGGCCGGTGGCGGCAAGATGATTCTGGGCTCCGACTCTCACACCCGCTACGGCGCGTTGGGCACCATGGCTGTGGGCGAAGGCGGCGGCGAGCTGGTCAAGCAGATTCTTGAGCAGACCTGGGACAGCAAGTACCCGGAAGTAGTCTGCGTGTACCTGGACGGCAAGCCTCGCCCTGGCATTGGCCTTCAGGATATCGCCATCGCCATCGTATCCGCTGTGTTCAAAAACGGCTATGTGAAGAATAAGGTCATGGAGTTCGTGGGTCCGGGCGTTTCCTCCATGTCCACCGACTACCGCAACGGCATCGATGTGATGACCACCGAGACCACCTGCCTGTCCTCCATCTGGCGCACGGACGAAGATACCAAAACCTATCTGACCCGTCACGGTCGGGGCGATGACTATCAGGAGCTGAATCCAGGGGATGTTGCTTACTACGACGGCTGCATCTACATCGACCTTTCCACCATCCACAGCATGATCGCCCTGCCTTTCCATCCTAGCAACGGCTTTGAAATCCGAGAACTGAATGCCAATATGAACGACATTCTCCACATGGTAGAGGAGGACTGCAAGAAGCTGATTAAGAACCCTGACCTCCACCTGAATCTGTGGGAAAAGGTGCATGACGGCGCGCTGTACGCCGATCAGGGAACCATCGCTGGCTGCGCCGGCGGCACTTACTCCAATATTATGGAGGCTGCTTATCTGCTGAACGGCAAGAGCACCGGCACCGATGTCTTCGCTCTGGGCGTATACCCAAGCTCTCAGGCAGTTATGATGGATCTGCTGCGCAAGGGTGCTATCGAGAAGTTGATTGCCGCAGGCGCCACCGTGCGGACAGCTTTCTGCGGCCCATGCTTTGGCGCAGGCGATACCCCAGCCCATGGTCAGCTTGCCATCCGGCACACCACCCGCAACTTCCCGAACCGGGAAGGCTCCAAGCCTGGCAACGGTCAGATTTCCTCCGTCGCCCTAATGGATGCCCGTTCTATTGCCGTATCCGCCGCCAACGGTGGTCGCATCACCGCCGCCGATGAGGTAGGCTACACGTTTGACTGCCCTGAATTTGACTTCGATTCTACTGCTTATGAGCACCGGGTTTACCAGGGCTTCGGTAAGGGCAAGCTGAACGAGAAGCTGGTCTGTGGTCCGAACATCAAGGACTGGCCAGAGATGCCTGCGCTGAACGAACATATGCTGCTGAAGGTCTGCGCCTACATCACCGATCCTGTCACCACCACCGACGAGCTGATTCCATCCGGTGAAACCGGCTCCTTCCGCTCCAACCCTATGGGTCTCGCGGAGTTCACCCTGAGCCGCCGTGTTCCTGGTTACGTTGCCAAGGCTAAGGCGGTCATGGCGAACGAACAGGCGCGCAAGGCCGGTACCTGCCCAACCGAGGTTCAGGTGATTCTGGAGCAGGTACGCACCATCTCCGGCTTCGAGACGGTCTCTGACGAGCGTGTCGACCTGTCCAGCACCATTTACGCCGTGAAGCCAGGCGACGGCTCCGCCCGGGAACAGGCGGCTTCCTGCCAGCGTGTGCTGCTGGGCGGCGCAAACATCACCAGGGAGTACGCCACCAAGCGCTATCGCTCCAACTGCATAAACTGGGGCATGGTACCATTCGTCACCCGTGACGAGGAAGCCTTTGCTGACGATGATTACATCTTCGTCCCGAATATCCGTGCCGCGCTGGAAGGCGATATGAACCATATCCCCGCCTATGTCATGGGCGAGACCATCAGGCCCATCACCCTCGCCATTGAGCCGCTGACAGACGAGGAAAAGGAGATTATCCGCTGCGGCAGCCTGATTAACTACAACCGCAAGAAAAAGCAGGCTTAATTTTACCGGTTCTCGTCCCTGCCGTCCTTTGTCAATCGGCATCGGATTTCGAGAGAATCGTGAAGAAGGCATGATGAGCTCCCGTCGGAGACATTGGCCTGATCTCTATATAAAAAACGCCCCACTACGGTGAGGCGTTTTTTCATGACATCGTTTTTACTTCACACCGTCGACTATTCCGGGCGGAAAACATATCCAGTAATTTCAAAATTGCCTTGGATTGGATAGATCCATCTGATCTAGGGTGTCTGAACTGTTACGGCTCAGATGAGTGTTTCATATAAGAAGACCATGCATGGCATGGTGAAGATCGAGAGCAGGGTCGTGAGGACGTAGAGCGAGCTTGCGTAGGCGGCGTCGCGGTCATACAGCTGAGCCATCGAGGTGATGGTCGCGCAGGCCGGTGTGATGGACGGCAGGAAGACGGTGAGCAGGATCGCATCTGCATGAGGCATCGTGGCCAGATCGAGGAACGGCTTCATGAGGAGCAGCGTGAGGAGCGGATAGACTATGAGGCGCAGCACGACGGTTACATAGTTATGCCGTGTCAGTACGATGTGCTTCAGTGGCGTTTCGGCGATAGCCATGCCGGCGAGAATCATGCCGGTCGGGCCGATCATGTTGTTCATCATCACGAGGACATCCTGGACACTGCCCGGCAGCTCGATGTGCAGAAGGAAGAGGATGACACCGACGAGGATTGAGAGGATGTTTACGTTCAACAGCACCTTTTTCCAGTCGATTTTCTTTTCCTCACAGAGCAGAAACTTGCCATGGCTCCAGAGGAGGATGAGCTGGATCGCCACGAAGGCACTGCAGTAGATGATGTACTCCTGCCCGAGGAGCACCTGCACCAGCGGGATGACGAGGATGCCGGCGTTCGGATAGATACAGCTCGCCTGCTCGATGGCGTTCAGGTGTAGCAGCTTCCGCAGTGGGATCGTGATGACGAGAAACAGGATATGAACGGCTACAGCGGCTACACAGGCCAGTGCCAGACCTTTTTGCACCTCTGGCGTCGCCTCCACCTGGAAGGCGTTGATGATGACACAGGGCATGATGAGATAGACGAGCACGACCGACAGCGCTTTACTGTCGGAGGCCTTTAAAAGACCGAGCTTCACGATGGCGTAGCCCATCAGCATGATGGCAAACAGCTTCAGAATCTGAAGCGCAAGTAATAGACTGATCTGCATGATATGTTTCCTTTCCGGTCACTTTGCGAGGCGCGCGGTGATTTTTTTTACGATTTTATCCTGAAGCTTCCCTATGCTCTGCTCATAGAGCCAGGATGTGAGGAAGAGGGCCGCGAAGCTCACCACCGTGAGGATCACGAACACCTTCGAGTAGGAGATGCGATTCACGAGACGGAGGTAGAGATGGAGTGACAGACTCGCGATGAGCGGGAAGTGTACGAGGTATACCGCGAAGTTCATTGGCGCGACACGCTTCAGTGGGGCCCACTCGAGTGCACGCTGGAGCGGCGGGCAGTTCATGACGCCGACGATGAGACTGAAGCTAAACAGCATGACCCAGTAGGCGTTCCAGATAAACACCGGGGCGATCGACGGGCAGTGCGCACGGAAAAACGGATACAGTACGCGCTGCAGACCACCGGCATCCAGGGCGATCGGGAGCAGCACAAGCAGCAGGAAGAAGAAGCGGAGCAGCGGGTGCCCGTCTTTTTCGTGCTGTGTAAGCCACGCCTTCAGTGCGTCATCGAGCTTCCTTAGGATGAGCCCCATCAGCACGAGATGCACATGGAAGAAGTTCGGCTCCGGCAGATGGAAAAAGCTGTATACGAAGACCGCAAGGCAACTGAACTGAAAGAGGCGCAGCGGAAGCTTCCGCTCCACCGCGTTATACAGGTAGATGATGCAGGTGCCGAGCAGGATGTACTTCATCATCCAGAGCGGACCGTTCAGATCCCCGTTCAGGGTGAAGGTAGCGCGGAGCAGCTCCGGGATCGTCGGCGCATGCGTGTAGTAGGTCGCGAGCCAGGCGTTGTGCAGCAGCGCACTCGCCTCCGCCGTCGGATAGCCCACGGTATAGTACAGGATAAGCGCGAAGAGATTAATGAAGAAAAACGGCACCACGAAGCGAAGATAACGCGCCAGCAGCTGCGGCAGCAGATTCTGTGCCGTCGTCCGCTTGAACGACGCGAGATAACCGGACAGGATACAGAAACCATACAGCGCGAGGCTCGAATCCAGCAGCACCGACAGCGGGTACGTAAACAGCGGCCGGAGCTCCGGCCGAAGCTCCGGCCGCGGATCACACAGCGTCCAGAACACCCCCGCGAGATGCGCCCAGAAAATCATCAGACAGAATATATATTTCAAAGAATCCAGATAGTATAAACGCTTCGATGAAGTTCCCATTTTTCTTTTCCATTTCTATAGTCATTATCATTAATGTAGTAAAAATTGCCTGAATGCGCAATATATAGTAAAATGACTTCGTTTATAAATGTTGTCACACACAGGAAACTGGAGATGCAGCCCGCTTAATTGCGTATTCAAAGAACAGGCTCTGCCGAAGTGTCCGTGGCTGACATACAGGCTTGCCTGTGATGGCAGCCACGGACACTTCGACGGGTTCTGTACTTTGAACTAAGTGAGTAGCGGGCTGCATCTCCGGTTTCCGTCCGAGAATAATTTAAGAAGGACTTATATGCTGCAGCTTTTTCAGAGTTTCATCGGCACCGGCGATCAGTTCCTGATCGGCCGTTTCGTCTGCCTGATCATCGCGCTAGGCATGATCATCGCGATCTGCCTCTGCCTGTTTCAAAAATCGAGATGGAAGCTTCACCAGATCTACTTCATCGCGGTGTTCTCCATGGGGCTTGTTTTCATGTGCATACTTCCACCGCTCTCCGCACCGGACGAGATCCTGCATTTCACTGGGGCCTACGCGCTGTCGAACCAGATGATGGGGCAGCCGGTCCGGGATGAAGACGGCCACGTCCGCATCCGTCAGGAGGATGAGTACCTCGTCAACTGGCCGGGCGACGATGACCCATGTAAAGCGACGGTGCTCGGGCAGACACTTGACCGCTCGGTGTATGAAGCGATGCATGAGAAGGGCCTTTTCCACGCGACGGAGACCGGGACCAGTATCACGCTGCAGCAGCCGGTGAAGACGACCCCATGTGCGTACCTCCTGCCGGCCCTCGGCATCACCCTCGCCCGCCTTCTGAAGCTGAGCGCCGTCGGCCTCGTGCTGCTCGGCCGCTTCATGAACCTTCTCCTGTTTGCAACCCTCGGTGCGATGACCGTCCGCCGGACGCCGATCGGAAAAGAGCTTTTCTTCGCGATCTCGCTCTTTCCGATGACCCTCGAGCTCGCCGGCAGCTACAGCTACGACAGCTACATCATCGCACTCAGCTTCTATCTGACCGCCGTGATCCTCGACCTCGCGCTCGCGAAGCCATGCGCCGGTATCACGCGGAAAAACGTGATCGAGCTTTCCGCACTCGCGCTGCTGCTATCCCCGTGCAAGATGATCTACGCGACGCTTTTCCTTCTCTGCCTCCTGATTCCGGTTCAGAAGTGGGGCGGAAAGCCGTGGCCGAAGTGGATCCTGTCCGTACTCCTCATAGGTGCGCTGATCGTCGGCTCCATCCTCCTCGTGAATTTTCGGGAGGTCCTCCGTTATGTCAATGCTTCCGGCGTGACACAGGCACCGGAATTCACCTCTTCCGGCGACATGAACACAGTGAAGCTGCATGACCTCGCCGAGCTCATCCATGACCGGACGCTCGTGTTCCGCATCATACGGAATACGATTCAGATTCTGGGCGGACAGTTCCTCGGCACGACGGTCGGTATGTGGCTCGGTGCCTTCGACCGGGGACTGGTGACGCCGATGCCGATGCTTGTGCTCTTCTGGGCAGGCACACTACTGCTGGCCATCACCGGACGTCGGGAGGAGCCGGCGCTGTCCATCCCGCATAGAGTGTGGATGTTTTTCGTATTTCTGCTCCTCGGCTTCATCCTGATGGTCAGCATGCTGCTCGCCTATACACCGGCGGACACCTTTTATATCCTGGGTGTGCAGGGACGTTATTTCCTGCCGTTCCTTCCGGTCCTGCTGCTGGCGTTTCGCGCACCACAGCTCCATCGTCTGCGGGCGATCGACCGCGTCGGCATCGGGTTCGACGCACTGCTTCTCGGCGTGATGATGCTGATGGATGCGCTCGTGCTCCTCGGCTGTTTCCTCACCGTTGTGCAGCGGGCCTGAAAGGTGGTATAATAAAGTGTTCACAGAAACACAGGAAGATGGAAAGAATAAACTATACATGAAAGCATTTATCGAATTATTACAGCACATGGCCGAGAAGCACCGGATGATCCTGGACCTTGCAAAGTCCGATTTCCGTAAGCGCTTCGTCGGCTCCTACTTCGGCATCATATGGATGTTTCTCCAGCCGCTCGCGACGGTGACCATCTATGCGTTCATCTTCGGACCCTATGGCTTCAAGTCCGCACCGCCGGTGCCGAACACGAGCTACGTGATCTGGCTGATCCCGGGCCTCGTGCCATGGTTCTTCTTCAGTGAGAGCCTGAACACACTGACCGGCATCTTGCAGGAGTACAGCTACCTCGTGAAGAAGGTCGTCTTCCCGGTGGAGCTCCTTCCGATCATCAAGCTCGCATCCTGCTTTTTCGTTCACCTCTGTTTCATCGTGATCATGCTGGTCGCCTTCCTCGTGTCCGGTAAAACCCCGATGATCAGCTGGCTCCAGATCATCTACTACAGCTTCGCTGCGTCCGTGCTGGGGCTGGGCCTCGGCTATCTCACGAGTGCGGTCAATGTCTTCTTTAAGGACATGCAGCAGATCGTCGGAATCTGCCTACAGTTCGGTATCTGGATGTGCCCGATCATGTACGATGAAACCCTCTTTACGAGCCGTGCACCATGGGTTGGAACTCTGCTGAAGCTGAATCCGCTCTACTATATCGTGGCGGGGTATCGTGATTCCATGCTGACGGGTGCCGGGTTCTGGATGCGCCCGACCCTCGGCATCTACTTCTGGGTGGTGACGCTCGTGATTTTTTTCGTCGGCCTCTCGTTTTTCCGTAAGCTCCGTCCGCATTTTTCGGATGTACTGTAAATAAAGGAGTAAATATGCTGTATACGATCGCAGTTTTAGCACATGTACTGTTTTTTCTGACCCTCGGAAGTCTCCACTACAGAAGAAAGGTTGAGGCGATTCAGGACCCGAAGAAGCGCGCGGAGTATACCCTGCCGCTCGTGCAGGGCATCTTCCGGAAGATTCTGAAAACAGCCCACGTGACGGTGGAGGTCGAGGGAATGGAAAATCTGAGCTCGATTCCGAAGGACGAGGGTGTCCTGTTTGTCGGAAATCACCGCTCGTATTTCGATGTCATCATCGCCTATACCCTGGTGGACCGTCCGACCGGCTTCATCGCGAAGGCAGAGATCGAGAAGATCCGGCCCTTGAAGCGCTGGATGGACGAGCTCGGCTGTCTGTTTATGGATCGAAATAATCTGAAGCAGTCCCTGAAGGTCATCATCACGGCCATCAAGCAGGTGCGGGAGGGACAGTCCATCTGGATCTACCCGGAGGGCACCCGTTCAGAAGGTGAGACAGAGCTCGACATGGAGACCTTTAAGGAGGGCTCCTTCAAGGTGGCAGAGAAGACCGGATGCAAGATCGTGCCGGTATCGATGATCGGAACACGCGATATTCTGGAGGCGCAGTTCCCGGCGATCAGATCGCAGCACATCAAGGTGCGCATCGGTGCGCCGATCGAGGTGAAAAACCTCGGTGAAGAGGAGCAGAAGCACATCGGCGCCTATGTTCAGGCGAGGGTGAAGGCGGATATTCAGGCGCTGCTGGCAGAAGAGAAAGACTAGAAGGATCAGTACATGGAAGAAAGAAACGCACTTTTACAGATTCGTGACCAGCTCGATGTGCTGGATCATCAGATTACGGAGCTTTATAAGCAGCGGATGGACCTCTGCGAAAAGGTAGCAGAGTATAAGATCGAAACCGGTAAAGCGGTATTTGATCCGGTACGCGAGGAGCAGAAGCTGGATACCGTACAGTCCTATCTCGATACGGATTTCGACCGAAAGGCGATCCGGGAGCTCTATCAACAGATGATGACGATTTCGAGACGCCGGCAGTTCGGTATTCTGTCTGCACATGGCAAGACCTTCCATGCGGATTTCGAAAAGCTCGATGCGATTCCGAAGAGTGGAAAGCGCGTCGTTTATCAGGGCGTTGAGGGTGCGTACGCCCATCTCGCGGCGCGACAGTGCTTCGGCACGGAGACGGCACTCCGCCATGTGAAAACATGGAAGGATGCCATGGACGAGGTCGTGGAGGGACAGGCGGACTACGCAGTGCTTCCGATCGAGAACTCCAGTCATGGGGCGGTTTCGGATATTTTCGACCTCCTGGTGCGCTATCCGGCGCTTGCGATCGTCGAGGAGGTCGATCTGCATGTGGCGCATGCGCTGATGAGTGTGGCGGGCGCCAGCATGGACGGACTGAAGCGAATCTACTCACATCCGCAGGCGCTCGGACAGTGTGCGGCCTTTCTGGAGGCACACCCGGACATCGAGGCGGTGCCGGTGCTGAACACCGCAGTCGCTGCAGCGTACGTCCGGGATCATCAGGATCCGTGCATCGCGGCACTCGCCTCTGAGCTCTCTGCGGAGCTGTATGGACTGACGATCCTGCAGCGTGGGGTCAATCAGGAAAAGAGCAACACGACCCGCTTCATCGTGCTCGGCCGTGAGCGCGTCTACACAGCGGATGCAGAGAAGATCAGTATCTGCTTCGAAACAGCACATAAACCGGGTGCGCTCTATAACGCACTGGGTAATTTTATATTTAATGATGTCAATATGCTGATGATCCAGTCCCGACCGATTCCGGAGAAGCCGTTCGAGTATCGCTTCTTCATCGATCTCGAGGGGAACCTGTCCATGCCGAATGTCATCAATGCACTCGCCGGACTCGAGGATCAGATCACATCCCTTCGTATCCTGGGGAACTACGGAAAGGAGTAACTATGACACAGACCAATATACTCGTCGTTGACGATGAAAAGGAAATCGCAGAGCTGGTGGAAATCTATCTCGTCAGTGACGGTTATAAGGTATTTAAGGCCTACAATGCAGAAGAGGGCCTGAAAATCCTTGATGAGCAGGAGATTCACCTCGTACTGCTCGATATCATGATGCCGGGCATGAACGGTCTCGAGATGTGCCGGAAGATCCGGACGAAGTCCAACATCCCGATCATCATGCTGTCGGCGAAGTCCACGGACCTCGATAAGATCGTCGGCCTCACCGGCGGTGCAGATGATTATGTGACGAAGCCGTTTAATCCACTGGAGCTGACGGCACGCGTGAAGTCACAGCTTCGCCGCTATACGCAGCTGAACCCGAACGCAGCGGATCAGTTTGCCAGCAGTGAAATCACGATCCGTGACCTCACCATCAACAAGGATAATCATCGTGTACTGGTGGACGGTGAGGAAATCAAGCTGACACCGATCGAGTTCGAAATCCTGTTCCTGCTGGCGTCCCATCCGGGTAAGGTATACTCTACCGACGAGATCTTCGAAAAGGTATGGGATGAAAAGGTCTATGAAGCCAACAACACCGTGATGGTGCACATCCGTCGCCTGCGTGGAAAGCTGCGGGAGGAGAGCCGCGAGAACAAGATCATCTCGACCGTCTGGGGCATCGGCTATAAAATCGAGAAGTAAGCATCACGACGTTGGAAAAAGATAAGAACGAGCAGAAAAATCATACCCATGGGCATGGCTATATGATGCAGCTGATGGCACATATCGGCATCGCGTCGGTGATCACGATCATCCTCCTCGTGTTTCTCATCACGAATCTTACAGCCATCACCAGCTTTCTTTATCAGACAGGAAACGATTCTCAGGCCCTGCAGCGCTTCGCGCTCGGCTCGACCATCAGTGTCCTGCTTTTTGTGCTACTCGGAATTCTTCTGTTTTCACTGATTTTCCTGCTTCTGCAGCGAAAGATGGCGCGGGATATCGAGACGATCGCCCGTGCAGTGAAGCAGATTTCCGAGGGGGATCTGAGTACCCGCCTGGAGCTGGAGGGAGAGGGTGAACTCACGGATATCGCCGAAAATCTGAATCGTATGGAGGAGGATATCCAGGAGCTCATCGATAAGGAGCGGACATCGGAGCAGTCGAAGACGGACCTGATTACCAATGTCGCACATGATCTCAGGACGCCGCTGACCTCTATCCTCGGCTATCTCGAGCTGCTTCGGAAGAATCAGAAGCTCTCACCGGAGATGCAGCAGAAGTATCTGGACATCGCCTACAACAAGTCGGTACGCCTTCAGAAGCTGATCGAGGAGCTGTTCGGCTTCACGAAGCTTTCCTATGGAAAAATCAATATGAACGTGACGAAGGTGGATATCGTCGAGCTGCTGGCACAGCTTCTCGAGGAGAGCTACCCGAATTTTCAGAAGAACGGCCTAAGCTATGATTTCGTGTCGAATCGGAAGTCGCAGATCATCGAAGCCGATGGTGATCTGCTGGCACGACTTTTCGATAATCTGATCGGCAATGCCATCAAGTACGGAAAGGAAGGAAAGCGTGTCCGGGTCAGCCTCCGGGCGGATCGGGAGATCGTAACGATCAAAATCGTGAATTACGGTTATGTGATTCCGGAAAATGAGCTGCCGCTGATTTTCGACCGCTTTTACCGGACGGATCACAGCCGGACGAACGCGTCCGGTCCCGGTGGAACGGGCCTCGGCCTGGCGATCGTCAAGAACATCACCGATATGCATCATGGTACGGTGTCGGTTTCCTCGGATCTTTCGGGAACTGTCTTCACTGTCCGACTGAAGATTCATTTTGATGGGGAGAGAACGTTTTGAGTTCCGGATATAAGCGAAGTATGTCGATGCAGCGAATTTCATATCGTCGATCGGGCTTCCGCACGATCGGCCGGGGGCTGTGGTTCATACTGACCCTGCTCTGCCTTCTGCTTCTGTTTTCGATGTGTGGCTATGCGGATACGGTCGACCTTTCGGTGACCTATGGTTATCAGAACACGGCGAAGGCCGGTCGGCGTCTGCCCCTCAGCATCGGGATCGAAAACCATCAGGAGAGCACCTTCTCCGGCTATATCCATGTCTACATGGTTGAGTCGGAGGACAGTGTCTATGAGTACCGCTATCAGAAAATCGTCGAGGGCGGTTCCTCGGATACGCTGAATGTGACGGTGTCACTCAGCTCCGGTATCAGCCAGCTGCTGGTGACCGCGGAGGATCGGGAGGGGCATACGCTGGGTTCCCGGCGTATCGGCCTCGATGTTGCAGGCTCGGATGCAGAACTTATCATCGGTATCATTTCCGACCATCCGGAGGCGCTCAGCTATCTGAATGATGTCGGAATCAATAACGGTATTCTCCGGACACGGAGCGTGATTCTGCCGGTCGATGATCTGCCGGATTCGGAAAATGAGCTCGATCAGCTGGATGTTCTCCTGATTTCTGATTTTTCGATGAAGAATATACGCAAGAACGAGGCAGAGGTCATCGCACAGTGGGTGCGGGATGGCGGCATCCTGCTGCTGGGGACAGGTGCGCGCGGGGAGGATGCCCTAAGCCCATACTATGCAGCGTATCTTCGAACTGCACTTCAGCCGGTGGAGATGAGTCTCGAGATGGGGGATACGTATCATGAGGGCGAGGATTCGACGCTCCTGTCGCTGACGGCCTCCCCGGTTCATATCAAGGGTGGCCAGGAGGTCGTGCTTTCAGATGGTATGCCGATCGTTTCAGCGGTCTCGGAGGGGGCGGGCATCGTTGCCATCAACGGCTACGATTTCTGCGACCTTACGCGCTTCGCTACGGAGCAGAGTGGCTACATCGATCAGCTGTTTTCGGCCATTCTGGGAAAGACGCGTCTCGAAAAGCTTTCCGTCACCGCGTCGGAGCGGAGTCTCGCCCGCTACTGGAATGTGCAGGAGCTTATGAATCTGAGCGATCTCCGAAAGGTGCCGCAGCCGATCCTCTACGCGGTTATCCTCGCTACCTATGTGCTTCTGATCGGCCCGGGACTCTACTTTTTCATGCGTGAACGGGAGGTCCTTCGGATGTATCGTCCGGGTGTCCTGCTGGTGACGGCGATGACGATTATTCTCGTGTATGTCATGGGACTCGGCACACGTTTCATGGGTCCGTTCCTGACCTGTGTCCGCCTGAAAAATATCTCGGAGGATAGTGTCGATGAGACGGATTATCTGAATCTGCGCTCGCCATACTTCCGAAGCTATGAGCTTCCGGTGAAGACCGAGTACGATGTATACCCGATTCTGAAGGGCGCAGATTTTACAGGCGATATCCAGGGACTTCTTTCCTCGGAGGATTATGTAAGCCATACGAGTATCGATAACGGTCGTGAGAAAAAGACGATCACGATTCAGAACGCGGCACCGTTTGCTGCCCGTTATTTCGAGCTTCATAACAACATGCCGAACGCCGATGGAAGCTTCCAGTCGGATATTCATTTTGCGGATGGCAGCGTGCGCGGTACACTCACGAATGGCACGGCCTATAATCTCAGCGATGCGGCACTGCTGATCTATGGAAAGGTGATCCGGATCGGACGCCTGGATGCCGGTGCCAGCATTGACCTCGGAAGCTGTGAGGCCATCAATGTGCCGGTGGGTGACAGTCGGAAAATCGCCTCCAGTGTCACCAGCGGAGGCTGGCAGAGCTTTCTTCGCTACTATCTGATGAACAGCCTGAACGGCTATTTCAGTGATGCGCGCGTCGTCGGCTGTGTCCGGGAGGAGAAGCCAGAGAAGCAGCCGCTGGATTTCACAGAGCAGACGGATATCGACAGCTATGGCTTCACGATGGTGGTCTCCTCTCTGCCGTTCAGCACCCGCGTGGGGGATGTCTACAGCTACAGTGCACTGTCGACGGATCCACATATCCAGTCGGGTGATTATGATGCGACGGAGAACACGGTCGCGAGTGCATGGCCGACGACGCTTGAGTACCATCTCGGCGAGGGCAGTGACATCACGAATCTCACGATCGAGAGTCTTTCGGCGGAAGATGCGGGGGATGCGAAGGCCATCGGCAGCGTGCGTCCGTTCCGTGGCAGTATGAGCTTCTATAATTATACGACCGGCGGCTTCGATGTCATCGATATCGGAAACGGTGTGCTGACGCGGGCACAGCTTTACAGCTATCTCGATGAGGATAACATACTCATCGTGCGTTATACCTCGAGTGAGGAGAACACGGGGATCGATGAGCGACGGTATCTCCCGATGTTGACCGTGACGGCACGGAATACAGAAGAAAAACCGGTGGAGATGATCGATGCGGCGGAGCTTGAGGCATCAGAATTTACCGGAGAGGACAGCGCACCGGAGGAGACAGGAACCGCCATCGGATAAGAAAGGAGCGTATCCATGATTTCTTTTGAGAATGTACTAAAGAGCTATGGTCATGTGACAGCGCTCGATGGGCTCACGATGCATGTGGAGGATGGCGCACTGTATGCACTCGTCGGACCGAATGGTGCCGGGAAAACTACGGCACTTCGTATGCTGCTCGGACTCGTATATCCGGACAGCGGACAGGTCCTGATCGATGATATGGAGGCGGGAGCGGATGTGCGTCGTCTGAAGCGCCGCATCGGATATGTGCCGGATCGCATCGGTGTCTATCCGAACCTTCGTGTATCAGAGTATATGGACTTTTTTGCGGACTGCTATGATCTGTCCGGTGTGAAGACGAAGCGACAGATTCAGATGCTGCTTGATCTCGTCGGGTTACGTGAGCGGCAGGGGCAGTATATGGATTCGCTGAGCCGGGGAATGCAGCAGAAGCTGAGCCTGGCCCGTGCGCTGATCCATGACCCGAAGATGCTCGTCATGGATGAGCCGACGACCGATCTGGATCCGGCGACGCGCTTCGAGTTCCGGCAGATCCTCGCAAGCCTCGCGGATTCCGGAAAGACCATCCTGATCAGCTCACGTACACTGACGGAGATTTCGGATCTGTGTACGGATATCGGCATCCTCGACCGCGGTCGTCTGGTCATGGAAGGAAAAATCCATGAGGTGCTGGATCGGGTGGATGCGTCGAATCCGATCATCATCAGCATCGCAGGAAATCTGAGCTCGGCGATGCAGACACTGAAGCATGATCGTCTGGTGAAATCGATCAGTATCCGGGATAAGAATCTGCTGATTACGTATGCGGGCTCACAGAAGGAGGAATCGGCGCTGCTTCGTCGACTGATCGAGGCGGGTGTGCCGGTACGTGGCTTCCATCGGGAGAAGGGCGACCTGGAATCGCTTTTCCTGCAGCTGACCGGTGCACGTGAAGAAAGGAGGGTGACATACTATGAAGCGGAATCCGATTTTCCGGAGGGATGAGCTCATCAATGCACGTAGTCTGACGCTTCCGCTGCTTGTAACACTCCTGAACGGGGGACTGAGCATCCTGATTCTGATCAATCTGTTTTATATCGTCTCGACGGCGGAGCTGACGGGGGAGATCGCGTATCAGAGCTTCCTGCGTATCTACTATATCGCAGCACTGCTGGAGCTTCTGCTCGTGCTTCTGCTCGCGCCGGCACTGGCCGCGTCCTCCGTCGCCAGTGAGCGGGACCAGCGTTCGCTGGGGCTTCTGCTGACGACCCAGCTGACACCGGCGGATATCATCATCGGCAAGCTGATGAGTGTGATGAGTACACTGATGCTGCTCGTTGCGACGGCACTTCCGATCTTCGCGACCGTATACATCTATGGCGGTATTACCTTCTTCGATATTCTGATGTACCTGCTTACGGCCTTTGTATGCGCGCTGCTGTCCACGAGCATCGGCATCCTCGTCAGTGTCAGTATCTATATCACGACGGCGGCCACGCTGGTGTCATATGCCGGCATGACGCTCTGTATCCTGGCCGCGCTGCTGTTCGTTCAGTTCCGTGGACGCTTCGGCATCAGTGGAGTACAGGCGTATGTCATCGCCCTCCTGTTTCTCGTGCTACTGTCGCTTCTGGCACTCGGCTTCAGCATGCGACAGCTGAAGCCGCATCCGGTACGCCGGAAAGCGTAGATGAAAGAACGGTAAGGACAGAATATGTCCTATGCTTCGGACGCAGGGATGGCCTTCGGCACATGGCATACAGGATCGACAGCGACAGGAGACAGAAGAAACAGAATGAAAGAAGTGGTGGATATCACGGAAAACAGAATACAGATTGCAGCTCCGAGACGACGGAAAGCGGCGCGCGTCTGCTTCCTGCTGAGCCTCTTATGGATGGTGTTTATTTTTATGATGTCGCAGCAGAACGCAGAAGTGTCGACGGAAACGAGCCTCCAGGCCGGTACGCTCGTGGCAGAGCTCGTGGTGCCGGGCTACCGTGACTGGCCGGCAGGAGAGCAGCGGGCACTTGCGATGCGGATCGACTATCCGGTGCGGAAGCTCGCCCATGCCAGTGAGTATACGGTGCTCGGCATACTGTACAGTCTGAGTGTACTGTCGGTGACGGTGGTGCCGAAGCGGAGAAGGCTGCTCTGTACGGCCTTTCCGCTCGGTGTTCTCTATGCAGCGAGTGATGAGTTTCATCAGCTGTTTGTGCCGGGACGTGCCGGGCGGGTGAGCGATGTGC
>ERZ1034980.197-NODE-197-length-50526-cov-90.482019_pt1 | contig 50526 bp, 58 predicted proteins | sample MGYA00520622_ERZ1034980 | MGnify/ENA primary metagenome ERZ1034980 (study PRJEB33766, sample SAMN09781791) | gut metagenome | biome: gut microbiome | host: Homo sapiens | place: Madagascar | study: EMG produced TPA metagenomics assembly of the PRJNA485056 data...
AAAGCATATATATTATGGCATATATATACTCCTGGGAAGGGTAGTCTCTCTACTCTTCACAATTTTTAGTATGCTTTCTCATATAAAATGTTTCACATACGACTAAACGTAAATTGTGTTGGCTCGTGCGTTTACCGCGGAATACATTATTAAAATGTACTTTTATTTCATCCACTTCACTATAAATAGAATAGCGGCCTTCGACGAATTATTCCCATATTTATCCTCTTAAACCCACCACATTGTAATTGATACGCCATTATGTATAATTCTCTGTGATAAGCGGCCTGTTGATTATCATCAATTGTGCCTTGGATTTCGGCCAACCAAAGAGGGTAGATAAAATTCCTTGTTTACCTGTTGCTGCATTAGATATAGATTTAATTCCAGATCCAATTCCTATAGCAGTAGGAATTAAACCAATTTTATCAACAATATTTAATGCACTTTTTCCAGCGTCGAGGAACCAATTAATCTGATCACGACTTGCTGTGTTAGACCATACTTCTTGCCATTTATTTTTTAACTGATCTAAATGACCTGAAATAGAATCTAATTGTTTCTGGTTTTCTTCTAATGCAGAGCCTTCAGAATGCTGTGAATCTTTGTATACATTTTTCAGCATATCACCATTCTGAATAATAGAAGCAGCAATATTTGCTCTATTTTTACCTGCCATTAATTCAAGAAGACCATTCATATGGTTAGTACCATATTTTTTATCAGTCTGAATGATTTCATCATATATATCTGCGACATCTTTCAATACTTCATATGTATCACGGTTGTTACCGTTATCGTCAAGAAGACTAATACCTTTAAAGTCGTTTGATGCAACAGCAGTAAATGCTTTGAATGAATCATTTATTTTAGAAGCTGTCTGAACAATAAAATCAGATGTATCTTCACCTGTCTCTTCAAGTGTCTTTTTTGCCTCTTCTGTTCCAGTTAATCGTAAAGCAATAGTACGAGTACCAGCACCAACTGAAGATGGATCCTGCACAACTGCATTACCAGCAGTAATCAACGCTATAGATTTATCAATATCATTACCGGCAGTAGTCAGAGCAGAAGCGGAAGTTTGAAGTGCTGTAGCAAGACCATCAGTGCTGATTGAATAGTTATTACCGATGTTATTCAATTTATCGTCAATATCCATTTTATCCAAATCTTTATATGCAGAACTCATTGCAATAAGACTTTCTGTAGCTTCATCAATACTGCTGAATTCAGAAACATTAAATAATACATTAGCAGCTTCGGCTGATTCTTTCGCTTCATCAAATGTTTCACCAAGTCGTAAGAAATCGGCAGTACTTTTTTGTATTTGTATACCAGTAGTACCAATTTCATCTGCCATACCAAAACTTTCTTTCTGAAAATCTTTAAGATTGGCTAATGGTTCATCGCTAACTTTACTCATTTCTGTCAATGCATCGTCAAGATCTCTAATTATTCCTAATCCATCTTTAACTACATCGAACATTTGGAACATTCCAACATAAGACATTAAATATTGAGCTACATCAGACCATTTGTTCTGTAATTTTGAGAAGAACTTACCAATACTTCCGGTGGCCTGTTCTGTAGTAGAAACAGTTTTCTGAATCGCATTTGTTGCTCCTGTATAGGTTTGAGTAATTTTATTATCTTCCCAGACTGCAGTAACTTTTGCAATTTCATTTCCTGCTTTATCTAAATCCTTGGTTGTAGTTAAAACAGCTCTTCCATTGCTTGCTTCTTTTGCATGTTTCTGCATTTTAACAATTGCTTCGTCAGCATTATTAGCATAATCATGTACTGATTTTAATGAAGTAGACATATTGTTAAGTGCAGATTCGTACTGTTTTACAGATATTTCTCCAGAGGATAGTTTGTTATTTAAATTATCGAAAGTAGAAGTAATTTTATTTGCAATCGGTTCCATATTCCCAAGGGAAGAAGAAAGAAGATCGTTTTTTAATAAATTTCCGTTATTTAATGCTGCGCTTACTTTTGAAGCGTTATCTTGTATCCTTTGAATCGAGCTATCAAATTGTTTTACTGTAACTTGTCCAGAAGTAAGTTTTTTATTTAATGTATCAATATCAGATACAGCTTTTGAAGTCACTGATTGAGTATTCTCTGTTGATGCAGATTTTAATCTCTTCTGTGTAACTTCGGCACGTTTCAATGCATCATTGATTTTTGTCGCTTCGTCAAATGCTTTATCAATATTTCTTACATAAGTACTTGGAATGTCTGAAATAGAATTATCAGATTTTGAAGATGATACATGTTTTTTTTGATCATTTGGATTAGAATTATCTTTTTTTTTTGAAGTGTCTGTAGAATCTTGTGATTTAGCTTTATTTTTGGCATCTGTAACATCATTTACTGCAGAAGCTAAATCTTTCAAACTATTGATCTCAGATTCAACTGCGGAAGTTACTGCAGAACCTTCATTTTGAAATGCTTCAGTTTTTTTACCAACGGCTTCTGTTACAGCGTCTACAGCAGCAGATAAATTTTCAATAGAAGATAATTCTGATTCAATACCTTCAATAGAGGATGTATTAGAAATAGCTTCAGAAGTTTTCTTTATACCATCTGCTAATTCTTCTTGAGCACGAGACTGATTATCCAAATCACTTTTTTGCGATGTAGAATCTAATTTATCAAACATACTAATTTGACCATCGATGACTTCATTAGTCTGTTTGATTTCATTTTGGAGTTCATTTTGAGCTGTTTTTGCTTTTGCAGCAGCTTCTTCTACACCATCAAACATCGCCATTTGACCAGAAGAATCTTCTTTATATTCATAAGAAGATTTTGATTTTACTTCTTTGGCTTTTGGTGTCTCTGCATGTGGAGTATATTCTGTCTGTAATTTTTTTAGATTCTTTTCTGGGTCCAATGAAGTGACTGCGGCTTTAAATTTGTTTAAAATCGCTAGTTCAGTATCATCTATAATGGGGAGACGTAAAACATCATTTTCATATAATGAACCACCATGACTGTTATCAAACTGATCAAAAAGTAAATCTCCGCCGTAACTTTGTAAGACATCTTTTAAAAGATAATTTAATGTATTGGTTGCCTGGTTCTGAATATTAGCTGGCAGTTCAGAAATGCCTGTTAACTTTCCGTTTTCTAATTGCGCTCCATATCTTGCGAATACAGCATTATATACATCTTGAATATCATTTTGTAATGAATTGAATTGATTCTGATCGATATTTGACATATCCATAGTCATCAATTCATCACCACATATTAACATTGCTTTCTGAATGGTGCCATCAACAAGATTTTTTATATCTGGCATACTGAATCTCAAGTTATCTAACTCATTATCATATGGATGTGTATGTAAAACTGCATCTGGGTTATATTTAGTAATACCATCTTTGATATTTACGGAACCTCTTCCATTAGAATCAACATATTCAGAACCAATGCGGTTACCATTTTTCAATAAAATAGCACGTTCTTCAATGTTTTGTCCTTGCTTTTTTAAATATGCATCGGTATTTTTAAAAGTGTTATAATAACCTACAATTGAATCAACCATAGAATTATAACCATCACTCTTATCATCAATTTGTGCGGCAGCGGCATTTGAATCCCATGATTTTTTATCTTTTAATTTGTTAATAAGATTATTTTCTGTAGAATCAGAAGATATTTTATCCAAATCCTTCTGATTTAATAAACTCATTAACTTTTGGAGATCTTCTGTCATTTTTGCTATTTTTTCAGACATTTGATCAAATGCGTTACCATTCAGAGAACCTAACTGTTCTTTCATTTCAGCAATAGAAGCATTTAATTGTTCTATATTAGTCTGCAACTCTTCGACAGATTTAGCCTCAGTTTGAATAGAAGAATCAGATGCATTAGAATTATCTGTATTAGTAGATGTATCTGTAGATGATGTCTTTTTTTTCAATTTTGACATTTCAATTTTCTGTGCGGAAGTCATTTTTTCAACACGGGAAACTAAACTCTCATAATCATCATAATACATATCAACAACATCCATCGTCTCAGATGGAACTTCTTTATCCAAAGAATCTGCTCTTGAGAAAAATCCCATTAAATCTTTTTGTTGTTCTTTATTTAAACCTTTTGCATAATATTTCTCTTTTAATTCCTCTAACTTAGATAACGCAGTTTCGCCATCAACAGCATATTTTTCCAAATCAGCATATTCAGATTTTATTTTAGAGAAAGAATCTTTCCAGATATCACCGGTGGAAGAGGAATTAGACTCTTTCATATTATTCATACTGTCAGAAAAATTTTCAACTTGAGAAGTAGCTTTTTCAGCGGCCTCCCCAGTACTTTGAATATCTGAAGCAACATCTGTTTGAGAACTTCCGGTATTTGTACCGAATGTATTATTTGCCCCACGCTTTTTATCAATCTTTTCTTCTGCTTTAGAGATTGCATCATTTTGCGCTTGAGTATATTGTGCAGTTCTTTTTTTTGCTGTATCAATAATATATTGCTGCATCTTTAATTCAGCAGCGGCAATAGCATCTGTAGATTTCTGAGCTTTTAAATTAACAAATTTTGTGATAGTTCCTTCTATAGAATTTGCACCAAATCCATCTAGTTTTGGACTTTTTAAATTTGTAGCGCCGTATACTTTAGATAATTCATTTTCTGAATCCCCAATTTTTTTGATTATACTTTGCAAATCCTTATCTGTCTGGACTGCTTCTCTTGCTTCTGATATAGATGATGGATTTAAAAGAGTATTCCTTTTTTCTGATAATAAATCAAATAGAGATAATAGCTCGGAGTATTCTTTAACAGCATTTGCGGCTTCTTTCTTTTTATCAAGACCTAAAGAAGCCGATAATTGATTTATCGCATCATTTGAAGTATCTGCTTTATATTTTTCATTATTTTTATATGCAGATTTTAAAGTGTTAGTAGATGAAGCTCTGATTTCGTTAGCTTCTTTTCTGTATCCCGCCTCGTGCGCTTTTTGATCATTTTTTTTTGCGTCAATTGACTCTCTTTGATTTAATACCGAATTTAACTCTGTTGCACGAAAATCTTTCATTAAATTTAATTCATCGCTTGTAAAAGATGTAGCAAGAGTTTTTAATTTTTTAGCTGTTTTATGCAAGCCTTCACTATAATCTTTTACTTTAGCTTTCGGATTAGCGAAGGCTTCAAATGAATCATTCATTATATTTGATAAGTTGAAACCTTTTAACTTACCGTTTTTATATTTTTGAATTTCTTTAGAATACTTTACTATCTGTGATTTAAATTCTTTTGCGTTTGGAGCTTTTAATTTTGTCTCGATAGTTCCAGCATTTTTTTCAATTTGCTCTATATTGCTTTTAATTTGGCTTGTAATTTCTCCAATATTGCTTGGATCATATATAGCCTTAAGCGTTAATATACCTACGTCTTGTGGCATTATAAATCACTCCTTTATCAAATTAGAAATGGATTACAGAATAACCCTGATTTTTTGCAACTGCACTTGCTTGAGCAGCGAATGGACCAGAAAGATTTCCTAATCCAATTGCTGCCATGGATAAAGGAGGGAACGTATATACATGTCCGTGCTGACCAGCAGCCCAAGTTCGTGTTGCAACAGTAGCAGCGCTCCAATGACCATATTGATATTCAGACATATTGGCACTGCTTATTCTTACTCCGCCATACATTGTTGTACCATTATCTTTATAGTATCTGGAGTAAGAATTATTTAACAAATTATATGTTCTGCAATATATAGATGGTGAGTACGCACCATAAAATGCAGAAATAGCCTGTTTAGCTATTTTAGGGCCAGCATCAGCTGCTAATTTAGCATATGTTCTGGCAAATGTTTTTAAATATAATAAAATGTCTGCTTGTAATGCTGCTGTATTAATTTGAGCCACATGATCACTTCCTTATTTAATTATTAAGTGTTTTTAAAAATTCTTGTATAAGTTTTTCAATGTCTACTTCATCAAGCTTTTTATTTAAATTTGACACAATTGGAGATAAGACTTTAGAAAATTCTGTTGTAATATTTTCAATATTTCTATTTATGTATCCATGAATTTCATAATTGTTTGTCATCATATCATCTTGGCACATCTGAAGTACTGTATTAAATGTATTAAGTTCTGCTTCTGGAATTTCTGCCAGAATAATATCAATTAATTTATATCGATCAAGAGCATCAAATGCTAAAACCATTTTGTTTTCAGGAATATCAATGTTGGTATATAATGTGAATACAGTATATACATATAACATGTACTTTTTACATGAATTAAGTTTGATATTTCCATTTGAATCTAAGCAAGATACTGTTAATATATCTCTTGCATATTTTTGTTTTACAAGATAATCCACATATGTATCTTTGGGAATAGTTTCATCAAGTAAACTCTGTTTTTCAGATACGGAATTATATTTTTTCACAAATTCAAATACATCAATTTTTTCACTCATAATAAATCTCCTTTTATTCCTTATTTTCTGTATATTCATGGATGATAAATTCAAATTCTGTTCTAGGATTTTCCTTGTCGTATCCGGTTTTTAAAGTGAGAGAGTGGAGATGCTTTTCATCGTCATCTACAATAGTCCCAGCTTCAGTTAATCCATCTAAAATAAATTTAGGAATTTGATTATCTACGTCATGTCGTCTTTTCGTATTAAAAAAGACAGTTACGATGAGATCAAAATCATCTAACTGTCTGTTATCCATTTTATTTATTTTTACCCAGAATTTTACGAATTCCTTCCATTTTTGTTTCAATGCATTCATCTGTATACGAGGTAGAATCATCCAAGTATTAATCGAAGGATGCCAAGGTTTTTCAATAGGAATTTTCTTGGCTCTTGGATGTTCTAAAAAATAATATTTTGTATACAAATCTAATGTTTTCTGATCAATTGTCAATATAATTGATTTATCCATATATTCAAACCTCTTTTACTAATTCATAACTGATAACAACCGGAATAATGATCAGTCCTGCGCTAGTATCACGAGTATCATGTTCATAGTATTTTCTTACAGTCTCTGCAATAGCATAAGACGAGCATTTAGTAGCGTCATCAATATCTGTCACAAAACTATATTCAATTTTTTGCAATTTCTTTTTTAAATATGTTGGTCTTCCTGATACAGTAGTAGCAATTACGTATCTTAGAACCTGTTTGTCTAAAAATTTTTCCTTCATAGAATTCTCCTTATTCAAGTGTGTGATTAAGCCATTTCTGAAACAATTCTTTTGTTTCCTCAATTAAAAAGATGTATACAATAATATCTTTTCCATCATCTGTAACGCTTGGATACATATCAATGGGGAAAACTCTATGTTTAATATATAAATCACGCTGCTTTGGATTAACAATCCGGCAAACTTCTTTTTCCGTATATTCACGCGGCTTTAAATTTGATTGTATTCTCATATTCCTTTTACTCCTTAAAAGTGAAAAAGGGGTAGTCTCGAATAGTGAGACATACCCCTAAAAAATCACTATTCAAATACTATTTACGTTTCCTTGAACGTACTGGTTTACGAGTTTCAATTTCTGTTTCCTCGTTTTCTGATGTTGATTCAACCACTTCAATTTCTACTTTTTCATTTTCTTCAAAAGGAACATTTTTAGAGTTCTCCTTTTGTATTTCTTCAATAAGGTTTTTATTGAATTCATGAAAACGATCAACATTTGACATATCACAGTCTTTAATTTTTTCTGCAGCTTCTTTTGCTGTAATATTCTTAGCATTATATTCTGTCAGAGTATTAAAGATTGTTCTACAATTATCGCTGCAATAAATTTCCATCCATCTTGGAAGGTGGTCGAACTCTTCACAGCGACTGCAGTATGTATATGTCTTTCCACATAAAATACATTTTTTATTGTTTTTCTTAACCATGTTTTCCTCCTTAAATATGGATAGCAAAACAACCGGTATGCTATGACACATACCGGTCGTGATTAGAATAATATCATATTAACTAATGATTATTCTTCGTCTTCATCAGCCCAGTAAATGTGATACAGAGCCTTATCAGCAGAACAGTAATCTACCTGAAGAGATCCAGAGTAAGCAAGCTGTCCGTCAGTTGTTAATGAAATTTCAACCTCTGGAGATACCTGGAATGATGGAAGCTCGATATATAATCCCTTTAATACGTCAGAATGACAAGGATCAACAGCAAGAGCCTTCAGAGTCAGTTTAACTGTCTGAGGGAATTTGTCTGCTCTATTAGTAATAGATACACCAGCTTCAACACTACGATCATACTTAACGATGTATGTATCTACACCTTCAGCTGTAGGAGGTGTAAACTCTCCGCCTTCTGTAAGAGCGTATTTGTCTGCACCTGCAGCAGTATCTTTCTCATATGCTGCACCCATAGAACCATTTGCACTGAAAGCATTTACCTTTACAGAACCTTCAACAACATCTTTCAGAGTTGCTTTTTCACCTTTCTTTACGGTAATAATCTTTGGCATAACAATTTTGTTCTCCTGAGAAGCAACTTTCTTACCTTCTCCAGAAGCAGCTCCAATAACATTCAGGTTGATCATTGCATTATTAGCTGTAAATTCACCTGTTTTAGCTTTCCAGAAACGTTTAATCAGGTTACCCTGGTTATCTGTTGCGTCAGTTGATTCAGCACTAATATTAATTGTTGCATCCTGAAGCTGTGTTAAAGTGTATAATGGATTTCCGCTAAGGTCTTCAGCAAAACCATACTGAACACGATCAATTACGATATCATCTAATGTAAATCCCATTATGATTCCTCCTTTAAAATTTTTGTATATAGAAATTAATTTTTGAGAGAAATCTCTCTCATGAAATTAAGTTCATTCTTGTCAATCTTTGAAGCGTCAACAAATCCGCTATAAATACCCTTAAGAAGAGCAGTAGAAGATTCATAAACTTGCAATCTTTGAACACTATCCATAAATTCGACAATGCCAACTTCACGTAATTCATTTTTTTTATATTTGAAACCGGGATGATTAAGACAAGTAGATATGAGCGGTAGAAGAGTGGATTTATAAACATCATTTTTATGCTGTTCGAAGGCGGCGCGGTCTTCTTCAATCATCCATTCTTTAGTGGATTTTCCTCTAGCTTTTTCTATCTTAGGATATGTATTAAACATGGCTCTCAAATAAGAGGCCATCTGCAAATAAGCAGTTTCATCTATCTGAACATTTTGTTCTTCGTTGAAGAGATAAAAAATACTTTCACCATCTTCATTTTGTGTTTGTTTTAATTGAAATAATTGGAAATTTAAGTCACCGAACAGTAACTTTGTAGATTCAGGATCAATACTCGGAATGAGCATACAGAATAAAGAAAAATCAGATATTTTATTCCAATCAATACCAAGATCCCATAATTGCATACGATACATTGTTGTATTAGCAACCAATATATTTACTGCAGAATAAATTTTCTTTTCACCATTTTTTATGATATCACCAATTGTAGGCTGATTAATCACAATGTCACTATATGTATCATTTTCAATAACAAATGGTTCACCGAAATATAATTTCAGTGCATCAATTTCAGACTCTTTGGAAGTTGTCATATTTGTTATTCATTCCTGCATATAAATTATTAGGACATTCGATTTCAAATTTCAGTGTTCTACAATAATACCTAGCATCAATAATATCTCCATAATCATCAACACATTTTAATTGATTTCCCAATGAATTAGTCCAACATAACAAGTCTCTTATAATATAACTTAATAAATCTGTTCTCATTACGCCATATTCTGTATCGAGATCATCTTCATGTACCAAACACATCACTACAAGAGTTTGTGTTTTAATAGCTTTATTATAATATGATACATCTGTGTCATTAATATCGAACATAATAAAATTAAGAACTTCTTTATTAATACCATTCAGCTTTAACATTGGAATAATCTGTTTCTTATCAACACGTTTATTATATTCAATAATTAAGTTACGTTCATCTAATTCTTGTGCTGTAGGATTATTTTTATCTGCATACTTATTTAATGGTCTTTTGTCTTTTTTACCTAGAATTTCATTTAAGTCAGGATCTTCATTAAATAATTTCAGCAATTTATCTTTTTTATAAATGATATCATTGTTTTTTTTATTCTCAAGATTTCTTGTAATATTCGCTATATCTCTATTCATTTAACTGTACCTCCACTTCTATAGAAGAGTGATTATCTCCATTATTGTCTGTGGCAGATAAAATGAATCTTTTCCCTATTAAACTGTGAGCTTTTCCTGGTTTTAAAGAAATAGTAACATTATCCATTACGGTTAATTTCATTAAACCTTCGTAATACAATTTTTCTTCATCGGAGAATTCAGAATTTTTATCAACTAGACTAAGATTCCATTCAGATGTGAGATAAGAATAAGGTAATTTATATTCAAAATATGAATTTTTACCTATATAAAGATATTGTCTGGAACGATCTAACAATGGTTCAAGTTCTCCTTCATCGTTGAGTGTAAGCCAACGAATTTGTGAATTTGTAATCATTGTCTGAGGTTTCTGAATAGTTTCAGTTTTCTGATCACCAGAATCTGTATAATAATCACAAATGCGTAATGGTATATTATCACGTTTTTGATTTAATTCATCTTGTTTAATAGAAAGTTTGATAACACCCTGTGGATTCAAATCTACGATTTTAGTTACTTGATATACTTTAGGATCAAGAATATTATTAGTTAACATGAATCTTTGCTCGTGCATGACTGTACGATTATCGCTTAATCCTAAATCATACAAGTTTTCTCCATATGCATAATAGATATCCGGCATCCATGCCGATGTTAAGTTATCAAGTGATGATGAATATTGATCGGTCCAACGTCCAGAGGTGTAACTATTTGCAACTCTATTTGAACCCCAACATTGATATAACTTTTTGTCATAGATCCATTGAAATTTCCAATTACATTTTAATATGTTATATCTAACAAAAGAATTTGCATCATCTCTTCCAACGATAAACCATAATTGCGTAATTTGATCATCGGGAAGAGAAAATGGATTATCAAGTTCGTGCCCAGATATATTAATATCAAAGTCAGTATCATCAGGAACAAACACATAACTTCCTATCGGATAATGTACTTTAGGCCGAAATTGTAAATAATAATCCACGGCGTCTTTTAGAATAGATATTTTAGAATGCCTCTGATATTTGGCATCTTCAAATTTCCACCCATCCTTTGTTAGAATATAAACTCTTTTATATTGTGCATCGGCAGTAAAAGAATTGTTCATGATTGCATCAGATTGATTTTTCTTCACCTGAGCTAGATTACTGCCATATGACGACAAATAATTTTTGTACATTTCTGCAGTAACCATAAAATCAACTCCTAGAATTAATTTTGTCTACTAACGAATGCGCATCTAATACTAATTTTCTATAAGAACTGTAGTTAAATTCTTCATTCCGTGATTCATCAAGTGCGGCTTGTAACAAACTCATAATTGATACAATCTCGACTGGATATGAAAGAAGAGCATTTAAACCATCAATTTTTTTCATTAAATTAGTAAAATATTTTTCAAAGTCAACATTTTTAAATTCATCTTTTGTTTTAGGATCTTTATATAAAAGAAGCCAAAACATTTCTTTGTGTAATTTTTCCTTATATTCTTCTATTTGTAAGTCATCAAAATGTCCGTAAATAGTATTCATTATGTATTACTTCCATCCAGATAACTATTCCATATATATCCTCTATTTTTAATCAAATCTTTTTGCTCTTTTAAAAGAGATTTCTTAAGATCTTTTAACCCATTTAAATGGTTAGTTTGTGAAAAGAATTTTTCTTCGGATGATCCATACATTTGCTGTATATTGTTCAGGCTATTAATTTTAGGAGTCATCCATTCAATAACCAATCCTATACCTAAAAGATCTGTTATAAATTCTTTATCAAATTCATTATCAATAGAGTATTTCATTGTATATGATAATTCCTGAACTGAATCTCCAAATTTCAACTCAGAAAAAAGTCTTCGAATATAAGGTTTATTTGCAGAAGAATGGAGCCAATCTTTGAAAAAGACCGCATTTACATCGTCTTCACGATATTGTAAAATATCATAAGCTTCTGCTTTTAATCGGAATTTTGAGTATATTTCTTCATAATTTAGAGAAGGCATAATATACCTCCTTTGTTTTAACTAAACAGTCCCGTCATAATACTCATTTCTGTATCAAAGATTTCATCAAGCACTTTAATCTTTCTTACACTATCAAGTCTGCCATCACTTACCATTTTAGAAGCAAGATGTTTGATAGATTCCTGTGCTCCTTTTGGAAGTGAAAGAATAGTAGCTTTCATGTCTCCTGGAGAAAGTTCCGTAAGTACATCTTCAAGCTCGCCTACAGAATATAATGCATCATAAATTTTCTTGAGCTGTGGAAACTGTGCGACAAGTTCTTCATCTTCGATAACAAAGAATGGGTTCATAACATAACTATTATTGGATCTGATTGCTGCCTGTAGATCCTGATATTCAATTTCAATTACATCTCCGGCATCAATCCATGTGTATAAAATATTTGACTTAAGTCCTGGCATATAAAGACCACCATTAGTAATCGACTTACATGGAATCCCATCGGTAGGAGCATAAGTTTTCTTTTCTTTTTTTACTTCTACTGTTTTTACTGGTTCGGCTGCAACAGGTTCTGTAACAGCTGCAGATACAGTAGTAGTTTCAGTAGTTTTTGTCTTTTTCACTGCAGTAGTTGCCATGAAAAGTTCCTCCTTTTATTCGTGTAAAAAAAAGAATGTATTAACACTCTTTAAATTATGATTCAATATATTTCCATTTATAACCATAGGCACTTTTTCTAGTACCTTTACAACAAGATACAATATGTGAATTACATTTTTGGGGATCTTTATCTATAGAAACACAAGCTTCCTTAATAGAGGAATAAGTGCCTAGCAAATTTCCTTGTAAATCAAATTTTTGACAACCAGAAAATCGTTTATCATGATTCGAATTATATTTATCAAATGAGTCATCTCCATATCTCCAAACATAACCATATGCTGTATATAATTTACCTTTACAACATTCAGAAATATGAGACAAATTGATTTCTTTTTCGAAAAATGAAGTAGTATCAACTATAGAATTATAGGTTGCGATTAATTTTCCATCTTTTGAATATTGAGACACAATGGCTTTTTTATTAATACGTTGAGCTATAGTTATCTCTGGCACTTTATATTTGTTTAACGGATCTCCGTGGTATCTCCAAATTTTCTGAAAGGCGTATGTACACTTTCCAGCGCAGCATTTAAAAATTGCCGTATTATAATTAGAACCAGCATATTCAGCCGCCTCAATTATTGAATTATGGGTTTGAATAAAATTTCCATTTAAATCATATTCATCTATTTTTCTTTTATATAATTCAGCGCCTTCAGTCCCGCCTTTTGTTAAATTATATCCACCAGGTACTAACGTATTATATTTTTTAATATAATAAATTTCTAATTCGTTTAATTTTTGTGACAATATGTCTTTTGAAATGCAATCTATATGAGTGATTTCTTTTACTTTAAAATTTTCATGTCCATATTTATTCATGGAATTATGTAAATATGTTTTATCAATATTACGCCTAGCCGATGAAATATGTCCCTGAAATCGTGTCTCTATTGTTTGTATTGTCTGTCCAACATATTGTTTCCCAGTAATTGTATTTGTTATAATATAAATATATCCAATCATAATAATCCTCCATTCGCATAATCCTCTACGCGAATGGAGAATTATTCAGTTTTTTATTGATATTTTAGATTAGGCAAGCTGCCAAACGCCAAAATAACGTCCGATCTGTGTTCCTACACCCATTGATCTCTGTACTTCGTACTTCATTGTATCATCCATACGATCACCCTTATCAGTGATTTCATAGATTTCTGTTTCTCCGACATCAACGAATTTGATGAATTTATCTTCAACCTGTGGCATAATGAACAGAGTTTTAGGATCCATTAATTTCTTAGTTGTATCATTCAGAGCGAATCTCTGTGGAATTTCAACTAATGTATATGGGCCATAGTATCCAAGACGTCCCATTGTAGCAACATCTTTCTTCTGATCATCTGTGATCCAGTCAACATCCATCAGTTTCTGGAACTGCTGTAATCCAGTTCTTGTACCCATAATAACTACCTGAGCACCATCGTTTGCAAGAGATACGTCTTCAAGTAACTCATCCAGTTTATCTTTAGTAGCATTTGAAAGAGCACCTGTACCCTGGAACTGAGCCGGAAGTTTCTTTCCTGCATTCATCATTTCAGCATAAATATCATTCTGAATCTGTCTAACAAAAGCAGCAGCACACTGATCTGTGAATTTAGACCAATCAAGTCTTCCTGCCAGATACAGATCAATATCAGCACCAACAGCAATACCGTATACACTTGTGGTTACAGTATAGCTTTCTCCAGAACCAAGTCTCTGGAGTGTGAAATCATGATGATCGCCTGCAATTTTAGTTGTAGATAAAATAACTTTATCATCTGTCCAGAATTCCTGACGATCTCCACGGGAAAGGTTTCTTGTTTCTACATAGTTATTGAAGAATTCTGACTCTTTAAAACCTGTTTCAACTTTGATATCAATTTCTTCTTCCATAACTTCGAACAGTTCAATACCATGTTTCTTCATAGCACGATTTCTGTCACGTTTTGTAGAATTCTCATTCAGTCCCATAATTGCATATACAAATTTACGAACTGCGCTTTCTGCTTCACGTTTTGTAATTCTATTTCCTTCATCATCAAACATTTCGTTTGGATTATGATTCAGATCATATGTAAGCTTTTTGAAGCCTTCATAATTTTCCTCTGGTGTAACACCGTCTTTGCACAGATTAGAAAATACTTCCTGAACATGTGCACTTAAATCAGCAAAAGTAATTTTACGTCTCATTATATTTCTTCCTCCTTTCCCTTAAATTAACCAATTTTTAATTTCTTGTTTTCGCAAGTAACTGTCGCTTTTTCAGCTGGCTGTCCGTCAAATCCCTCAGCAGACACCTCAAATACATCACCTTTATGAAGGGCATAACCTCTTACAACGTCTCCCTTTGCGTTATAGAAGTTGGACTCCTTCTTCCATGTATTTGTCCAATCCTCTGCAATAAATGCCTGCATGTAAACAAATAGAGCATCTCCTGGATCAACAACCTCTACATACCAATTACCATTAGCAGCCTGTTTCTGAATTTTACCTTCAAATGTAGTAACAGCAGCTTCTGTGTAACGGTCAAGATCTTCAAAATCGCCTCTTGCTACAAGATTTCCATTATCTGTATCAGAGGTCAGTGTAATGTTATAAATGTGTTCTCCACCATTCTGAGCAACAAGCTTAGAAGGGAAGGCCACAGCATGCTTTTCGATACTGTACTTAATCATTAGTTTTCTCCTTTCATAAATTTTGGCAAAAAAAATAAGACCGTATTTACGGCCTGATTTATAAAACAAATATGTTATTTTGCATTATGCAAATAAAGATCCATATCTATTTTTCTTTTTAGTCTGTGATGGATTTCCAAAAGTCTTTTTACTTACTGGTTCTTTTCCAGTGTTATCATCATGCGCATTGCCATTTTCAGCAGCAAAATTTAACTTGCCAGATTTAGCGTATGACAGCAGAATAGTATCGAGCTTAGACTTTAATTCATCAACTGAAAATTCTGTATGATTTTCTTTTAATCCCTTGAATTCTTTTGATTCATAAATTCCTTTATAATCATTTAATTCAAAAAGAGCATCTTTAGCCTCATCAGCTTCCTTCTTTTCATAAGAAGCAAGTTTATCTGAAATGGCAGCGTAATTTGATCTCATATTCTGGAGTTCAGAATATTCAGAATCTGTTAATAATTCGCGATGAAGGTTATATCTTTCACCATCAAATAAGACATTATCACCATCTTTTTTATATGCCTGTCCAAAGATTTTATTTCCATCCCAATTCTCATATGTGAAATGAGAGTCATATACAGAATTAATGAAATACCAATCATTATCTGCTTCTTCATATGCATTTAACAGGTTATAAAGTGCGCAGCGAATATCGCTGTGCGAAAGCTCAAATGATTTTACAAATTTTTGAGGTTCTGCAGGATCACCTGCCGGAGCAGCATCAAATGCCTCAGCAAAAGCAGCTTCCAATTCTTCATCTGAAAGACCTTCATATGTAAAAGTAATATCATCTACAGTTTTTTCGTATTTCTTTAAAAGTTCTTCAAATTTATTCACCTGATTGTCCTCCTTTCCATCAGCATTTTCTTTATTGAAATTAGAGAGAGTAGTATTAATTTTCTCTAACATTTCAAGCAATTTTACATTCATATCAAAATTTGCATATACAGAATTATTTTTCTGCTCAAAATCAGCAAGTTGGACATTACTTCCTACCATTCCTGGACCAACATTTTCATTTAACAGGGTTAATCCGGTGACATAATAATCATCTAAATTCAATACTTTTTCTTTAGCATTAAATGATAATTCTCTAATGCTTAATTCAATACTACAGTCAACTTTCTGTCTACGTTCCATAATATCAATTGCATCCTGACAATAACCTTCCCAGAGATATCCCTGAATTATAGCTCTATTAACGTCTGCTTCTTTATCATATTCAATTGTATAATCTTTCTTTATTACACCAACTGGACGCTCTTGATAAATGATTTTTTCATTACCATCTTCGTCAGTTTCGACTGTGAAGTCGTGAGAACCAAAATCTTTCTTGCCATCTGAATTTTCAACAATATTTGCCAGAATAGGGCGATATGGAATAGATTGAGTGTTTTCCTGAAATGTATCTTCATTAATATTAGATTTGTTTAAATTGACATGATCATGATAAGCAGAAGCATTAAAAGGACATAGGCCTTCAGTGTATTTATTATCATCAGATTTTCCAAATGTAGCAACTGCTGGCATTTGAACACTTAGTTCTGCATTAAATTCCTTACTACTAAATTTTGAAAAATTATTTTGTACGCAAAAATCAATTAAATCATTAATAGTTAAAAATTTCTTCAAGATTTTCCTCCTTTCTTTGAGTAATGCTCCTCAAATAGAAGAGGAGTAATCAAATAAATAATTTATCTGAATAAACAACATCGCTCAAATTATTAAACAGCATTCTGTTGTCATTTAAAAATGTCCACTGTTTACCATTATGGTTTACAAGATGGAAGCCTGTTTGAATAAGCAATGAAGCAGATTCATCATTGGTTGTGATTATAAATTTATGATTATCCATGTTATATCCCTCTTATTTTGCTTTATCGATTTTTTCTCTGCTTGCTTCTCCTTCATCTGTTATCTCAGAAGAGTCTTTTGTCGGTGCTCCGCCAGTATCAGAATTTCCACTTTGTGTATATGATGTTTGTAATGGAATAAATAAATTTGATATCCCAAGTACCTGTTGTTCTAATACATTTAAAGCTAAAGTTTCTTTTTCTGAAAATTGATTTAAAGTATTATATGCAAGAGCTGTTGGCAGTCCACTTTGAGCGGCTGATAGAAGTTCTTTTTTAAAATCATCTCTTGTATAAGCAGAAATCTCAAAGAATTTCACTTTTGCAGGATTTGATACCCAATATGTTAAAAACCGGTTAACCCATCCTTGTGTTTGTGGTAATAAGAAAGAAATGGCCATTTCTGTGTCAGCTTTAATAGCTGCTGCAAAGGCTGTTGTACCTGAGATAGTAGAACTATTAAGAATTTGTGCTCCACCAGAAGAATTAAAGAATGTTTCGGTAGATTTTGCTATTTTATTTGTGTCCGTAGCTCTATCGTTATTAAAAGAAATCTGGTCTAATTTCCCTGGAACAATAGCTGCTGAAGTATATTCTGGTAAACACTCATTGATCATCCTATTAAAATACTCAATAACAATATCAGGAGTGACTTTCCAGTCATCTGTATCTTCACTACCAGTTATTGTTTCAAGCTCTAACCAGATCATTTTATAAATATCTTGTGCATCAGCAATGGCCTGCAAATCATCCAGATCAATAAGATTGATTATTCCAGATAATAATCCTGAGAATGGAGGAACTACAGTTTCCCAATCTTCAGCTCTTGCTTTTAAACAAACAGCATATTCATCTGGCATAGGCTGCCATTTTCCATTTGTAGTATCACTTTCATAAGCACGATACATTGACTGGAATGGCTCACCCCATAATTCCAGCATAGTTTGTCTGGATCTAAAATAGCTCATGTCCATTACAAAAGAAAAATCACCGGTGCTATATACACCGGAAATTTTACAATAATCTGGATCAAGCGGGAGTATAAACATACCTGTTTCATCATAATATGCGCATCCATAAAAAACATCTTCGCGGAAGCAAATGGTATACGCTTTTAAGAATTCATATTGGAGATTCAATTTATCAAGCACATTTAATGTATCTTGATAAGAACTTAACATTGCATTAGCATCTACGCCTGCGACAATATCATATTCTGGAATGACAGATCTTGCGTCTAAGCAGAACATGTTTGCATTATATGCAATAAGTCTATAATATGCGTGGCATCTATAATAAAGATATCGTGATAGATTACGCAAATTCTTTTCATTACTACCAATATTTTGAAGATAAGTACGTAAACTATCTTTACTATATGCAGTTACAGCTTTAGTACTTGTTTTTGTTATATCACGAAGAGATTTTGCACCCTCCATAGCAGCAGCATAATTTTCAATACTTTTTTTATTTTTTTGATACCAATCACGCATCTCAGATGTATTATTTAACTGAGAAGGTGCCGGATCAATTTTCTTTGCAGTAGAAATTTTTGTTGCTGAAGAACTGTTTCTTTGTTGTCTAGCCAAAATACACAGCACCTCCTTTAAATACTATAATATTATATCAAGAATCGAACATAGAATGTACAATACCTTTTCTAATCGTAAGTTTTTGGACTAATGATTTATCGGTTTTAGGTTTACGTTTGTCCGTAATATTCTTTCGCCGTTCCACTTGCAGTGCATAAGAGCACATACATGTGACATATGCTCTATCATCATGAAGTCTACTTGCTTTTTCAGGGCATAATTCAAATGAATCTTTCCCCGATTGCCTTGGAATACGAATCATATTAACTAATTCTTCTTTTAAAGCATCAATACTAGCAAGAGAAATTTCCTCTTGCCAATTTAATTTCTCAATATGACTTTTGACATTTTGCAAATTATCTAATTCAACTTGCACATTATAATTAATTTCTTCTTCTGTCATTTTCTGTTTTTTATATTTAGCAATTAAATCTTTTTTAGTTTTTTCATATTTATCTTTATCAACATCAAAGATTGTCAAATATCCTTTATGATCATATGTTGCTGTAAATTCAATTTTGTCCTGATTCATAAGCTCAATCATAGCTTCATACATTTCTGATTTATACTTTGTAGGCTCCATTAAATGAAGTTTATTTACAGCATTAGGGAATTTTTTTACGTATTCTTCAGAATATTCTTTATCAATTAATCCTCTATGTGTTTTACCACTTTTATCTTTCCAATCAGGCATTAAATAATCTGCGATATTAACACCGCCTCCACCAGAACCGGCATCAATATAGATTCCTAAGATATTACTATACGAATCATCTCCGCCTTGATTATAATCGAGTATTACTTGTTTTAAATACTCAATTTGGGCTGGAGTTTGCATTGGTTTCTTTTTCTTTTTATTGCTTATATCAATAAGATTTATGCAATTTAAAAGTCTCATTTTATATTCAAGATCTCCGTCTTGATTTTTTTCAGAATAAATTTCACAAACCAAAATTACTGAATTGTCTCGACTTCGAGCTGGGTCATATGCAATAACAATTTTTCTCTTCCCGGTATCATTATATAGCACAGGTTTGCGAATTACTTCATTACGCGCAATAACACCTCTACGTATAATTGCATTAGCACCTGCGTCAGAAGTAAATTCACAATAATACTCCCTACGAGCTTTTTCAGGATTAGAGCGCATTTCTGCAGCTACAGTTCCCGGTGTAAGCAGCGGCTCCATTATTTCACCACGAATAGTAGGTTTAAATGCAATTTCACAATCAATATGAGCTACAAAATAATCTGGATCACCCATGAGTTGTCTTTTGCTGAAATCTCTATACAATTTATAAAACTTTGTATCAGTAGAAGAAGCAGAAGAAATATAAAATAATTGGTTTGGAATATTTGATGGAATACATCTTAGACGGTTACGATCGATTGATTTACCATCACGATCTTTACCAGATTTAAAGCTTTTATTTACAATTGCAAAAGCTGCATATACTGACATCATTTCTTCATCAAGGAATCCGCATTCATCAAATACGACACTACCACGCATACCTCTTTTTTTATCTACATTACTGTTCAAAGTTTGAGTAAACGAACCATTATAAAGAGAATATGAGAATCCATTAGAAGAGTGGCTAAAACCATCTCCAGCAGCATTTTTAATCTCAATTTCTGCTTTGAAGATATAGCCTGTAGATCCAAGCATAGTGTCAATATTGTCATTTGCAAGTCTCTCAAGGGTTGTAAATGTTTGTTCAGCCTGTGATCCAGAACCGGAAGCAATATAGGTCCAATAGTTATTAAATAACATATCTTTAGCCATAATCATAATATCTATTAATGTTGACTTACCAAATCCACGGGTACACACTAATAAAACATTTGGACAGTTCCAAGCTCTCTGAATCACCCATGCTTGTGCATCAAGCAATTCTATGTTGAAAAAATCATTGATAAACTTTACAGGATTACATTGATAATATTTCTGAAGATTTGCAATTTTTATAAATCCATCTAGCTTTCGTGAAGATAATGGATAAACTCCAGGCTTTACAAAAATTTTATTGCCTTGTTCACAAAAATTAAGATTCGGAAGTTCCTGAATCAGATCCGGATTCATCATTGTCGTCCACCTCCGTTTCTTCTTCAGAAGAGAAGCAGGAGAATAGTTCATTCAGATCAACTAAGTTATCCGGTTCTATTAAATTGCGTTCTTCCATATAATCTTTTAAATCGATATTTTCACGGAGTAAAATCCGAGAAATTTCTTTATAATTATCTAAGTCATCACGAAGTTTAGTAATCATTTCGCGCTGTTCTGCCAGCATATCAGAATACTCTGACTCATCGAGACGAAGCTGTTTTAATATAGAAGCATTACTCATATCCATGACTTGGCGCATACCTTTACAAGTTCCAATATCGAATCCATTAACCTCTCCTTCACGAAGATTCATGTCTTTAATTTTTCGAATTTTACCGGTCCAAGTATTTTCACCCTTTTTAGCATTCTTATTATTTTTTAATGAGATACAACTTTCTGCGGCTAAGTCTTTTATAATTGCAGTAAGATCCTTTTTACTTGCTTGTAATGTCTTTATTGTGGCAGAATTATTTCTGAGTTTTTGTACATCAGACATATAAGTCGCAATAGCATTATCAATTTTTGATTGCTGTAAAAAAGCTCTTACAATAGAGATAGCAGAAGCAGTACGCATCATATCATCATTAGCATCCTCACTTGCATCAAGTAATCCAATTAACTGTGAATATAGAAAAGGTTGATCAGCCAATGCTTCTTGTTCAAATGGATCATATCCAAGTAAACGTATAACGTCTTCTTTATTTTTTTCAAATCCTTCATATGTATCCTGAGATTCTTTGCCTTTTATAACATCTGCAGGAGTTTTTTCATCTTCATAAATAATTTTTTCTTTGAAAAAGTCAGAGTCTTTAAAGAATTTATTAGAATATTGTTGCATCGCAATATTTTTAATATATGTTGCCCACGAACTATTTTTTCCTTTACTGGTTATTGGATTTTCAGATTCTTGTACGCTTGAAACATATACATTTTCTAAAAATGGTTTATTTAAATATCTTAAGGCTTCAATAATAGACTCTCTTGTAGGTTCGTGTTCATCTCCATTTTTATCAGTACGCATTGCAATTTTTTTAGCACAATCCCTACAGATGGGAGAGCATCTGGATTCAGCTTTTGGATCTGTATTTATATAAAACCCTTTTTCTTTTCTTTTTGGTTTACCACACATATAACACCATGCAGTATCTTCTTTATACACTCGAATTTCCTCTTCAAGTGCTTCTATTTTTTTCTTCATCTGAGTCGGAGTCATTTTTACCGGCTCAGTTTTTTTAGTTGTTGCCATAAACAACTCCTCCTTATGCTCAAATAAATAGTAGACGTAGTAGGACTCGAACCTACAAAAACCTGATCCTAAGTCAGGCGCGTCTGCCAAATTGCGCCATACGTCCAGAAAATAGGAGAGCAAGAGCGCTCTCCTGAAATGTATAATATAAGCAGCAACGCCACCCATACTATTCTTTAACTTTTGTAGCAATACCAGACTTAATTAAAAATCTGGTTTCTGCATCAAGTACTTTTTCAATAATTTCTTTATCAAATCCAGTACTTCCATGTATAAAATTTAATATTTCGTCGAACTCAACAAACTGTTCTTCATTATTTGTTTCCATAATATTTCCTTTACAATTTATAATGATGCTCATCTACAAGGCCATTCCCTTGTTCAAATACAAACATAGAGGCTCCTGCATTTGACACCTTATTAATTGAATAGCTATATGGATTTACTCCAATAATCGAACGTACAGAAATATATTCTGAATTAATTCCAACATCTCCAGTAGCCAGACTATGCCAATGGCCTGAAATAATATAATCCAAAGGCACTTGATATGTTTTTGAAAAATCTTTCAAAGAATCACCTAAATTTTTAGTCTCGAAATGTCCTCCAAGAATTGTATATGTTGCAAGTTGTGCATATACAAGACCGGTTGGATTTTCTATAATTTCAACATTACGATTACCCTTCAAACGTTCTTTCATAAAAACTAATATGGATTTACTCATATCTTCATCTGGAAAAGCATTTTTAGGCTGTCCTACTAATCTCAGCTGATTGTGGTTCGAACGTTTTACCATTTGGAATTTAATTCGTACATGCTTACTTAATTCATTAAGCCATGTAGACAAAAAATCAGCATATAATATAGCAGAATCAATAATTCCATATCTCAACTGCATAAGCTGAGAATTTGCACGAAGAATTCCATCTAAAGCATCGCCCAATTCAAAAATATTTAAAACTTGAATATGATCTTTTTGAATTTGCTCAATAACTTTATTGTATAAATCCCACATACGATTCTTGAATATTTCCGGACTATATGCATTTAAAATATTTCCATATAAATCTTTAATCTCAAACTTAACCCCAAAATGAGCATCTGAAATTGTAAGAAGATATTCTTTATTCATATGTACTGGAGGAATATACCCCGGCACATTGAATGGCTGTAATTGATTAACAGCATTTACAATATGTTCGGCAATTAACTCATCCCTAGAATATTCACGAATCCATTTATTAAATTCTTGCTTTTCAGTCTGTAATTTAATACGTTCTTTTTTTAAAGCTATTTCATCAGAAAATCGTCCTAATTGAATAGAAGAGGATGGGAGCAAATCCCATCCTGCATCTATGTATTCTAAAAGTAATTTAGATCCTTTACGAATTGTATCGCGGTGCTCTGGTTCTTTACCATGACTAGAACGAAAATCTGCAACATCTTGCCATTCAATAGATGTATCTATCTGTTTTTGTTTAATAAGATCAAGTTGTTCTTTAAGAAATTCGTTATTATCCATATAAACACCTTAATCTAATTCATCAAGATTGATGATTTCCTCAGTCTTAGTAGTAGTAGACATGTCAAAAGGTTTATCACCATATGCTTTTCCAAAGATATCTAAGATATCAATGATTTCACCATCCATATCTACGAGTTTTCCCTCTACCATATGAAGACCTTTGAGTTTACCATCATATTTTACAGTTTTCTTTAATTCCATGTTAATTTCTCCTTGTTTTCCTTGACATATTGAATGTCTAATGATATTATGATATTTGTGAAAGATTAAATAAAAATGTATTAAAGAATATCAGATAATTCACAGTCAATTCCAATAATCTTGTCCACAATTCCTTTTTCTTTTGCTTCATCCGGGAACATATAATATTCACGATCCTTAATTTCTTCAAGATATTCTGCAGTCATATTTGTATGTTCTACCATGAAATCATTCAGGTGCTGCTCCAGTTTATCATAAAACTTCTGAATATCCTTGCCTTTATTAGATGAACTTACATATCCAGTTTGTCCGTCATGATAAAGAACTACTGTATTTGGGAAGCAGTAACGCTTATGTCCTGCAGCTAAAATGTAACATGCCATAGAAGCACATTTGGCAAACCCCACTGTAATAATTGGAGTAACAGATGTCTTGATAGAGCTTAATACCTGGTATCCTGAAATAACATCACCACCATCTGAATTAATATAGAGATAAATTGGTTTTCTGCATGATACCGGGAGTGCTTTATCCTCTTTGTTCCACTTCATAATCATCAAACATACTTTTTCAATAACATCATCATCAATATTCTCATTGATGATTATTTTTCTCTCTTTTAAATGTTCTTTGACAGTAACCTGATAAAGACTGTCATCCTCTAAAATGTCAAAAAATTCCATATTCCTTGTTCTCCTATAAATAAATAACCATATCTTTTGATGAAGCAATTACTTTAAAAGATTTATCTTCTTTGGATATGGCTTCTTTTAAGTCTTCCTTTATGCTGTTCTTTGCGACAACAGATCCATGAACTAAAACCAATTTTTCTGTGTTTATTTTTGATCCAAATTCAATCAGTTCATTTCTATTAGCGTGGCTTGAAAATGTGCTCAAAGAGATACAATCAGCTTTATTTTCAACCTTATCACCACTTATTTTTATAAACTTGTTTTCCTTATAATTTTTAATTCGATATGACAAATAAGAATTATCTGCACCTGTATATCCACTAAAAATAACCATGCTTTTTTCATCACTTAAATATTCATGTAAATAAGAAAGGATCCTGCCATTTGTACAGAATCCGGAACTACTTAGTATGATTTTAGGTGAATGATTTTTTACACATGATAAGGAATCTTCTTTTTCTTTTATAAATTTCACATTTTCCCAACTACAAACATTATTCCATAATTTTAAATCATCGTCTGATAGAAGATTAGTATATAAATCGCAAATATCGCATGATAATATTGAATCAACTACAATGTCATATTTAAAATTTATATCATCATGAAAAATGTTATATAAATTGGTAAGGATCTCTTGTGTACGACTGAAACTAAAACATGGCATAACAACTGTTCCGCCACGTTCTGTAACTGTATCAACCGCTGCTTTTAAATGTTCCAGATCAAATTTTCTTGTCTTCTTATTGATTCTTCCAGGTTCTCCATACGTACATTCCATAATAGTTACTTTATTAAAAGTATCTGGAATTTCAGTATTTGGAACATAATGATTTTTTGTATTAAGGGATCCAATGTCAGAAGTGTACAGTATAGAATTTGATACACCATTTTGATCTTTAAGAATTAATTGAAGCTGTCTTGCTCCAAGACAATGGCTATTTTCGAACCATTTAAAAGAAACTATTTCATCAAGAACATATAATTCATGTACATTATCATATTCATATATATAATTTAAAGTCGCAGCTACATCTTCTTCTGTGTAAATAGGAGAGTAGTTACGTTTATATTTAAATGATAAAGCATTTGCTTCACTCAATAATATGAAAGCGCAATTATATAATAATGGCTTCATTAATTGAGCGGTTGCATGTGAAGCAATAATCTTTCCATTAAAACCTTCTTTTATTAATCTTGGAAGCAAACCAATATGATCAACATGTGTATGTCCTACAAAAACATAATCGATCTCTGAAGGTTTAAATTGAAACTTTTGAGAATTAATATTATATGAATCTAAATAATTATTGTTTTGAAATAACCCGCATTCAAGTAATATCTTTTTCCCATTATATTTTATATAAGTACAGCTGCCTGTAACATCGTCAGCATTTTGACCTATAAAATAAATGCCATCTTCTTTTTTCTTTCTGCCTATGTCAAACACCAACCTTTAAATTATTTTACTGTTAAAAACGAAAATCTTTATTTCTCGGTTTTACAGTAAGAAGATCAGTCTGATTGATAGACTCTCTATATCTATTAAGCATTTCTATACTACGAACATGTTCTACTAGAAAATAACTTTTTCCTTTACTTTTATGATGCTTATTACATACCTTTACATCAAAAAATCTTCCATGATTACGTAAATATTCTGCTTCTTTCTGATTGATATTAACCAAGTAAATTTCCTCACTTTTATTTATTTGTAGACTCAAAAGGCTCATTATCTGTTGCAATCAGAGACAAAACCTTTTAATAAACCTAATCCATGCGTATACACACCTCATAGTAAAACTTATCTACCTGTTTTATGGAATTTTGATTTAATTTGTCAACCTCATGGGAGAAGAAGGACTCGAACCTTCGATGTTTCTTTGTGGGGGATTTACAGTCCCTTGCCTTCGCCGCTAGGCTACTCTCCCTTGCGTTAAGATGGGCAGCTACCCTTATCGAATATATAACCATAGGTGGAGGTCATATATTCTGTTGGAACCTTAACTTTCCATATAATTTTCGGTAAAATTATTAAAAAACTTAGCCGCGTCTCGTCCTGACTAAATCCCGCCAGATTTTTTCGCTACAAGGTATCTGGAACTTACCTAACACGCCCCCAAAGACTTGAACTCTGACTAACCGGGTTGGAGCCGGTTGTACTGCCAATTATACGAAAGGCGCAAATAAAGGTGACTAATGGGATTTGAACCCATATAAAGCGGATCCACAATCCGCTGCATTGCCAAGTCTGCCATAGTCACAGCGCTGCACACAGGATTCGAACCTGCAAGCCCTTTCGGACCAACGGTTTTCAAGACCGCTCCCTCACCAACCCGGACATGCAGCAAAGCAAAAGGCAGGATTGTTTTCCTGCCTTTCAACCGGAATCAATCCGGTTATCTTTATATTCATAATATGCTCCCAGTCATAAAGCTCATCCGTCCTTATGGTAGGATTTTCACCTACGAATTCCCACCTGTGGTGGGCGGTAATTTACATACTTTGTAGCGCAAAGCAGAGTAATCGAAACTCAATCCCAATATAGGATCACATGACTTAGCAGGTCAGTTCCACACCTAGTGAATTTACTTTGCAAATGGACGGCTCCACGGAGAGTTGAACTCCGGACTCCTGCGTGACAGGCAGGTGTTATAAACCGCTTAACTATAGAGCCAAAAAATAGGAGGGGAGAGAAGGACTATATAATCCTTCTCATAAACAAATGTACAACCAAACAATTCAAAAGAAAGTACAATACTTTCAAATACTACTTCTGGGACTCGAACCCAGACTCCGTATCGGAAGCAGATCTTAAGTCTGCTGCGCCTGCCAATTACGCCAAAGTAGCATATTATAGGAAGTTTATTGTAAATGATTACAAATGGTTTTACAGTTATGGATGCCGCCATCCAAAATAATCCTTAAGGACTCCAAATCTAATACCTTTAAGCACTATACGAGAATCGAACTCGTATCGTCTGGTTGGAAGCCAGAAATCATGCCTTTAGACCAATAGTGCAAAATGTCCGGTACGGGATTTGAACCCATGTTACCGCCTTGAAAGGGCAGTGTCCTATACCGCTAGACTAACCGGACTTATCAGGGAAGCAGAGGTGCTGCTCCTCTCTTTATTTTATTACTTACTAAAACACAATTATCCGCGGCTCGTGTTCGTTCAGACTTATTCAAAAAATGCCGCATTTCTATCATAAGTAGCCTCATATTGGCACTTCCCATATATTTAAGCTGGAAAAGCAGGAGTTGAACCTACATTTGATTCGCGAAATCATGTTTTGCCAATTAAACTATTTTCCAATGTTTTCATTTATGCTGAGATTACACATAAATATAGAAGCTCTTTCGAAACATTATGGTTTCTTTTCTTATCCACTATACGCCGCTTCGCGCACATATAGTAAGCTTCAACAACCGCCTTGTTTAAGAGTGGCATTTCTCTTTAGCCGCATAACTACTCTGTTGTCATCATTCCATCGACGCCGCCGCGCCACAAAGTTCCGCTAAGAACACTGTGCAGAATCGGACAAACATATCAGAGTCTTGCGAGACTCATCAATGACCATATTGCATAAAATACTATGGTATTAGGCTGTTTTCGTTATGCAGAGGTGTAGACTTTCGCTGTATATAATATTCTACTTTGTAGTTTCTATTAAATTCTTTTAACATTTTAAAATTCAATAAGTATAGTAATTATTATCTGAAAAGTCTTCTCTACTGAAGATGTGCTACACCAGACGCTCCGATCCCTTTTGAGGATAAGAATACATCACACCTTCATATCGTTCGGTTATTATCCCTACTAAATGTCCATACAAGCTAATTTGGCACATACCAATTCACTTATACAAATGGCTATCACCTTTGCTTAATAAATGCTCAGATCGAATAACCTCCTGATTCACCATCATATCTTCACAGTTTGCATGAACTATCCAGTTTGCGGCCGGAAAGTGTTCCTCAGCAGTCGCCCTTGGACCACCTTATCGTTCCCTGTTTCATGATACTATTTCCGCATAGGATTTAATCTTTTCATTTACCTATACGAAACGAGACCTTTTGAGTCTCTGGCATGTCAGTTTTGCTTAGATTGACTGCAGTATAATTGCTTATACCGCAGCGACAGTGTGTAAATCTGCCTTTATACGCCTCACAGCGCACTATCGGAGCCAAGCCTCCATAATGTAATTAATTAAACAGAAAGGATTGGCATATACATTTGTATATGACAAATAGCGGGAGATGGATTCGAACCATCGTCTCTAGGGTATGAGCCTAGCAAGGATCCACTCCTCTATCCCGCAGTATTATTTTTTTTGCATTATGGTAGAACTATTTGAATATTATCCAAAAAGAATATTCTAGCATGTTCACTTATTGCCTACTAAAAAATTTGTACTTCTATGTTGGGGTTCCCTAATTCCAGACAACATTTCTTCCATACATATTTACACCAAACTTTCAGACACCATAAATTGGAATGACACGATTTGAACGTGCGATGTCCTGGTCCCAAACCAGGCGGATTGCCAAACTATCCTACATTCCAATATAGAGCCTGTATTTCTACAGGCTCAAAGTATTATTTACGCATTAACAGCGTCTTTAATTGTCTTACCAAATTTGCATTTTACTGCATTCTTTGCGTCAACCTCAACGGACTCACCTGTTCTTGGGTTACGTGCAATACGTGCGTCCTTATGTACAACAGAAAGAGTAACACCATCAATCAGTTTTACCTCATCGCCTTTTACCAGTGCACCATATGTTACGTCCTGTACAGCTTCCATAATAGCTTTAATATCTTTCTGTGTATTATTTGTTGCTTCTGCAACGGCCTTAATTAATTCAACTTTGTTCATTATTAGTTCTCCTTTTTCTCATAAAAATAATAGTTATATAAAGCAAAAGCAGCGTACCGTTCGGCACACTGCTTTGAATTATCGATATTTAATTTTTAAATTATTCGCTGAAAATGTTTGATGCAATTTCAGCTCCAAGATCGTCTAAAGTACAGAAGGAATTGATATATGATACCATTTCATTGCCGTCTTTATCTTCGCGCTTGATTTCAATTCCTTTACATTCAGGATTTTTACAAGCCATAACATTACCATGTATATATGTCATTGGGGTGCCACATGCTTTACACTTATGTTTACTAAGAAATCTTTCCTGCTGCTCTTTTAATTTCTTCTTATCAGAAGTTTTCTTTGTCACGGGCTTCATTCCCCATGCAGTTCTCATTTCTTCAAGTGATGTAAAGTGTTCTGTTGTCCCTTTGGACATTCTATAATTGCTCATGATCTTTCTCCTTGTAGTCAAATATATTTGATTTTTTTAGCCGCGTATTTTATGCCCGCGGCAGGCTAATACATAAAAATAATTCGAATTCCATATTTAAACACGCATTGGAGACAGCGCGGAGAGTTTCGCCTTTCTTCAAACAGCTGTCTGCATACATGTACACATATCCTGCGCAAAATATGTGCCTGAAGATGCAACGAAGCGAAAAGTTATTCCCCTCATATACCGGACGCTAAGTCACCTCGAATTTTTGTTGTATTTAAAGGGTTTTATGCGGATATTTTTTCTGATATTCTGCAATTTTTTTTGAAATTTTGTAAGAATGCCTCTTTATCCATTTGATACAGTAAATTAAGAAGGTTTCTTGTATAACGAGAATAATCTTTCTTTCTTCCTCTTGTACTTGTATTTAGCGCAATTTCAATTAAACGACTCATAGTTTTAGGATTTTTAATCTTCATCTTACGTAATTCTAATAAAATTTGGTCATATCGTTCTGTGTATGCAACGACTTCATCATCAGACATATTATCTTTACTTAATAATTCAAGTTCTTTTGCATATCCTGTGATTTTTTCCATTTGCCTTGCATTTGCCTTGCCTTTAATATAAATAATGAACTCTTTTACCGGAATAGCATCTGATTGAGAAGCCGGTTTAATTTCATTCATTACGATCTGCAGGCTGTTCATTGGACATATATAATAGGAAGAAATTCTTCCAGAAAGTTTTTCTTTTTGCTGATTTACTAATTCACGCTCAATTTCTTTACCATTTTTCGTATACTGGATTTTCCTTGTAAATCGCATGAATTCTGGAAAATCTCGACGTATCTGTTTCTTATTACCAAGCTCGTCCTCAACTTCTTCGAACTGCTGCATACACGGTAACTTTTTAATTCTCTTGATTTCTTCGATAGCATCAACCTCATATTCACGTTTACATCCATCGATAATAACCTGGGCCAGTACTGATAAAATTACAAAATTATCGTACAATTCTCGTGTTGGCTTAGTCCAATAGTAAGTCATTGCAAGCTGCGCTAAATTGCTAGATTCACCAATCCCAATACGAGATTTAGCAAATTTATTGTCCATACGAGCATATTCTTTTAATGTATTCTGATATGTTAGTCCACTTTCTTTTAATTTGTTTACAATAGTAGGATACTGTTCATATGCAGCTTTAGCACTCTTAACCATTACTTCATTATTAGTAACGAAGAAGAAATCAGAATCAAAATCACATCCGTTTGCACGATCCTGAACATCTGTATGAATACAGTTAACAGCCATAATATTGTCACTAAATACAAAATATCGCTGCATTTCGTCGCTGTACATATTATGTAAGTAACAAATATTATTTGGGCTATTATGTGGATTTCTGATCCCACACAGATATTCACCATCCTGAAAACGTTTGGTATAACATTGAATTGTTCCTGATTCAATATTAAGAGTAGGATCTGATTCCGGATCCATTCCTACGGATTTGAGTAGAAGAGCATATGGATTTCCAAATATTGTAAGATTATCTCCATCAATTGTAATTTTTCCGGTTCTAAGCCTTGTCACATATTGATTGATAATTTTACGTTTCTCTAATCGGAACCATGTACTATTTCCAAAATCCTCATTCCAATCATACAAATCTGCCAACATTTCATAATGATTAATTATCGTAGCATTCTTCCTGAGATATTGAACGTAAAGATTATTATCATCTTTCATACCTTCTACATAATCTACGCTGGTTCTTGCCAGTTTCCGAACATCATCGGTAGAGCATGGAGACGGAATATCTATATTATAGGAAGGAAGAGTATTGACCATTTGATAGCTCATCTGCTGTACACTGCCTAATTTACTTGGATGATCAGTTTTTACTATCCCCCAGTAAGAGCCAGTCTCATTTACATGATCACACCAATACTGATAAGCTTCTGCAGGTGTATTACCCATCAGATTCATGAATTTCTTCCATTTAATAGCATTATCAGTTGTAATCATGCGAATATCTTTGAGCTTATGCCAAACTCCGAACATGTCCTGTACTGCATAAGTTTCATAGTCATGTCCAGTTTTTTCACACCAATCCTTAAAAAATAACTGAATATGAGTACGAATTCCACATGCCTTAAAGAAATGCTGCCTTAAAAGAGCCATTCCATTAACCCATTCCGGCAAAATATCAGATTCAATCAGCATTTCACCGTCCCAGAGAGTATTCTTTACCTCAGTCTCTTCGTCATGCACGACACATTTCTTTTTGGTAACATTAACGCGCTTATACCGCTTGGTATATTTTGGTGTTACTCCATCTTTTAAGAATTTACCTTCACGAATAGCCCTTTGCTTTGCGACTTCTGTAGCAGTTTCATCCAGAACTTTCTCCTGAACTACATAATCCTCAGCTTTCACAATCTTGGCTATTGTCTTGTAGAAACTATCCGTATCTTTAATAATAAGAATGGCTTCTACAGGACAATAGAACTTTCCAACTATCGTGCTGGTTGTGAGAGGAGCGTAAGCCGACATTTCAACTATCTTAGCATTATCCATTGGCATTTTTTCACCAAGCCCCATCGTCAACCAATTATATGCTTTTTTATATAATTTTGAATTAATAAACATTACTTGTCCAATTTTTGCCTTGGAAGAGTTTCGGTACAGCATTCTGTAATTAATGATTTGTTTATTATCTTCATTTTTCTTCGCAAATGGGTTTGTATACTCAACATTCACGCCATTTTCATAAAACAGTTCTCGGATCTCATCCTTAGAAAGTTTCATATAATTGTCTTTATTATCAATTACGTTCTGAAATATCGCTCTAATACGTTCCTTGGATTCCTCAGACAAGGATTTGTCATGTTCAAATGGACCAAACTGCTTTAACAAATGATCCATTTCCTCTTCATAACTACGACTTCCAAAGTCAAAATCAAGACAAATAATATCTCGTGTACTGGTATCATTCCAAACATTAAGTCCATTCTGTATAATATAATCACTGAATAGACTATTACTAAACATTGCTTCAGTATAATCGTACCGGTTCCTGACTCCCTGGTTATATCCAAAGAGTGTCCCGGCTTTTATATTTTTTATTTTTAATCCAAATTCAGACAAATAGTATACCTCCTTTAAATAGCAGTAAGGTTAAGATTCCGTATATTATCAGATCTATATGTGAGTTCTCCAGACGGGCTATATGTACGTGCGTTTGTAATCACGCCAATTCTTGAATCTACACCTATAACAGTAGGATATACTTTCTTACGTTTGTTTTTCCTATGAATTTTGTTATATTGTATTCTCAGTTCGTCATATTCTTGCTGTAGTTGTACCTTCATCATATAATTTTTGCAATTTGATATAGCTTTCTTTATATTTGAAATCTGACGTTTTAGCCAGGTTTCATCTTCATTCATTGCTTTCTTATACTGCTTGTTGTATCGTTCCGTATAATAATTCCTTAGAGCAGGAGAGAATAGTTGCATAAGATCTGCCCATTTTATCAGTTCAATTTCTTCAATACTTGCAGACTTAGCAAAATCTATAATATCCTTGACGAACTCTAAGGTAAGAATGAATGTTTCATATTTCAATGTACTTCTGAACATACGAAATTCAATAGTATCTTTATGTTGTAAATTCAATGCAGCACGTTTACCGTGATCTTTATACTTTCCATATAACTCAATGAGCGAATTTTCTTCTTTTTTACTACCGACAAATTCACTGTATTTATTGTCACGCCTTGCAATAACACATATTTCATCATTGAATTTCTCAAGAATATATAGGATCTTAGATATAACTAACTCTTGCGATATCCTTGATTTTCCTAAATAACTACGATTCGCATGAATATGTAGGCCTGCAGCTTTACAATCATGTCCTTTATATCCTTCTTTATCAAGATGTTCGAACATTTCACGATAATTCATTCTGTTCTTATGAAATTCTAAACTGCATGGCATAGTGTCAAATTCGATTTGTACAGTGCTATCATGTGTACTGTAAATAAGATCTTCTGCATCGCTATCAGATCCATTCATAATTTGAATACATTTTTTTACTGTGGAATTTTTATAATTTTTATCATTATCATATGAGATATTATTATTTCCACCTACTTCAATTTCTGCACCGAGCAGGAGAGTAGTATCTTCTGATTCTCCAGGCATAAAATGTTTTATGTATTTAGGAATATAATTAAATTGATGAATATAAGTTTTTGAGCGATTCAAAGCACTATCAAGAAATTCACTATTATTAAATGTGATAGGATTACGACTTCTGTAGAAACTTCTATAGAATGGAATGCTATCACCATTTTCGGTGCTTATTAAATTATTTTCTCTAGCAATTTCATCCGCAGTTAAATAAGTAGATGTTACTTCAGACCTACGACCTCTTTGCGTGGTGGATGATACAAAACTTTGGTGCAAATACACAACATCAATTGTTAACCCATTACAGTCGTATACATATGCTTTATTACAAGTAGTATCGTAGAAGATTCTGTCATGAAGATAACTGCCGTTTCTAATTTGTCCCTCTAATATATGATTAAGTAATCCAAAATCATTCCGGTCATATCCACATCTATCAATATTTTCAAATTCTGTTATCATTTGGTGTATACGTGAATCTGAAACAAATCCATGATAAATATTGCTATGTAATTTTAATGCATCATTAATAATCTCAGCGTAATTATAAGGAAGATAATATCTATTCAATTCCTGATCAATAATATAACAGGCATCACCGGTATGTCCTAAATGAGTACAGGTAATTATTCTTCCGTTTACTGAATGTGGATAATGAAAATTTAAATTAAATGATTGACCTTCAGTACTAAATCTTATTATTGGTAAATAACTCATATTTTTAATAGGTAAGAGCACCGGCAGGTACTCTTACCATTTTCCTCCTTATCTTAAAGTACACGTTTCCAATATTCTTCGTCTTCATATTCTTCATCAGTCATACGTAATAAATGCATTTCCTGCATGAGCTGTGTAAAATCAGATTCGAAAAGTTTTACTGCCAGGTCATATAATTCATCAAGCATATTAAGTACTTTTTCAATAAAATCAAGAATAGAATAGCATTTTCTATGTCCTGGTTCTGCATTGTAATTTTTCATGCGGATCTTAACATTTTTATGATAAATCTCATCAAATCTTGCGTATAAGTAAGACCATCGACTTTGGGCCAGCTCTGGAGATCTTCGTCTCATTACTCTGTTCAGCATCATACGTTTTGTTGGAGCCGGTACATTTCTGGAGATAGCATTAATGACATCTTGCTTTTCTGCTATCGTCTGAGTCAATCTACCACAACGATTATTTAAATGTGCGATTTCTTTCTCCCTCTCTTCAATAATCTTCTGAGCTGCGATAAGACCATGAGCCACGATCTCTGCCGGAGTCATATTTTCCTGATTACGGATATAAGCGCCGTTCTTACGGATAGATTTCAGAATTTCTTTGACTTTCTTCTTGAATGACTTAGCAATCGGTTTTCTGGACTGCATAAGAACTTCATAAAGCCCATCTTCAGTAAGAAACCATGATTCTTGTACCCCACCAGGGGTGTAAACATTCCTTACACCCTTTTCATCATCATCTACCGCCTGCAACATCATTCTTGGATTACTATGTTCAATCCATTCAGCCACATCTTTAGCAAGGAAGAGTGGATTATTAATTGTTCCAAATATTCTGAAATGTTTTCCTAATACTTCCTGCTCATTAATTACTGTAAGAGTAGTAGTCTCTGCTGCTGTTGCAGGAATAGCTTTCAGATTCATTCCACTGTGTTCATTTACAAAACCGCAAATGTTACTTGCATCATCCACCGGTGTATTCATCCCTGGGATAGGATCCATTCCAAGTGCTGTTCTCATTGTTGGGTCTGTAAGGACTTCTTCTGGTACATCTTCAAATTTGGATGCTGGTTTTGTGTTGGTTGTGTAAGTGTTCATTATATTATTCTCCTTTATTGTTTAATTAAATTTTTATTCTTGGATTTTACTGTGGAATATTGCAAATCTGAATTTCTTTTTCTCCTATAATACGGAAGAACTTCGGTTCATTATTAGTTTCCTTCAGCCAGGTTTTAATAACCCCCGTCAAACGTTCTGATAAATCATTAAGCTGGTCAGTAGTATAAGCTGTCCTGCTATCTAACCAATCATCTACAAGATCACCGACGTTTGCCTCTGCTTCATCCCAGACAACTTCAAGAACTCTTTCTGCATCAACAGAAATTTCATATGGTTCTAGTTCCTGAATTGTAATTGATTTGATTTTTACATTTTCTTCTGCAAAGTAGTCTTGAGCATCTGCAATGCATTCTTCTATGGAGTCAAATGCTGTAGCAGAAGTATAATCACTATCATGTTCTAGCTGCCAAGCATATTTTTTATCTTTGTTCTGCATAATTTAATTATTTCCGTCCTTTCGAGAAGTAGTGTTGTTTGGATCATCCAGATACAGATATCTTTCTATATAATCGCGACCTTCACCTGTGAATCGTGGAATATCAAAGTCATAAGACCATGTATCTGTTGTAATTTGTTTACCATTTAATAAGAAAGAACTATGAGCGGATCTAATAATACAGGTACCGCGCTGTTTGTAAATTTTAAGTTTGTTCCAGTCAATATCTTTCTGCTGGATAAGCATTTCTATGATTTCTTGATTGCATTTACCATTTAGCTCGGTCTGAGAGAAATGTGCTTGACCAACCATTTGAATAGAATTACGAATTGCGTCCTGTTGTCTCCAGTTAAAGTAGTTTGTGACTTCTTCTCGTGGGAGATTGAATACACATGCAGCAAATTCTGCTCCTTTTTCGGATGCTCTTTTATGAGTTATCCATAATTTATTTAATTCTTCATCTTTATATTTTGGATTAAAATCTCCATTGTCCAACCATTCATCTGTAAAAGTGCTATTTTCTTTTGTTATACCTTTTTTAAAAAAATCATTGAAGACCCGTGTTGCCATAGATGCTGCTATAGAAGCAAGTTTCTGGACCCGGTTATCAAACCATGGTGATGTTTCAAGTTTCTCATAATCAATAAGAAGAAGATTAATTTCATCTGATTGAGTATAAGCCAGGACACAGCCCTGGATATTTCTACAGAGGTATTCTGCAGTATAACGCATGGCAGCCATAAGTACCGGGTCAAATGGTTTTTTGAACCCCCTGGTAAAGGTATGAAATGCACGACCGTCGATCTGAATGATCACTGGGGTGCGGGGGATTAGGTGAGTATCTGTAATTGATTTGTAACGTCTCATTCTGAGATCGTATTCTGTTTGATGTGACATTGTGTGTTGTTTCCTCCTTGATTTTGTGTTTTATAGGTTGCTAGTTTGCTATTGAATGATTAAACAAGTTGAGAGTTGTAAAACCTTATTGAACAAAAAGAGTTAATCTAACTTGTTTTTATAATGAGATAATAGCATGAGAGGATGAATTTGTCAAGAAAATAAATTAAATTAACTTTTATATGTAAGAATGGTAAATACGAAAATGAACGGTAGTAGGTGAACGGTGGGAGATTTTATATAAGATATACATTTGGATTAAATCAGAAGCAATGAAGTGTCATATTTTTTCGAATGTCATTTCGAATGTTAATTTTGAAGTCAGTGAATAAGTAAACCCCGTATGCCGGAGACCGAATTTTAGCGGTCTTTCGACGGTTAAAACTACCCCTAGGTAAACATGAAAACAACTATGGTTTTTTTCACCTTTAAAGCCTGTATTTATGCGGGTTTTCGGGTTCACTTGCATTAAAAGATCAAACATGTAAATTACATGGTGTCAACAGAAAACAGCATACAGTACAGAGAACAAGGAATTTACCCTTTAAAAATCTGAAATACGCTCACGGGCGTCTGATGCACTAGGATTCTGCACTCACGGGTGGAGACCAATATTCTGTCGATGCACTAGACAACTATTTTTTCAAGGGTGGTACGCCCATTTTTAAAAAGGAGTGAAACGCTACCAGTGTGCCCCCACAACTAGACTGGCATATTCTAGGGACGAGTCCGTCCAAAACAATGCAAACGCCTAAAAATCGAGCGCACGGGATGTGGGGCACCCACTAGCACCGCGTGTGAGTAGACGCAAAATGTGCCCGTCAGGCTACGTCTGGGTACAAAAATTGAAGAGGCTCTTTAGGGGCAAAAAATCCCTACCAACAGTAGGTACGGCTGTGAAGTCGGACAGTGCTAGGATTCTATCTAAACACTGGGCGTAGGCTCTTACAATACGTGATAGTATTGGGAGACTGGAAGAATGCACAAGGGCAGAGTTGAGACACTCCCCACGCTTAAAATCGGAAACTCTATTCAAGGATAAAGCTAACACTTTATTCTGGTGGGGTAGTGAGGGTAATGGAGTATCCGAAATCAGTAGCAGTTAGGGGCTATGACCATAGTTATCTGGTTCGAATCCAGATACTGCTATTGCAAGTATGGTAATAATCACATTGCTATAATCTTGCACTAAAATATTAAAATCCCACAGGGTAGAAAGAGGTAGTTATTATGACAAATAAGAGAGTTGATTTATTTAAGGCTAGCAAAGCTATGAGTGAGCGTGTATCTGATTACATGAACAAAAAGGTTTGGGGTATCGTACTTAAAACTAGATACCAGCTTGAACTTGCTAAAGCTGAAAAACGTCAGGAGTTCTGGACATTTGAAAACAACCGCTCAAAAGAAGAAACTGGAGAAAACAAGTACGCTCAGGAAATCGAGAACATTAAGGCTGAAATTATCGAGCTTCAGGCTAAATACGAAGACCAGAGACAGAAAGAAGCTACATTTGCCTATATTGACGCTGACAAAACATTCTACAAGATTTACGAAAAAGCTGAAGATAAAGAGGGTGTATTAAAAGCTATTCGCCAGTGGTTCGCTCCGTACAAATTAGTGGATATTGAGGGTAGTACGCTTGAAGAATCTATCTATGACGCAATTACAGGAGATAGACGCGCATCTGCCAGAACTATCATAAATTCTGGAGCTACAAAATTCACTCAGAAACGTAGCAAAAATGATGTACTTGGTCTGTTCTATGGTAGACTGTCTGAGCTTATGCTTGAAGCAGGCACTCTGAAACCATCCGAAATCCCAGAGGATGTACGTGACCAGTTTGCTCCAAAGAAAAAAGCTAAAAAATCAAAATAAATAAAATTATGCAGAGTGGTGGTTGTCACAATAGTGACAGCCATTAATGCACTACCATTAGGTACTGGTCACAAGTCCAGAGGTTGTGTAAATTGAGAAAGAAGGAATATACTATGGCTAAAAATAGAACCATGGCAATTAAACATGCTAAAGCCAGAAAAATGGCAGGAGCAGAAGCACGTAACAAGGAATATGACAGATGTGAAGCTACACGCTTTTATCAGGCACCAAAACAGTTAGGTATGGACTTTCTAACTATACAACGTGAATATACTCAGTTGTGTAAAAGTGTAGCATCTACACATTAAATTTGCTATAATACTCAGTATAGGAGGACTATGCCATGAGTAATATACGATATGACCGATATAAACAAACATATATCGACATAGACACAGGAGAAAAATTTCCAGTTATATGGGTTGAACAACTGATTGAAGACTGGGATATTACCAGGTGTAAAATGCAGTATAACTTTTGGAAATACTGCTTTACTAGGAGATATGCTTATCTTGAATACTCCAATAAACAACATCCAGTTCAACCCGCATTTCATGGGGCAATATTGATTCGCAAAGATACTCAAGCGCCATATCTATCAAGTGATCTTACAGATGACGAAAAATTTTATGAGAGTGATAGACTACTTGACGATAATATTAACGTATTAGATATACTGTTAGACTATCATATTATCAGTGAAGATTGGGATTATAAAAAATATGGTTTACCAGATGGTTCTAAGTGTACTTATGCTGAACAACTAATCAATAAAATACGTCAAAATGAGCAATACGAACCTGTTATTATTGATGATAATAGTCCTTATATACACACACTTTATAAGCTGTAGCAGACACAATTAAGTGCCTGCTATTTTTATGTTTGAAATGAGGTGATGTTGTGGGAGATGTATGTTATACAATGCATGAACTTTTGACTACGAAATTATATGAATTGCCAAACAGAATTTATAACGAAATTATTTAATTATAGTCTTTAGAGAGGACGTAAGGAAAAACCTTGCGTCTTTTGTAATGCCTATAATTATCAAAGGCAAATATTTATTAAGAAGGAGAAACAACATGACAAACTACGAAAAGGCTCAGATTCTGCTTGCCCAAGGCAAAGCAGAAAAATATAATGCTTTCAAAAACACAGAAATTATCTATTTCCTGTGTACAGATGCTAAAAACGGGCGCGAATTATGTGCTTACGCATATCCAAATAAAAAATATTTGGATATAGCAGATGGCAGCATATTAGTCTGGTGCGGAGAGATTTCCGATGATTTAACGCAAGTTGTTGGTTCCCGCCACAATAAACTTGCGTTAATAACAGGGAAATAAAAATTAAATTAGCTGTCCTATCGGCATATACGGGGAGAATGGAGAATAAAATCATGAAGAAAAAATTATTCACAGCAATTATTACAGTAGCAACACTCGCCGTTTCCTGCCAGTCAGTTCCTGCAAGCGAAACGGAAATCTTTACTGATGGATCCGAACTTGTTTCAATTGAAGCAACAGAAACCGGTGCATTCTATACATTTACAGATGGAACCGGATATTATCAGGAAGAGAGCGAAGATGAAATTCCGCAGCTCTCAAATGTAAATGGTCTATATCCACTCACCGGTATTGTCACGGAAATCAACTACGAAGTAGAGCCGGAAGTCGATTTAGTAACAATCACCTGCTCCAACGGAAATATGTTCGCTTGGTACACTGACAGTTCCGACTGTTGGGAACTATATGACCTTGCCTCATGTATCATGGATAGCAAGGGAACTGAAATTGTATATGATGACGAGGTACTGCTGGCGCATTATGCCGGTGTGCTGGAACATCTCGAACAGTATAAAAATTAAATTAAACAGAAAGGAAATAAAAATGACTAGAGCAGAATACAACAAAAGAGCAATAGCACGTAAAAAGAAATCAATCATCATCAAAGGCAGCTTAGGAATAGTTGCTTTTTTGATGTTCGCAAGTATTATCGGAAACATGGATTCCAATGCATATGCCGGAATCCATTCCGTTAAGGGAACTGTTTCCGCATCCGGGCACTACATCATTGATGAGAATGGTCGCACCTATGATGTGACCGGATTCAAATCTGGATCAAATGTAACAGTGAAACTTGATGGACAGGGAAATATCCTGTCTGTTATAGCAAATAAGTGAGGTATATGATGTATGCAATGGAAACTTATCTCGATGACGATAAACTTCCGGTTATTGAGAAAACAAAAATATGTGAAGAGAAAGTAACGCTCAATAATCCGGAGCTGATATTTAACTTTTTAAATAAATATCTTCGACTAGGGAAACGGACTGAGGAATATGTGTACCTGATATGTTTTGATACAAAATCACACCCATTAGGCTTATTTGAAATCAGTCATGGGACTGTGAATTCGGCAGTATTATCCCCAAGGGAAATATACATGAAGGCTTTACTATGTGGTGCTGCTAATATAATCATGGTTCATAATCATCCCAGTGGAGACGTTTCCCCATCTCAGGTAGACATGAACGCTATGGAAAGAATTAAATCCGTAGGAGAATTGTTATCACTTCCTTTAATGGATTTTATTATATGCGGAGACATCAACTACTTTTCTGCTAAAAAGCAATCACTTATTTAGAAATGAGGTGAATCACATGGAATGTAACTACAAACTCCGGATCTACTATAAATCCGGTTCCCAGAAAGGGAATCTGAAAAGAGAAGAGTTCTTCTCAACCAAAGAAGCCATGCAGAAGAGATACAAAGAGCTGTTCAATACAAAAGAATATGCTCTGAATCCTACAACATGGAAGAAAATAAACGGAGAATGGCTGAGAATGTTCGATACAGCCGCATAAGAAGGGAGATAAATAAGAATGACACCAACAGAAAAAAGAAAGCTGGAAGCACTTAATACCGATATCAGAGGTATGGTAAAAGCATCCAAAGACTTTAAGGCAAAAAGAAAAGCTGCTATCGAAACAGGCGACTATAAGACAGCAGTGCAGATGTGGAGAAATGAGAAAGCAATGTCCAAGAATCTGGCAGAGGCAAATTACCAGAAAATCAGATTGTACTACTCCAAGGCAGATGCAATCTATGAAGATAAGATAATCGCGATCTGTAGTCTGCCAGGGTTGATAGGCATGAAAGAAGCAAACCTCATTGAGTGTTGCGCTAACATTAATGGAAGAAAACTCTACGCAATTTAGAAGGGAGATGAATATTATGAGAGCCGGAACCGGTGGTTTCATTACAATGAACAATATGCCATTATACGGAGCTGTTGATTCAAGAAGAAAACCCAAATCTGAGTCTGAAACAAATTTCAGGTGGGATGAAGAAATCCGTGATCTGATGGAAGATTTCAGATTTCCAGAAGAGATAATTGATAAAGTCATTCGAACAACAGAAACCGAATGTGAAAACCAGACATCAAGGCAGAAGTACGATCATGCCTGGAGAAAATTCTGGACATTGATTTGATGAATACAACTAAATAAAAATTAAATTAAACAAAACACAAAGAGAAAGAGGTAGAAAACAATGTTAAACTATAATGAAATTGAAAAATTACTTACAGGAGAAACAGAGAAAGAAAGCAAAGTAATCAGACCGGAAGTATTTAAGGATCAAACAGCATTTAACACAGTAATGAGTAACTGCCAGAGAATCGGAGGCAAAAGATTCTGTTGTATTCCATTGGAGCTTCTGGAAATTGATGAAGATTACCAGAGAGTATATTGCATCAACATGGAAAAAGTATATTCATTAGTACGCAAATGGAATTTCAATAAATGTGAGCCGGTATTGGTATCACCACATCCAGAAACTTCAACATTTGCAGTGATTGATGGATCACACCGTATGCTTGCTGCCGGAATCAGGAAAGAAAAATATCTTCTTGCGGTGCTTACTGAAGGATTGTCAGAAGATCCTGCTGAAAGGAAAATTGAAGAGGCAGAATTATTCTCAGAACAGGGAGAAGATGTTGATCGTCTGAGTCCTTCCCATAAACACAGAGCTTATGTAACTAGAGGGGTTAAGAAATACTGTGTATTGGATAACTGTATTAAAGGAAGAAGATTATTATTAAATATCCATGAATTAAAAAATCTTTCAAAGGAAAAGCAGGATTACTTAAAAGCAGCTGATTATAGAGTATTAAGTGGATATTCAGCAGCATTGCAGGCTGCATCACTTGTTAATGGAGAAGAAATTCTTAATAATGTATTTAATATCATTGAAGATGCAGGTTGGCATACAGCTACTAATGGATATGGAGCCAATGTTATCTGGCCGGTTAAAAGTGTTTTAAACCTGCATGACAATGATCCACAGGTTATCAAGGCAATTGTATCTTTATTCCGTCCAATTGAACCAGATACATTCTTTGCCAAAGCACATGCAAAATATCCTGGTCGCAAAGAAAAAGAACGTCTCACTATGTATCTGGAAGAAGAGGTCGCCAAGAGATTAGGAATCCAACCATTATATACTGGTGGAGATTTAAGAAGGGTTACTTCTGCAATCAATAGTCACCGCCGGTATGGTGCGACCGGAACAGAAAACTAAAAATAAATAATTTAATTAAACAGATAGCACTTGCAATCAAGTATTGTGAGTGCTATAATCCAAAACAAACAAATGTTCGACAAAAAGGAGAGATATATCATGTTTGATGCAATTACATACATATACGAAAGTGAAACTCATTCATACTCAAAGACTCCAGATATGGCACCAAAACCTTATCAGCTTTATATCACAGTATCTGGGGTTATGGTTAGCAAAAGCGAAGGAAAAATTGGAGGATGTAAAGAATTGTCTATCCGCGGTTTACGTAATCCATTCCCATTCACTAAAATTGTTGTGGAAGAAGCAAATTTCAGTCTTGATAAATGGCTGTACGATACTCCATATAAATATAAAAAGGTAGGTACTGTGAGACATAAAAAATAATACTACAATATAATTTAATTAAACAAAGAAAATACAAATATACTCTGTACCATAATCCAAAATAGCGGTACAACCTCAAGTCGAAGGTACGTTTTTTCTCATAGGGAAAATGGTGCAGGGTATCATATTGTTCGATATTATAATTCAACTACGGCATATGCGGCGTGAAATTTAGAGCCGCTCTCCTTCTAAATCGTAGCTGAATTATGCTATTGAGCATAAGAATAGGAGAGAAAGCAAATGAATAAAGCAGAAGCAAAAGCAGTAGTAACAATTCCAATGAAGGGAAGATATTTCCTTCATAAAAACGGAAGTATTATCCCAGTCACAGACTTGATTAATGCAATCTATCTCATGACAGGGGATGAAAAAATTAATGAATGGGATCCGGATCTTGAGTTCTATATTCGTACATTCTTTGGAAATATCATAAGAGAAATGTCTCCGACAGAAATCACAGTCAAGAACTTTCTGAAGCATGAGGAGAAAGTTAAGGCGATTAAATTATACTATCACATGAACAAATGCACTCTGGTAGAAGCCAGGGATCATGTAGAGCAGCTTAAAACACAGATGAAAGAGAAAGGAGAACTGTAATGACAAAGATTAAAGAAGCAGTAAACAATAATAAAAATTACGAAAAATTTCATATGGAAACAATCGTTGCACACAATGGAGTTCTGGTTGATATCGTAGTATCTGCATCATACGAAGAAACAAAATTTGACAGAATCATGGCAGACTGCAAACGCCAGGAAGAAGAACGTGAGCGTGAACGACGTAGAACCGAAAAAATTAAATTAATCAACCTGTTCACAGGAAGAAGAGAAAAGAGGGAAATCGCATGATCACAAGTAATAAAATGCCGGAGCTGGCAGCTACAGATATTGTAAAGTTAAGAAATGGAAAAATTGGGATTGTGTTAGGAAATGAGCGTTCTGACAATCATCTTGCTATTTACATAAATGGTACTATATGTGTATCTTGTAAAGAATATTTAAGTAATTATGAATTAAATATTCATAATGACGATCACGGTCTCGATATAATTAAAGTATGGAAATCAAATTTTGAAAGGCAATATGCTTTAATTGATGAATTCTATACAAAAAACAACACTCCAACATATATGGATCCTGATTGGGAAGAATCTACTACAATGACCATAAAGGAAATTGAAAAAATTATCGGTCATCCGTTCACGGTCATTGAGGAAGAGGTGGGTGAAGATGAGTGAAACATTATCATTTGCAGGATGGAGACCAGGCAATTCGGATCAAATCATCCCATGGAAAGAGAAATTCGATGAGATATATAACGATGGAGGCCAGTTAACTCTGTTATCAAAGGAAACTTATCAGGCAGAAGCAGATGAAGATATGCCGGCTTTCGAATATCACTATATTATTAAAGCAATGGATCTGCAGGCGTTTGGATCAGATCAAAAAACAATTTGTTTTCGCTTATACCTCTGTCCCTTACGTAAGTATTGGAAATCAGAAGTATTAAAGGATCTTTCGGAAGACAGCAATGAAGATTGGTTCTTCGAGGATGCGGTAGATTCCGGAATTCTCCCATATCTAGGAGAAAAATATTTAGATTATTCAGATGACGATGTACCACCGGATGAAAACGGTAATAAGTGGTATGATTATTTTTATCATATCACAAATTGGACTAAGGCAAATGAAATGCTAAACATTATTGCAACAGTCCTTCTTCCAATGGACAGAACTCGCGGTTACGGTCTTGACCAGATATGGAACCAGCTGGGAAACACCGGTTGGGATTTACTTGAATACATTCTAAATGGGAAAGATTGGGTCAATGCAGCGTTATTAAGATATAAATAACTGTAATAATTAACTTTACAATACGAAAAAATAATGATATATTGATTATAACAAGCTTAATTAACTATATGCAAGGAGAAAAAATGAAAAGAATTAAAACCAAAGCAGTCCGTAGTCAAAGAATCGCATGGCTACTACGCAAAGAAGGATTTAAGATCATCGGAGTCACACCAAACAGACGACGACCAAATCTGGATGTTTATATATTTGAATCGACACCAGAGTTATGTGCTTCACTGGATGCTCATATCCAGAATAAAGACAACAGAAATAACTAATAAAAGCAAATCGGAGGAAAAATCATGAGCGAAAAAGAATTTGACCGGGGGAAATGTTTTACCTTCTTTGCTTCGTATAGGAAACAGGGCGAAAGAATAAAAGAAATTCTTGGGCCGGAAAAAGCTCTAGAATATTATGAAGCGGTCATAGACTATGGCTTGTATGCCAAACCTATAGATAAAGAGCTTCTATTATATATAGGAGATACTTTGCTTGAGACGATAGATTCGTCCCAAGAGAAGCGGTCACGAGCGTTCGGTGAGAACATGACCGTCACCCGGTCAATCTTAGAAACCGTGCGTGACCACCCTGAATACTCACAGAATCAGGTGGCTCAGGAACTTCAAATAAGCAAAGGCAAAGTAAATAAAGTACTCACAAAGTACAGAGCTGGCGGTTATGCAGATGATGTGGACTTCAACCTGGTGATTAATAAAGTAGAATATACACCTGACGGTACTGTGGTCAGCGGTACTGGTACTAATTATAATACTAATAATAATTATAATAATAATAATAATAGTACCGACCGGTACCGTGACCACCAGCGTGACCGCTTGGATGGTCTGGTAACCGGATCGCTCGTAGAGGTCGCTGACGCTCCAGAGGACGTCGCTTCCGCTCCTAACTCCGCTGACGCTGCGCGCTTACGCTTGCCGGATGATCTGCCGGAAGAGATTCGTAATATGAAGTTTGAAGCGAAAATAAATAACAAATCTATGTTAGAAATGATGGATCGTTATTATCGTGAGTATTTGGATGATGGTGAGACTCATGAAGATATTAGAGATAAACTTATCAAGAAATTTACTACCGGATTTTATTGCGGTGACAAGAATAAGGTTACTGTTTATGCTGAGTTTCTGATGAATCATTATAATACGGAGCGAAATTAATTTAACAGGAGGAAGATATGAAAGTATATTTATTATGTAGTCTTAATGATGAAGATTACAGACGTCCATGCTTTGAATTCTTTAAGAGTCTTTCTGAAGCTCACCAATCTGTCATAGATTATATTGCGAATGATATTAAAGATGATAAATATGGTGCGGATAGAGAAATTAAATATGTTATGGATATAAGTTTTCCCAAAAATCGCAGAATGCGTATAGATTATTCTTATGGAAATGAACATTTCTTAGTATTTGAAGTCTTCGAAATTCAAGTATCTGATGGAGATTATCTTTGTATTTATCATCATGCTTACGAAGGTGTTGGATTCTATGTAGAGAAGATTGGCACTTTGGAAGAATGTAAAAATCATATGTTAGATTCTACAGCTAAAATGGCTAATGATTATGACATTGACATAACCAATGATGATATATTCGAAGTTAATTCTTTCGATTCATGTGTTGACGACGATATTCAATGGCACATGTGTGATATTATTCAATTTAAAGTAAATGAAATTATGCAAAACGATGAAGAGAAAACGAAATCTGATAAATCAGATTCTGCGGAGTTAAATAAAAATGTTCATAAATATGATGCTGAAATTTATGAAGAGTTAAGAGATTATATGTATGGACCTATCCCTGGATATGGTTCTAGTTCTGATCATGTTGAAACTTCGTTAGAAGAAATAATTAAAGATATTGACGCTAGCCCTAAACATGAAATATTTAAAAATTTATGTAACTATCATGGAATTGCACCTAGTACAGTAGAGTATCTATACGAGTCTATTTGGGGAAAGCCAAAGGATAAAACAGTTGGATATTTTTTAGAGAAAAAGTCTATTAACTAAAGAAAATAAGTTTTCATTAATAAGGAGAGAAGCATACTATGGGATCAACGGTACCTATGTCCGTTTGGGACAATGTAAAGAAATATTTCAAAGAACATCTGAATGATAAATACGATCTGCAGGATGTAATCTGTTATAAGAATCCAATGGATTCATATTTGTATATGATAATTGCAAAACATAAAAATTATCCAGCAATTAAGGCATCTATAGGTGGTGGACCATGGGTTGTATGGACTACTTGGAACGAATCCACACAATCACTGAATGGTGGCCATTATGATATCAAAACATATGAAGACGCATTGAGAATATGTGAAGAAAGGAGAACAAAATGAGAACAACTCAACAGGAATACGAAAAGATAAAAGAATCATTTGAGATTCTTTCAAAAGAAATGGACGCTCGTGATGAAGATTGTTCGATTCCTAAAAATGCAGTGGATAAAGGTTATTCACTTGCAGTAAAGCATATGAAAGAACAAATAAATGAGATCCTTTCTAATATCCAGATTCAAAAAGAAAGTGAGGAAACAAAATGCCAGCATTAAATAATGAAATTAAACAGAAACTTGATGAAGTGAGAATGATTACAGGAGACTTGGAATTTAATACTGCCGTCACATTATTAATGCAGATCGGATGGAGCAATAAGAGAGATATCATCTCCTTATGCAATAAGTATAATACCGAGCCGGAAGAGAATGTAAAGAAAAAAGTTGCAAATGCAGCCTTAATGATTAGTCATATTGCAGAACCAATCGCAATCCTTACATATGTAAAGCTTGAGTGTCCACTTTGGACTGATGGAATTGAACCGAAACGTCTCAAGAAAATCGCAGAAGATGTGATCAACGCCGGATACAGATATTGCAAGGATCCGCGAGTTGATGATTTTGAAGATTGGAAGCAACTTCTGGAACAGCAGTATGGAATTACATATGAAGAGTTGCAGCAGATCCTGTATCTGAATGAGAGAGGAGAAGTGTAAAATGGCAGATTACAAAGAGAAAATTAAAAAACTTTTAGCATTAAGTAAGAGTCCGAATGAACATGAGGCTCAGTCAGCTCTTGCAAAGGCACAGCAGCTTATGGCAGAACATAAAATCTCTATAGCAGAGGTCGAAGATAAAGAACAAAGAAAAGCACACGAACATTTGGCTGGAGTTACTTACTCTGCCAGAAGGGATCCTTGGATTTTAAGATTATCTCAGGTTATCAGTAAGAATTACTGCTGTGAAAGTTTTTCTTACAAAGAACGAGGTAAACAAACGTATAAATTATATTTTTGTGGGCTAAATGAAGATGTAGAAATCTGCATGATTGCATTTAAATATGCGACTGATTGTATTCGATCAGAGATTAAAAAGAGGAAACAAAAAGGGAAATTATTTAATTATACAAATGAATTAGTTACGTCAATATGTAACGGATATGCCTACGGATTTATTAAAGGTCTTGATGAGGCGTTTGAAGAACAAAAAAGAGCGGCCTCACAGTCAGAGGCAAATTGGGGCTTAGTATTATCTACGCCTCCAGAAGTAGAACAAAGAATGTCTGAGCTTGGTTTAAAGAAAACTAAATTCCAGTCTAAGCAAGCAGCAAAGTTATCAAAATCAGATTACGAAGCCGGTAAAAAGGACGGCAAAGATTTTGATATTACTAAAAGAGTAGCCGGTGAATAATAAATCAAACAGAATAAAAATTTAATTAAACAAAGGAGATAGATATTATGATGAACAATACAATCGAAAGAGAAAGAAATACAAATAACCTTACAAAGGTTGAAACAATGTTTGATGCAAGAAAAACTCCATGGGACGGACTTGGCAAGGGAATTGCCGGGGCAGTTACATCAAGAGACGCAATCAGATTAGCAGGTCTGGACTGGAATGTCGTTCCGACAGATATTATTTCTGAAGCTACAGGATTAAAGATTCCTGGTTACAAGGCAAATGTAAGAGATATTGATAATAAAACGTTAGGTATTGTTACTGAGCGTTACAAGATTGTTCAGAACGAAGAAGCATTTGCTTTTACAGATGAGCTTCTTGGCGAAGGAGTAACATATGAGACTGCAGGTGCTCTTCAGAGCGGCAAGAAAGTGTGGATGCTTGCACGATTGGAAGGCAGAATGATTACCGATGAAAAGATTGATCCATTCCTTGTGTTTACTAACAGCCATGATGGAAAAGGATCAGTCAGAGTGGCCATCACACCGGTGCGCGTATGGTGCCAGAATACGCTCAATCTGGCTCTTAAAGAGGCTGAAAGACAGTGGGTGTGTAAACATACCGGACGCATTGATGAGAAGCTTGTAGAGGCAAAATACACGCTCATGAACACTGAACACTATCTTGAAGCTTTAGAAACAGAATTCGGAAAGATGAAGATGAAAAAGCTTGATGTTGATAAGGTACATA
>ERZ1034980.198-NODE-198-length-50492-cov-23.701152_pt1 | contig 50492 bp, 47 predicted proteins | sample MGYA00520622_ERZ1034980 | MGnify/ENA primary metagenome ERZ1034980 (study PRJEB33766, sample SAMN09781791) | gut metagenome | biome: gut microbiome | host: Homo sapiens | place: Madagascar | study: EMG produced TPA metagenomics assembly of the PRJNA485056 data...
GCCGGGTCGGTCAGGTCGTCTGCGGGGACGTAGACGGCCTGGACGGACGTGATGGAGCCCTCCTTGGTGGAGGTGATGCGCTCCTGCAGCTCGCCCATCTCGGTGGCCAGCGTGGGCTGGTAGCCGACGGCCGACGGCATGCGGCCGAGAAGTGCGGAGACCTCGGAGCCGGCCTGGGAGAAGCGGAAGATGTTGTCGATGAACAGCAGCACGTCCTGGCCCTGGTCACGGAAGTACTCGGCCGTGGTCAGGCCGGAGAGGGCCACGCGCATACGGGCTCCGGGCGGCTCGTTCATCTGTCCGTAGACCAGGCAGGTCTTGTTGATGACGCCGGACTCGGTCATCTCGAGGAAGAGGTCCGTGCCCTCACGGGTGCGCTCGCCGACGCCCGTGAAGACGGACGTGCCGCCATGCTCCTGGGCGAGGTTGTTGATGAGCTCCTGGATGAGGACGGTCTTGCCGACGCCGGCGCCGCCGAACAGGCCGGTCTTGCCGCCGCGGACGTAGGGCTCCAGCAGGTCGATGGCCTTGATGCCCGTCTCGAAAATCTCGGTCTGGGTGGTCAGGTCCTCGAAGGCGGGAGCCGGGTGGTGGATGGGATAGTACTGGACGTCGTCAGGCGTCTGGCCGCCGTCGACCGGCTCGCCGATGACGTTCCAGACGCGGCCCAGCGTGGAGGGGCCGACGGGCATCATCATGGGGTGGCCGGTGTCCTTGACCTTGAGGCCACGGGTGAGGCCGTCGGTCGAGGACATGGCGACGGTGCGGACGACGCCGCCCTCGAGCTGGGACTCGACCTCCAGCACGGTGTGGACGTGACCCATGGGGGTGTCGCCGTCAACGATGAGCGCGGTGTAGATGCCGGGTACCTGGCCGTCGAACTTGACGTCGACGACAGGTCCGACGACACGAACGACCGTGCCCTCGCCCACGCTCTTGTTGAGCTTGTGGTACGCGGCCTCCTCGAGGGCGGTACGCGTCTCCTGGGTGTTCTCTGGCATTAGTAGTCCTCCAATGCGGACGCGCCGCCGATGATCTCGTTGAGCTCGGTGGTGATGGCTCCCTGGCGCTCGCGGTTGTACGTGCGCGAGAGGGTGCCCAGCACCTCGTTTGCGTTATCGGTGGCCGACTGCATGGCGCGGCGACGAGCGCCGTGCTCTGCTGCGGCCGAGTCGAGCAGCGCGTGGAAAATGACCGTCCTGAAGTAGGCGGGGAGAAGCTGGCCCAAGACCTCCTCCGGGGAGGGGTCGAAGGCAAAGTCCGTGTACTCGTGTCCCTCGATCTTGCTGAGGGCCTCGGGCGTGCGGGGCTTGTTGGGCATTGTGAGCTGCTCCTTGGTGATGGGAAGCAGCTGCTCGGTGACCTGGGTCTGCTCGACGCGGTTCTTGGCGTGCCAATAGCACAGAACCACGCGGTCATAGGCGCCCTGGGCGTAGCCCTCCATCACGAAGGAGGCGATGCGGTCCGCCTCGTCCATGTTGGGCTCCGAGGAGATGCCCACGAAGGACATGGCCGGCTTCACCTTGCGGAACGTGAAGTACTCCGTGGGCTTGCGACCGCACGTGATGACGGAGCTGTTGATGCCCTGCTCGGCAAGGCGCTCCATCTCGTGCTCCACGTAGCGCTGCGGGCCGATGTTGAAGCCACCGGCCAGGCCCCTGTCGGAGGCGACGAGGACGAACAGGACGTTCTTCTCGGCGCCGTGCTTGGCCAGCAGGGGCTGGGAGGCGTCGAAGCCCGCGCTGGCCACGTTGGCCAGCATGCGGGTGACGGCGTCCTTGTAGGGCTCGGCCTGCTCCGCCTTCTCGAGGGCACGGCGGATCCTCGCGGTGGAGATCATCTCCATCGTGCGAGTGATCTGCATGGTGCTCTTGATGGAGCTCATGCGCCTCTGTATCTCGCGAAGGTTCGCCATGTCTTGTTACTCCTGGCCCTTCTCGGCTTCGGACTGATCCGGGCTCGTGGTCTGCTCGGCGGCGTGGGCGACGTCGCTCTGCTGCTTCTTGTTGGGGTGCTCCAGGAGGAACTCCCGCTTGAAGCTGGCGATGTGCGTCTTGAGGCGCGCCTGCTGGTCATCGGAAAGCTTGCCGTCCGTGAGGGACTTCCTCAGGGCGGGGTGCTTCTCCGCCATGTACTTGGCCAGGCCGTCGCGGAACAGGTTCACGTGGTTGAGGTCGATGTCGTCAAGGAAGTTCTCCTTGGCGGCAAAGATCGCCGTGATCTGGTCTCGGACGTCGAGGGCGGAGTAGCGCTGCTGCTTGAGCATCTCCATCATGTGGGCGCCGTGGTTGAGCTGGTACTGCGTGGTGGCGTCCAGGTCGGAGCCAAACTGGGAGAAGGCCTGCTTCTCTCGGTAGCTGGCAAGGTCCAGACGGAGGGTGCCGGAGACCTGCTTCATTGCCTTGACCTGCGCGTCTCCGCCGACTCGAGACACCGAGATGCCCACGTCGACGGCCGGGCGCTGGCCCTGGAAGAAGAGGTTGGACTGCAGGTAGATCTGACCGTCGGTGATGGAGATCACGTTGGTCGGGATGTATGCGGAGACGTCGCCCTCCTGGGTCTCGATGATCGGGAGAGCCGTGAGGGAGCCGGCGCCGTTGGCGTCAGACAGCTTGCAGGCGCGCTCGAGCAGGCGAGAGTGCAGGTAGAAGATGTCACCGGGGTAGGCCTCGCGTCCGGGCGGACGGTGCAGCGTAAGCGACATCTGACGATACGCGACGGCCTGCTTGGACAGATCATCGTAGACGACGAGGACGTGGCCGCCGGGGTGGGTCTCATCCGCGGGGTTGCCGTACTGGTCGTTGTACATGAAGTACTCGCCGATTGCGGCACCGGCCATGGGAGCGATGTACTGCATAGGCGCGGAGTCGGCGGCGGTGGCGGCCACGATGACCGTCTTGTCGAGGACGCCGTGCTGGGCAAGGGACTCCCTGATGGCGGCAACCGTGGAGGCCTTCTGGCCGATGGCGACGTAGATGCAGAGCATGTCGGTGTCGCGCTGGTTGACGATGGCGTCGATGGCGATGGCCGTCTTGCCGGTCTTGCGGTCGCCGATGATGAGCTCACGCTGGCCACGGCCGATGGGCACCATTGCGTCGATGGCGAGAAGACCCGTCTGGACGGGCTCGCACACCGGCTGGCGCTCCATGATGCCGGGGGCCTTGAACTCGATGGGACGACGGTGCGTGGTCGGGATGGGACCAAGGCCGTCGATGGGCTGGCCAAGGGGGTTCACGACGCGACCGAGCATTGCGTGGCCGGTCGGGATGTCCATGACGCGGCCGGTGGTACGGCACTCGTCACCCTCCTTGATGTCCTCAACGTCGCCGAAGAGGACGGCGCCGACCTCGTCGCGGTCGAGGTTCTGGGCCAGGCCGTAGACGTCGCGGCCCGTGGCGGAGCTGGTGAACTTGAGAAGCTCGCCCGCCATGGCGGTCTTGAGGCCGGTCACGTGTGCGATGCCGTCGCCGACCTCGGTGACGACGGAGGCCTCCTGGTGGTCGACGGTGGCGTTGATCTGGGACAGCTGGTCACGCAGCGTGTCCATAATCTCGCCAGAGCTGATGGAGTCTGACATTATTCCTCACCTCCGATGAAAGAAGAGGAGAGCGTCTTACGGATGTTTGCGAGCTGGGCGCGGACGGAAGCGTCGTAGCGCTTGCCGCGCGCCTCGAGCATGATGCCGCCAATGATGCTGGGGTCGACGCGCTCCACGAGGTACACGGGAGCCTTGAGGTCGGCCTCGGCCTTGACACGGACCTTCTCGCGAAGGTCGTCGTCCAGGGGGACAGCTGTGGTGACCGTCACGGAGACCGTCTTGTCCTCGGCGTCCAGGTACTCCTTGTACTGCTTGGCGACCTGAGCCACGAGGTCGAGGTCGTCCTCGCGCTGCATGGCGGCGAGAGTCTCCAGGACCTCCGGGGAGAACTTGCGGGCGTGCTGCCACTGCACGAGGTCGGCGTTGGCGCGTCCCTCGGAGCGGGCTGCCTCCATGAGCGCCCTGGTGTATGCCTCGACCTTCTCGGCCTCCGCACGCTTACTTGTCATCGGGGGCGCCCACTTCCGCGAGGTACTTCTCGGCGAGCTTGCGCTGCTCGGCCTCGCTCAGGTCGTTGCCGATGATCTTGGTGGCGATCTCGACGGAGAGATCGACCACGGAGCCGGACAGCTCGATCATGGCCTTGTGGCGCTCGGAGTCAACGGCGCCGTGGGCCTTGGCGATGATGTCGGCGGCCTCGCGCTGGGCCTTGGCGAGCACGTGGGAGCGCTCCTCCTCGGCCTCCTTCTTGGCCTTGGCGATGATGGCCTCGGCCTCGCGGTGGGCCTCGACGAGCTTGTCCTCGTAGCCCTTGGCCTGCTCCGCCGCCTCCTGCTTGGACTTGGCAGCAGCGTCAAGGTCGTCCTGGATCTTCTGCTGACGCTTGTCCATCATCTGCAGGACCTGCGGCCACACGAGCTTGGCCAGGACGATCCAGATGATGAGGAAGGCAATCAGCGCCGGGATGAACTCCGCGGGCTTGGGGATGAGGATGTCTGCTCCGACCCCCTCAGCCAAGGCGAAGGTCGGCGTCGCCAGGACGGCCGCGGCAGCTGCTGCGCCCGCACGGGCGAGAAGACCTCTCGTATTGCTGTTCATAAGTGCCTCCAAAGGGTTCCGCGTCAGTTACTTAACGATAAGGCTGACGACGAAGCCGATGAGGGCGAGTGCCTCGACGAATGCAGAGCCGAGGATGAAGACCGTGAACAGACGGCCCTGGACCTCAGGCTGGCGAGCCATACCCTGTGCGACACCACTGGCCGCCAGGCCAATGCCGATGCCAGCGCCGATAACGCCAAGACCATAACCAACGACACCGAGAGCTCCCACTGTTCCTCCTTTGTCATTCGCCCCATTGCTTTCTTGTTTTGTGGGGGCGAGTTCCAAAAACAAACTTGCGACGTGCTATGAACTGCGGACGTGCGCCCGCGAGTTGCCTTGCTTGGGCCTTACTCCTCGTCGGACTCGGCGATCTGGATGTAGACCGCGGAGAGAAGGGCGAAGACGTAGGCCTGGATGGCCGCGACCATGATCTCGACCACGTAGATGACGAGCAGGATGAGCACCCACATGACCGAGGCGCCCGCCTGAGCCACGGCGGCGGCGGAGAAGGCCGTCAGCACCGGCTGGAAGAAGAGCGAGGCCAGGATGGCGAAGGTGCCCATGACGACGTGGCCGGCGAAGAGGTTGCAGAACAGACGAACGGCAAGCGTGATCAGGCGCAGGATGGTGGAGAAGACCTCGATGAGCCAGACCACGGCGTTGAGCGGGAAGGCGACGCCGGCGGGGGCGAGGCTCTTGGCGTAGCCCAGGGCGCCGTGCTTCTTGATGCCGCAGACGATGAAGTACACGAAGGACACGATGGCCAGGGCGCCGGTGGTGGAGATGGTGCCCGTGCCCGGCTTGCAGCCCGGGATGATGCCGACGATGTTGTTGGCAAGCACCACCAGGAAGAGCGAGGCGATGAACGGGAAGTGCTTGCGCCAGGTGTCTCCCAGAAGGCCCTTGCACATGTCGTCACGCACGAACTCGACCAGGTACTCCATGGCGTTCACGAAGCGGCCCTGCGGCACGAGGCTCGCGGACTGCTTCTTCTTGAAGGCAAAGAGCAGCACGAGCATGAGCACCACGGCCACGGCAAACCAGAACGAGTACTGGGTGAAGCCAATGGTGTCCAGGTTGCCCACGATGGGCGTAGACGTAAAGCTCGAGACGAGCTCGTCGACCTCACCGCTCAGGGCGTCAAGAGGATTCACTTGCGCTTCCTTTCCTTATCAGGCGGGCTAGAGCCTGCCGTTGGCAGCCATCCAACCCCTCACGGCCTCCACAGCCCAGAAGAGCAGGAAGGCCGCAACCATCGCACAGCCAAAGGGCAGGACCTTCTCGGCGGCAAGGACCCTCACCGCGAGCAGGGCCAGGGAGAGCATCAGAAACGACGCCAGGATGCTGGCCACCCCAAGGCCGACGCTCACCCTTTTACCCTTTTTCAAGGCACGCTCAAACAGAAATCCGGGGGCGGCGCAACCGACCAGACCGCACAGAACTCCGGCCATGACCTCGGGCGCTATGTCCACCGGGCACCTCCTGTCCGGGCGTGTCTCTTTTGACCGCATGTACAGTAATTGAACGCGGGTCAAAAATCAACAAGAACCTTCTCCATGGCTCCGTTTCGTCACAATTCGGGACGTTGTCAATCCTTGGTGCTCCAAACGGTTCCAAAAAGCCCCCTCAGCGGAGACCTGAGGAGGCTGGGCAGCGAGAAGCGCGGGCTTCTCGTCGCTCTAGAACGTTCCGAAGATGCGGTCGCCTGCATCGCCGAGGCCAGGTCTGATGTAGGCGTTCTGGTCGAGGCAGCGGTCGAGCGAGCAGGTGTAGAGGCGGACGTCGGGGTCTGTCTCGAGCACCGTGGCGACGCCTTCGGGCGCCGAGACCAGCGTGAGGCAGCGGATGTCCTTGGCGCCGGCCTCTCGGAGGTACTTGAGGGCCGCGACGAGCGAGCCGCCGGTGGCCAGCATGGGGTCGACCACCAGGCAGGTGCGCTCCCCCACGTCGGACGGGAGCTTGCAGTAGTACGGGTGCGGCTCGTGGGTCTCGGGGTCGCGGAACATACCCACGTGGCCCACGCGCGCGGAGGGGACGAGCTGCAGGATGCCGTCAACCATGCCCAGGCCGGCGCGCAGGATGGGCACGACGGCGACCTTCTTGCCGGCCAGGCGCTTGCAGCTGGCGGTCTCGAGCGGGGTCTTGACCTCGACGTCCTCCAGGGGGAAGTCCCTCATGGCCTCGTAGCCCTCAAAGATGGCGAGCTCGGTCACGAGCTGGCGGAACTGGTTGGTACCGGTCTGCTCGTCTCGCAGGATGTGGAGCTTGTGCTGGACCAGCGGGTGGTCAACCACCGTAAAGCGCTTGGGGTCAAACGCGGCGCTCTGGGCGTCCATGCCTACTCCTGACCGGTGAAGTCGACGGGAACGCCCTCGAAGGAGGGGTCGTCCTCGCGCATGATCTTCTGGACGCGGCCGGTGTGGCGGCCGCCGCCGAACTCGGTGGTGAGGAAGGTGTCGACGATCTGCTCGTTGAGCTCCAGCGGCACGAAGCGGCCGGAGAGGCCGATGACGTTGCAGTCGTTGTGCTCGCGGCAGAGCTCGGCAAACTGCACGGTCTGGATGGCCGTGGCGCGAATGCCGGGGACCTTGTCGGCGGTCATGGCAATGCCCAGGCCAGTGCCGCAGATGACGACGCCGCGGTCGGCGTCGCCGCGAGCCACCATGCGGCCCACCTTGTCGCCAAAGTCGGGGTAGTCGACGCGGTCGTCCGTGGCGGGGCCAAGGTCGATGACCTCGTGGCCCAGGGAGCGGATGTGCTCGATGATGGGGGCCTTCTGGATGAAGCCCGCGTGGTCGGAGGCAACGGCAATGCGCATGTGAGTTCCTTCCCTTCGTGCGGCAATTAGCTCGCGCTTGTTCACAGTCGCACTTAGGTTAGCACGCTGCAACCCGAGTCAGCCTCTGCATAAAGCAGCGATAAAGACCCAGGGCCCCCCGGGGGGGACGGGGCCTCGGGTTACAGGACGTCTGCCGCTGGAATGGCGCCCTCGCGCAGGACGCGGGGCGAGGCCCCCGCGCAGTCCACGATGGTCGAGGGCACGGCCAGCGGCGCGGCGCCCGCGTCAAGCACGAGGTCCGCCTCGGCAAGGATCTGAGGGGCGAGCTCGGCCGCGCAGGTGGCCGCGGGGCAGCCGTGGAGGTTGGCGCTCGTCTGCGCCAGGGGCTCGCCCAGCTCGGCGAGAATTGCCTCGACGACCTTGGAGGCCGGGTCGCGCAGGGCGATGGTCGCGGGCCCGCGCAGGCCGTCGGGGCCGAGGCTGCCGGGCTGCACGTACTCCGGCGGGCACTTCTCGCCTGCCGTGACCACGAGGGTGAGGGCGCCCGGCCAGAAGCGTCGGGCCAGGTCACGGGCGTAGTCGGGCACGTCGTAGCCCCAGCGGCCAAGGCCGTCCTCACCGCTCACGAACCACGGGAGGGTCTGGGCGAGCTCGCGCCTCTTGATGGAGAAGATCTTGCGGTGGGCGGGGTTGTCTGCGGTGGCGGCGCAGGCCAGGCCGTAGACGGAGTCGGTGGGCACCGCAAGGACGCCGCCACGGCGCAGGACCTCCACCGCACGGGAGACGACCTCGGGCTCGGGGGCGGCCGGATTGACCTTGACCACCTTCTGGGCGATGACCGGGGAGGCGGCGGGCAGCTCCCCCTCCCTCACGGCGACAAGCACGCGCGGGCGGTGGGTGAGGTCCTCGCGGACCTCCACGCTGGCCCAGCCGCCTGCGGCGCGGGTGAGCTCGGCCGCCTTGTCGAGGTGGCCCTCAAAGAGCTCGAGCGCCATCATGCCGCCGAGGCAGAGCGCGCGAGGCGCCAGCTCCAGGATGCGGCGGAAGACGTCGAGGCCGTCCGCGCCGCCGTCAAGCGCCAGCTCCGGCTCGTTGTCCTTGACCTCGGCCGGGACCTCATTTGCCAGGACGGCCGTGGGAATGTAGGGCGGATTGGAGACCAGGACGGAGAACGTGCCCATGAGGGCGGGGTCCACGTCGGCCGCGAGGTCGGTCTGGACGATGTCCACGGCATCCGCGAGCCCCAGGGCCTCGCGGTTGCGGGTTGCCAGATCGACGGCGACGGGCGAGAGGTCCGTGGCCACGACGCGGGTGCCCGGGCGCTCGGAGGCAACGGAGAGCGAGATGCAGCCGGTGCCGGTGCCAATCTCCAGCACGCGCGTGGGCCCGCCCGCCGCGCGCGCCGCGGCGTCGATGCCCTCGAGCGCGGCGTCCACCAGGACCTCGGTCTCTGGGCGCGGGATGAGCACGCCCTTCTCGCAGCGCAGGACAATGTGGCGGAAGGGCATCTCGCCCGTGACGTACTGGAGGGGCTCGCCAGCGGCGCGACGCTCGATGCCGGCATGCATGCGGTCGAGCTCCTCGGGCGCCAGGGGGCGGTCGAAGTTGACGTAGAGCTCCACGCGAGAAAGGCCCGTCGCGTCGCACAGCAGCCACTCGGCCGAGTGACGCGGGTGCTCGTCGCCGCGACGCCCCAGGTAGCCACAGGTCCACTCGAGGATTCGCTTGACGGTCCAGGGCTCTTGCTGCGGCATGGCTGGCCTTTCTGACGGGACGGCCCGGCAGGCGGGCCCGGATGGCATGACGCCCGCCGGCTGGTGCCGACGGGCGCGGGGACAGATCTCTGGAGCCGGGGACTACACGGCCTGGGCGAGCTTCTCGGCGCGCTCGGCGGCCGCGAGGGCGTCGATGACGTCGGCGAGGTTGGAGCCCAGAAGTACGCCGTTGTAGGTGCTGTTGAAGCCGATGCGGTGGTCGGTCACGCGGTCCTGCGGCTGGTTGTACGTGCGGATCTTCTCGGAGCGGTTGCCATGGCCAATCTGGGAGAGGCGCTCGGCACCCTGCTCGGCCTGTTGCTTCTCGAGCTCCATCTCGTACAGACGGGCACGCAGCATCTGCATGCAGACCTCGCGGTTCTGGATCTGGGAGCGCTGGTCCTGGGACTGCACCACGGTGTTGGTGGGCAGGTGCGTGATGCGCACGGCGGAGTAGGTGGTGTTGACGCACTGACCGCCGGGGCCGGAGGCGCAGTAGGTGTCAATGCGCAGGTCGGACTGCTCGATGTGGATGTCGATCTCATCCGCCTCGGGCAGCACGGCCACGGTTGCCGTGGAGGTCTGGATGCGGCCCTGGGCCTCGGTCTTGGGGATGCGCTGGACGCGGTGGACGCCGGACTCGTACTTCATGACGGAGTAGACGCGCTCGCCGGTGACCTTGAACTCGATGGTCTTGAAGCCGCCCGCATCGGACGGGGAGCTGGAGAGCACCTCGATCTTCCAGCCCTTGGAGGCCGCAAAGCGCTCGTACATCTTGTACAGGTCTCCCGCGAAGATGCCCGCCTCGTCGCCGCCGACGCCGGCGCGAATCTCAACGATGGTGTCCTTCTCGTCGTTGGGGTCTGCCGGGATGAGAAGGAACTTGATGTCCTCCTCCAGGGCGGGGAGCTTCTCCTCGTTGGCGGAGATGTCCTCCTGGAGCATTGTCTTCTCGTCCGCGTCAGCGGCCTCATGCAGCATTTCCTTGGCGGCCTCGATATCATCGAGGGCCTGCAGGTACTCGCGGGCCTTGGTCACGAGCTCGCCCTGGCTGGCGTGCTCCTTGGCAAGGCGGGCGTACTCCTTGGGGTTTGAAACGACGGCCGGGTCCATGAGCTTCTGCTCAAGCTCCTGGTAGGCCGCGATGATCTTCTCTAGCCTCTCGCGCATGGTGACTCCTGTGCTCATAGTGTCATACGGGTTCCATGATACCCGCCCAAAGCCCCCGGGCTATGCCAAACTGTTGGCATCAGTCCATATCTTGCGAGGAACCACATGGATACGAGCCACAAGGAAGACGGGAAGACCCTGGAGCGGCCGCTGCCCGCAGAGCCGCCGACCGAGGAGCTTGGCCGCGCACAGGGCCAGGCCACGCGCGACGACGCCGACGCCCACGTGCGGCCGCACCTGAGCGACGTGACGGGCATCACGGGCAGCTACCTGCGCGCAAGCTTTGCCGATCTTCTCGCCGCGTGCAAGCGCCACAAGGGGGGATGCCTGGCCTTTGGGGCCATCCTCGTGGCCTGCGTCTTCATACTGGCCTCCGCCGCCCTCCACGCCAGAAACGTCCCCGGGGCGGACTTTGTGGAGAAGGACGCGTGGGCCCGCCTGAGCGCGCCCGAGTACGCCCCGGGCGTCTTTGGGAGCCAGGACAACCTATATATGAGCGAGGTCAAGGTTGACAGCCAGCGCCGGGTGGTGCGGACCAACGACAGCTCGCAGGCCCAGTTTGGCGCCTCCGGCTACGCCGAGGCGCACGTGACCGCCAAGTTTGGCAACGGCTCCGTGGTGGCGACCAAGACGGCCATCCTCTCCTACGCGAAGGTAGGTTCCACCTGGCAGGGCATTGGCGGGGAGGCGGACGCCAGCGTCTCCTACGAGGCGGTGGCGGGGGTGCCGAGGACGCAGGTCCTGGCCAACCTGGACGACCTTCTGACCGAGGGCGAGCGCTCGCTCAAGGCGGCGGCAAAGACCGCGGGCGGCTCCACGGGCGGCGCCGGGCTCACGCTGGCGCAGATCTTTGACGGGGCCAAGGTGAGCGTGGAGTCCGAGGACTTTGACGGGGAGGCCCAGACCGAGACGGTGTCTCTGACCTGCGTGAAGGCAAGCAGCTTTGAGTCCTACACCTGCAGGCTCACCGCGCACTTTGCCTTCAGGCCGGTCAACGGCGTCTGGGAGGTGGAGTCCGTCGAGGTCAACGACGACGCCAAGACGCGCACCTTCCAGCCCCTGGTGGGCACCTGGGAGGGCACCTTCCAGCGCCAGGAGACCGATGGCGCCAAGTGCCTGGGCGCCGGGGCGAGCCCGCTTTCCGTCACCTTCAAGGCGGCCGAGACGGCCGACGGGGACGCGGGCGCGCGTCTGACCGGCAGCATCTCCGCCCTGGAGCACTTCCACGAGCACCCCTCCGCCGACAGCGCCGCGTGCGACGGCGACGAGGCCCTTGCCGACGTCAGGCTCGTGGCCAACTACTACGGGGGCCACAACGACGACGTAGACTCCGACCTCGCCTTTGTGGCGGCCCTTCCCGAGGAGGTGGGCGGCACCGTCACCGTGACGTTTGGCTTTGGCGTCGGCGGCGACCCCACGCAGGCCGTGGCCCGCGTCCAGACCACCTACCCGCACAAGGGGACGTTCCTCTTCATCCCCTATGACCAGACCATCACCTACACGGACGTCTACCTTCTCCGCAAGGTCAGCTAGCTCGCAAATTGGGGACGTGTTCCTTTTTGCGCAAAGTTGGGACAGGTTCGCCCATTCGTCATGCCGGGCCAACGCCCGTGACGGAAGAGGCGAACCTGTCCCCTTTTTGCGCAAATTTGAACACGTCCCCAATTTGAGGGAGAGAAAAGGAGCCCCGCACCGGGATGGGTGCGGGGCTCCTTTGCGTTGCGCTTGGTTGCGTTGGGACGCGCGCTACTCGGCGGCGTTCTCCTCGGCGGCAGGGGCCTCCTCGGCGGGAGCCTCAGCCTCGGCAGCGGCGGCAGCCTTGGCAGCCTCGGCCTCAGCCTTGGCGGCGTACTCGGCGGCACGCTTGGCCTTGGCGGCAGCCTTGGCCTCAGCGGCGGCCTTGCGGGCGGCCTCGGCCTCAGCGGCCTTGGCGGCCTTGGCGGCCTTGGCCTCCTCGGCCTTCTTGAGCTGGGCGGCAGCGGCGCCACCGAACTTGTCGGCAAAGCGCTGGACGCGGCCGCCGGTGTCGACGAGCTTCTGCTGGCCGGTGTAGAACGGGTGGCACTTGTCGCACAGGTCCAGGGTCATCTCGCTCTTGGTGGAGCGGGTAACCCAGGTGTTGCCGCAGGTGCAGCGAACGGTGCACTCCACGTAGTTAGGGTGGATACCTTGCTTCATTGCAGGACTCCTCTTCTCGTGCCCTGGTTCCGACCAGAGCGGGGGTTTGTGTCCTGGTTCCGACCAGGACGGTCAAGCTGTCTGAGTGTATCAGAAAGCATGTGGTCCGAGTGTGGAGAAACGCGCGTGTCTCGTCTGAAAATGCCAGGGCGGGCGGGTGCGGCCTTGCAGCATACTGGTCACATCGCCAGCAACCTACGGAGGGTCACCATGTTCCTTGCCATCGACGTCGGCAACACGCAGTCCACGCTCGGCCTCTTTGACGACGAGGGGCAGCTGGCCAAGGGCTGGCGCATGACGAGCAACGCCAGCGACACCTCCGACATGCTGCACGCGCGCCTGTTCTCGTACTTCCTCAAGGACGGCTACGAGCTGGCAGACGTCTCTGCCGCGGCCGTGGCCAGCGTGGTGCCCGCGCTGACGCGCGCCTGGTGGCGCTGCCTGGGAGACCTGCTGGGCAGAAGCCCGCTGCTGGTCAACGCGACGCACGACTACGGCATGCCCATCGACATGCCCAACCCCCGCACCGTGGGCGCGGACCGCATCGCCAACGCCATAGCCGCCAGGAACGCCTACGGCTCGCCCGTCATCGTGGTGGACTTTGGCACGGCCACCAACATCGACGTGGTGGACGGCCGCGGCGCCTACCGCGGCGGAGCCATCTCGCCCGGCCTGATGCTCTCTGCAAACGCGCTGTTCAGCAAGGCCGCAAAGCTGGCCAGCATCCCCGTGGAGGCGCCCGAGCACGCGCTGGGGGACACCACGGAGACCGCCATGCAGTCCGGCCTGGTGATTGGCGCCGCGGCCCAGGCCGAGGGCCTCGTCTCGCGCATGAAGGCGGAGCTGGGCATCGAGCAGGCAAAGGTCATTGGCACCGGCGGCCTGGCCCGCACCGTCAGCCGCGCGACGGACCTCTTTGACGCCGTGGACCCCACGCTGACCCTTCGCGGCATTCGCGAGATCTGGCTCCAGCAGCACGGCGGCGCGTAGGGCGCCCTCCCCTACTCGGCGACGGCGCGAATGCTCGCGTGCTCCGGGGCAATGTCCAGGTCTCGGCCGAACTCGTTTCTGATGGTGGCGCGGCCCCAGACGTCCATGCCCACCAGGGTGCCCCTCATGGCCACCTTGCCGTTGGGATAGACCACCTCGGCCGACTTGCCCATGAGCGGCATGCGGTCAAAGAGCTCGTTAAGGATGGGACCGAGGGGCGTTGCCGCGCGTCCGGCCTGGGAGATGCCCTCCGCCCACTGGTCAACGCGGGCAAGCACGCCCTCGGCCACGGCGCCCGCCAGGGCATCGGCCGTCTGCGGCGTCACGCCGGCAAGGGCCACGTGGCAGACGACGAACATGCCCTCGCCGTAGCCAGCCGTGGTGCGGACCGTCGCCATGACGCCATCGGGACCGCAGACGTCGTGCGGCCAGGCAATGCCGACCCCGGTGGCCCCCAGGCCAGCCAGGGCGTCCGCCACGCCAAGCGCCGCCGCATAGGGCGCGCCCGTCAGGAAGGCCATGCCCACCGCGGGCCGCACGACCAGCTCCACCAGCAGCGTGTCTGCGTCAAGCTGGACGTTCCTCTGGCCGGCAGGGGCCCCGTCGCGGGCCTGCTCAACGATGTCGATAAAATCAGACATGCAAGTAACTCCTCTTACTCCCAGACAATGGGGCCGAGGTCGGACGTGACGGCGCCGACGCGCTGCTCGCGCGGAAGGACGGTGACGCCCCCATGGGTGAGGAAGCGCGTCGGGTCGTGCATGAGGTCCTCCATGGGCACGATGACGTAGTCGCGCTCGCCCAGGCGGGGGTGCGGCAGCGTCAGCTTGGCGCCCTGGTGGGACTCCCCCTCGACCCACATGAGGTCGCAGTCGATGGTGCGGGCGGCCGTGCCGGGCTTCTTGGGGTCGCGCGTCTTGGCATCGGCGCGACGACGGCCCAGGCTCTTCTCCACCTCAAGCAGCTTGTCGATGAGCACCAGCGGGTGGAGCTCCGTGCGAATCTCCACCACGCAGTTGGCCACGGAGGTGGCGATGCCGTAGGCGGGCTCCGTGTCGTAGGCGTGGCTGACGGCGGCGACGCAGGTAAGGGGAATCTCGTCGATGAGCTGCGTGGCCCGGGCGAGGTTGCCCAGGCGGTCGCCCACGTTGGAGCCCAGGCTCACAAAGCCCTGGCGGGAGTCCTTGTGGCTCACCGCCCAGTAGGCGTTGATGGCCTGGGCGGCGCCCGCCACGTCGTGCACGCGCAGGATGCGGGCCCCGTTTGCCACGGCGGAGATGCAGATGCCCTGGGTGGCGGCATCACGCGCGGCCGCGTCCTCGACGCCGGAGACCGCGCCCACAAACCTCTTGCGGCTCACGGCCGTGAGCACGGGGTAGCCCATGGAGACCATGGAGCGCGTGGCGCGCTGGATGACCACGTCCTCGTCGGCGAACTTGTCGAAGCCGGGGCCAGGGTCTATGCAGATGCGCTCGCGCTGGACGCCCGCGCGCATGAGGGTGCGGGCCTGGTCGCCCAGGAAGCCCATGACCTGGCGCATGATGGGCGCCTCGTCCGGCAGCGTGAAGCGGTGCGAGCTCACGGTGGTGCGGGGCTGCTCCGGGCGCGCGGGGCGGCTCTCGTCCAGGACCACCTGGCGGCGCGGGGCGTGCGTGCCTAGGCCGCCCTGGTCCCAGTGCATGACCACGAGGCCGCAGTCCGTCTCGGCGGCAACCTGCACCATGGCGGGGTCGGTGAAGCCGGTCACGTCGTTGATGATGGAGGCGCCCAGGCGGGCGCAGAGCTGCGCAACCTCGGCGTGGCGCGTGTCGACGGAGACCACGGCGCCCTCGGCCACAAGCCCCCTCACCACGGGGATGATGCGCTCGGCCTCCTCCTTGGGCGAGACGGGCCGGTGGCCCGGACGCGTGGACTCGCCGCCGACGTCGATGATGTCGGCGCCCTCGTCCAGCATCTGGAGGCCCCGCTGGATGGCCGCCTCCGGGTCAAGGTTCTTGCCGCCGTCAGAGAACGAGTCAGGCGTGACGTTGAGGATTCCCATGATGCGCGGACGGGCCAGGCCGATCTCGTGCCTGCCGCAGCGCCAGGTGCCGTAGTTCTCTCTGAGCATGGTCAAACCTTTCCGGGCCGGATGATTCAAGCCTCCATTGTACCCGGCGAGGGCGGACGCCCCACAAACGTCAGACAGACGCTAGAAGTCGGCCCTGGACCGCCTAGAAGTCAAACGCCTTGGCAATGTCGCAGGCGCACACGAGGTCAGCGCTGGCGTCCTGGGGCGTGGGCTGCTTGTTGACTATGACCAGCTTGGAGCCATTGAAGTAGTTGACCAGCCCGGCCGCGGGGTACACCACCAGGGACGTGCCGCCAATGACCAGCAGGTCGGCCTTGGAGATTGCCTCCACGGAGGCCACCAGCACGCGCTCGTCCAGGCTCTCCCCGTACAGCACCACGTCCGGCTTGATGGCGCCGCCGCACTCCGGGCAGCGCGGCGCGCCCTCGGTGCCCATGACCCACTCGGCGGAGTAGACGCGGCCGCAGCGCTGGCAGACGTTGCGGTGCACCGAGCCATGCAGCTCGAGGACGTTCCTTGAGCTCGCGGCCTGGTGGAGGCCGTCGATGTTCTGCGTGATGACCGCGGTAAGCTTGCCGGCACGCTCCAGCTCGGCCAGCTTGAGGTGGGCCTGGTTGGGCTTGGCGCCAAGGGCAATCATGCGCGTGCGGTAGAAGTCGTAGAACTCGGCGGTATGCGTGACGTAGAAGTCGTGGGAGAGCATCTCCTCGGGCGGGTACTTGAAGTGCTGATGGTACAGACCGTCCTCGCTACGAAAGTCCGGGATACCCGAGGCCGTGGAGACCCCCGCCCCGCCGAAGAAGACCATCGACGTTGCCTGGTCCACCGCCGCGGAAAGCTCGGCCGCGGCCTGCGCGGCGTCCGAAATCACCTTTGCCATGCGCTTCTCCCCTCTTAGGCTGCTGCCGGAAGTATAGGCCGCGCGGGGCGAGGCGGCAGACAGGGCATTTGAATCGGCGTCAGAAAAAGGGGTAATAACTCTTGCGTTGAACCGCGCCCCCCTGGGCGCCCAAGCACGGGAGACCACATGAGAGACCTCACGCCCAACGTCCGCGACTGTGCCCTCGCCTTTGAGGGCGGCGGATACAGAGAGACCTTCTCGGCCGGAATCGCCACCGTCCTCATGGACGTGGGCATTCGCTTTGGCTACGTCTGCGGCATCTCCGCGGGGTCCTCCAACACCGTGGACTACGTGTCTGACGACAAGTTCCGCGTGCGCGAGGCCTTCATGATGCACGAGGCCGCCCGCGAGGCCACGGGCCTGCGCTCCCTTGCGCGCGGGCACGGCTACTTTGACGCGGACGCGCTCTACGAGGACGCCGTCACCCTGGGCACGCTGCCGTTTGACTACGAGACCTTCATGGCAAACCCTGCCGACGTGCGCATCCAGGCCTTCCAGCGAGACACCGGCTGCACGCTACGGTTTGGCAAGGAGGGCATGACGGACCGCGTTCGCCTCATGGACATTGTGCGCGCCAGCTCCACGCTGCCGGGAGCCATGCGCCCGCGCCCCGTGGACGGACACGTGCTGTACGACGGGGGCCTGGGCGAGGGCGCGGGCCTTCCCGTCTGCATGGCCGAGAAGGACGGTTACTCAAAGACGTTCTTTGTGGCCACGCGCCCGCGCGGCTACCGCAAGCAGGCCCCAACCGCCACCGAGCAGCGCGCCTACGAGCGCATGGCCGGAGACTACCCCTACCTGCTGAACGCGCTTCTGACCAGGTGGGAGCGGTACAACGAGGAGCTGGAGCGCATCGAGCGGCTGGCCGACGAGGGTAGCGTCTACGTGGTGTGGCCCGAGCAGATGATGGTCTCTTCCGGCACCACCAACGCGACGCTGCTCAACGCCCAGTTTGAGGCCGGGCGCGCGCAGGGCATCCGTGAGCTTCCGAGGTGGCGCGAGTTCCTGTTTGGCTCCGCCGACGGCGGGCCGCAGCCTCCCGACGGCTGGGACGGCTACATCACCATAGGGTAGGATCCGGCAGGAGCGTCCGCGCCCGGCGAGAAGAACGCGTCTCTCGCCGGGCGCGCTACACTGGGGGCCATTGCCCCGTTGGACCCACGCGTGTGAGGAGCCCCATGTCTACCGCCCGCGAGCTGCGACTTGTTTCTTGGAACGTCAACGGACTGCGCGCCGTGATGAAGAAGGACCCCGGCTTCGAGCAGATCTTTGGCCAGCTGGACGCCGATGTCTTTGCCCTGCAGGAGACCAAGCTCCAGGAGGGCCAGCTGGAGCTCGACCTGCCGGGTTATTATCAAACGTGGAACTACGCAGAGCGCAAGGGCTACTCCGGGACGGCGGTCTTCTCTCGCCAGGAGCCGCTGCGGGTGGTGCGGCAGATAAGCTGCCCGGTGGCCGACGACGAGGGTCGCGTCTGCGCGCTGGAGTTTGACCGGTACTGGTTTGTGAACGTCTACACGCCCAACGCCAAGAACGGCCTGGCCCGCATTGACGAGCGCCTTGAGTGGGACGCGCGCTACCGGGAGTTCCTTTGCGAGCTGACGGAGCAGAAGCCGGTTGTGACCTGCGGAGACTTCAACGTGGCCCACGAGGAGATAGACCTCAAGAACCCCGGTCCCAACCGCGGGAACGCCGGATTCTCTGACGAGGAGCGCGCGAGCTTCTCGGCGCTTCTTGACGCCGGGTTCACCGACACGTTCCGCGCGCGCCATCCGGACCTGGCCGGCGCATACAGCTGGTGGAGCTACCGCTTCCACGCCCGCGAGAAGAACGCGGGCTGGCGCATTGACTACTTCCTGGTGAGCGATGGCATCGCGGACCGCGTGACTGGCGCGAGCATCCTGCCGGAGGTCTTTGGCAGCGACCACTGCCCCGTGGAGCTGACGATAGAGCTGTAGGGCGCGGGCGTCCGGCGACGGCAGGCGCGGCAACGACCCTAGAGCGAGAAGTCCGGCAGCGCGGCACGGGCCGCCGCCAGGAAGGCCTCCTTGCTGCGGCAGGCCACGAGCTCCTCCGGGAAGTCGATCTCCTCCAGGAGCGTCTTGACGCCCTCGTAGCGTGCGATTCCAGCGCTGACGTGGGAGTCGCTGCCAAAGGAGACCTGGACGCCCAGCTCGGCACAGCGCTCGGCAATGTGGTGGCAGGGCAGGAGGGACTCGTCGCGCTTCTCGGAGCTCGTGAGGCTGGCCTCGTTGAGCTCCACGAGCTTGCCGAGGTCGCGCGCTGCCTCGAGTACCGGGTCAAGCTCGAAGTCCACGCCGGAACGGCCGAGGTGCCCGAGGATGAGCACCTTCTTGTCCTGCAGCGCGTTGATGTACATCTGGGCGTTCTGCGCGGGGGTCTGGTCGTAGGTGAAGTCCTTGCGGTGGATGCTCGCGATGACGTAGTCGCAGTTACGGAAGACGCGCTTCTTGAGCGTGGCTGCGCCATGGAGCGCCTGGCCGTTGATCTCGTGGTCAACGGTGATGTTATGCCCGAAGAGGTTGCCCTGGCCGTCCACGATGTCCGCCTCGCAGCCATGCAGAACCATGACGCCGTGCCACTGGCGCGGCCAGGACTTCACGTTGAGGAAGAACTGGAAGTTCCTGATGTCCTGGTCGGGGTAGAGCATGCTCGAGAAGTGGTCGGTGGAGCCCAGAAGCTCGAAGTTCTGGTCTGCCGCCACGCGGACGTTCTCCTCGATGGTCGAGTACGCATGGCGAGAGGCCAGCGTGTGCGTGTGGACGTCGCAGCTGATGCGAATCATGGGTGGTGCGCCTCCTGGGGCTCGTTGCTTCTCGACTTCATTGTAGCCGCGGGCGGCAGGCGCTATCGCACCTGCGAGAAACGTCCACCAGGCACGAGCGCCGGCGAGAAAAGCGCCCCAGGTGCGAAGGCATGGCCTCGCACCTGGGGCGCCAAACGTTCGGCCTTGTGGCGCTTCTCGCCTAGCTCTCGCCTACTCGTAGCTCTCGGCGAGCTTCTTCCAGGCGGGCATGGAGTTGACGATGGTCTCCTTGCTCACGCAGTAGCCAACGCGGACCCAGCCGGGGCAGCCAAAGCTGTCGGACGGGACGGGCAGCAGCTCAAGGGCCTTGGCGCGCTCGAAGAAGGCGTTGGCGTCCGGCTCCAGGGCCTTGACCCACAGGTAGAAGGCGCCCTGCGGCTCAATGAACTCGTAGCCAAGGGCAGAGAGGCCCTCGGTGAGAACGCGGCGGTTCTCGGCGTAGGCCTCCACGTTGGTGGGCTCGTCCACGCAGTCTATGACCACGTGCTGGAAGAGCGCAGGTGCGCAGACAAAGCCCAGCTTGCGGCCTGCGCCGGCAACGGCCAGTACCAGGCGGTCATGCTCCGGGTTGGTGTTGGGCACAAGCACCCAGCCAATGCGCTCGCCCGGCAGAGAGAGGCTCTTGGAGTAGCTGTAACAGACGATGGTGCGGTCGTAGATGGCCGGCACCCAGGGCACGTCCGCGCCGTAGGTAATCTCGCGGTAGGGCTCGTCGGAGATGAGGTAGACCTGGGTGTCCAGGCGCTTCTGGGCGTCGTGCAGGGCGGCCGCGAGGTCCTCGAGGTTCTTCTGGGCGTAGACAGACCCGACGGGGTTGTTGGGCGAGTTGATCACGATGGCCTTGGTGCGCTCGTTGACGGCGGCGGCGACGGCGGGCACGTCGATCTGGAAGGTCTCGGGGTCGGCCATGACCTCGACGCACGTGGCGCCCGCGGTCTCGATCCAGACGCGGTACTCGGGGAAGTACGGGGCAATGACGATGACCTCGTCGCCGGGGTTGACCAGCGTGTGGAAGCTGATGGAGAGCGAGGCGGCGGCACCGCAGGTGAGGTAGACGTCACCGGCGGCGTAGCTGGTGCCAAAGCGACGGTTGAGGCTCGCGGCCACGGCCTCGCGAGCGGCGGGCAGGCCGGGGGCCGGGGTGTAGCCGTGCAGCTGCGTGGGCGGCAGCTCCAGCGCGCGGGCAATGGAGGCGCGCACGGACTCGGGCGCCGGAATTGAGGGGTTGCCCAGACTGAAGTCAAAGACGTTCTCCGCGCCGATCTCGGCCTTGCGGGCGCTACCGTACGCCGCAATCTCGCGGATGGAGGACTTCTGCGCGCCGTAGGCGTAGCTCTTCTCGTTGATGGTCATGGGTGCTCCGTTCTGATGGCCTGATGGGCCAATTGTAGGCGTGCGTCGCGCAGCAGGCGCCCACGCCAGCGGGCGCGCAACCCACCCGACACAAGTTGCCTGGCAAGGAGAGCCTCCGACCAGACGGGCGCGCTATGCCCCCAACGCGCGAATCGGAATCACATATACGCCGTCGGAGCGGCGATATGCCACCTCGCCCATGCCAGTTACCACAGCCAGGAACGCCGGTTCCCTCACTCGCGCGACGGCGCTTCCACAGACCTTTTTCCGAATCCTCAAAAGCTGCGACGCGGCCTCGTCGACCTTATCGAGGCTCACCTTGATCTCGATGGCAGCCCAGTTTCCGTCGGGCCTCTCAATGATTGCGTCGGCTTCAAGGTCGGAATCATCACGGTAGTAGCGCAGCGGAGAGGACATGCCAAAGTCCAGTGCACGGGAATAGACGTCGAGGTCACGCATAACAAGGTTCTCAAATACAAGGCCGAAGCTCTGCCAATCCTGCAGAAGTGCCTCACAGGACAAACCGAGGAGTGCAACCGGAAGGGACGGATCAGCAAAGTATCGCTTTGGCTTGACCCGCATGCGCTTGGGCGAACGAGATGCCGGGACCCAGCCCGGCACCTCATCAACAAGGAAGAGGCGCGTGAATATATCCAGGAGACCGGCCACCTCCTTGCGCTGGCTCTCCGAAGTCGTTTCGGCTGAACCCAACGCGTAGGTATCCCGGATGAGCGTATCTGCCTTGGTGGACTGGCCGAGATTACGGGCTAGCGACAGCGCAAGCCGCCGCGCCGTGCTCTCGTTTCCGCCCAGGCGTGGAATGCTCTGGATAAAGATGGACTCCATGTAGTCCCTGAGGACAATCTGCGCATCCCCTGGCTGAGCTGTGCGCTCTGCAGGCCAACCGCCGCGGACAGCAAGCCTTGCCAAGGACTCAATGCCGTTATCGCACTGGCATGGCTCAAACTCGCCGCGGAAGAGGCCCGCAAGACTGACTCGGCCGCTCGACTCCCCAGTCTCGGCAAGCGTCATGGGATGCATCCTGACTCGTCCAATGCGCCCGGCGCCGCTGTGAGCCGTCTTGTCTTTATTTGGAGTCGAGGAGCCCGTCAGTATCCAAGCCCCTTTCGCTTCCCCCAGCTCGTCTGAGGCGTGTCTCACCGTGTCCCAAATGGCCGGGACGCGCTGCCACTCGTCGATGACATGTGGACGGTCGCCCGCAAGGGCATAGGCAGGGTCCGCCTGAATAATCTGCAGGTTAGCGCCCCTATCGACGTAGGTCACGGACGCCGCGTGCGCAAGGGAAGACCAGGTCTTGCCACACCACTTGGCGCCCGACACCTCAACGGCACCAAACAGACCGAGGTACTTCTCTATTTGTCTGTCGACGATTCTTGGCGTATATGCAGCCGGTCTGGGCACCCCAATGGTCTTCCCGTTCGACACGCTTACCCCCCCCATCGCACGGTTCTTCACCCTTGGTTATACCAAAACCCGAATCAAATATATACCAGAATCCGAATCGCTCAGATACCAAAATCCGAATGTTGTAGAAACCAAGACCCAAATGCCACCAGCACGGGCAACAAAGAGCCCCGCGGGCGGAGTGCCCACGGGGCCTCTGGAATGCAAAGAGTGTCCCTTTTACCTGGTAACTAACAGCGTCCCCGTTTACTGGCTCTCGCGCTCGGCAGCGGCTGCGGCGGCCTCGGCGACGAGGCCCTCGTCAATCTGGCCGGGAGCCGTCTTGGGCTTGCCGCCCTCCTCCGGGTGCTCGGCCACGTACTGGTCCCAGGTGCCGTCGAGAAGGGCATCCACGGCCGGGCCCTCCACGGTCTCGCGCTCCAGGAGCACCTCGGCCATGGTGCGCATCTGGTCGCCGCGGGCAGAGAGCACCTCGCGCGCGCGGTCATGCGCCTCGCGCATGATGCGCTCGATCTCGTCATCGATGCGCTTGGCCGTCTCTGCGGAGTAGTCATTCTTCTGGGCGTAGTCGCGCCCGAGGAAGACCTCGTGCTGCGCCTCGCCAAAGACCTGGGTGCCCAGCTCCTCGCTCATGCCGTAGCGGGTGACCATCTCGCGCGCGATCTTGGTGGCACGCTCGAGGTCGTTGCTTGCGCCGGTGGTGATGTCACCGCAGAAGAGCTCCTCGGCCGTGCGGCCGCCCAGCAGCACCGCGATCTGGTCCAGCATCTCATCGCGCGAGCTCAGGAAGTGGTCCTGCTCCGGCACCTGCATGGTGTAGCCAAGCGCCTGGCCGCGCGCGATGATCGAGATCTTGTGGATGGGGTCGGAGTTCTCCAGCACGTGGCCCACCAGGGCGTGACCACTCTCGTGGAAGGCGATGACCTCGCGCTCCTTCTGGCTCATCACGCGGCTCTTGCGCTCCGGGCCGGCCATGACGCGCTCCATGGCCTCCTCCACCTCGTCGCGCCCGACCTTCTCCTTGCGCCTGCGCGCGGCCAGAAGGGCGCTCTCGTTCATGAGGTTTGCCAGGTCGGCACCCGTGAAGCCCGGGGTGATCTTGGCAATGCGCTCAAGGTCGACGTCGGAGGCCAGCGGCTTGTTGGCCGCGTGGACCCCCAGGATCTTCTGGCGGCCAGAGACGTCGGGGCGGTCCACCGTGACGCGACGGTCAAAGCGGCCCGGGCGCAGCAGGGCCGGGTCCAGGATGTCCGGGCGGTTGGTGGCGGCGATGAGGATGACGGCGGAGTTGTCCTCAAAGCCGTCCATCTCTACCAGCAGCTGGTTGAGCGTCTGCTCGCGCTCGTCGTGGCCGCCGCCCAGGCCGGCCCCGCGCTGGCGTCCCACGGCGTCGATCTCGTCGATGAAGATGATGCAGGGGGCGGCCTCCTTGGCCTGCTTGAAGAGGTCGCGCACGCGGGAGGCGCCCACGCCCACGAACATCTCCACAAAGTCAGAGCCGCTGATGGAGAAGAACGGCACGCCCGCCTCACCGGCAACGGCTTTTGCCAGCAGGGTCTTGCCCGTTCCCGGAGGGCCCACCAGAAGGACGCCATGCGGGATCTTGGCGCCCATCTTGCGATAGCGCTCGGGCTCGGAGAGGAAGTCGCGAACCTCCTGGAGCTCCTCCACGGCCTCGTCGATGCCCGCGACGTCAGAGAACTTGACCTTGGGGCGCTCGCCCTCGGCTGTCAGCGCCTTGGTCTTGCCAAAGGACATGGCCTGGCCGTTCTGGCTGCCCATGCGGCGCATGAAGTAGATGAAGACCACCAGCATGATGACGGTGGGCAGCACCGAGAAGAGCAGCGTCTGCAGCACCTCGTCGGAGCTGGTGTCAATGCGGTAGGTGGTGCCGGGGTGGTCGGCCATGAGCTCCGCCAGGGAGTCCGCGCCCACGTAGACGCTCTTGAAGCTCTTGAGCGCCGAGGAGGAGTCCTTGTCGGAGCCGTTTGCCCAGTAGGTGCCCGTGAGGCTGCCGTCGGCGTACTTGAAGGTCACGTCCTTCACGCGGTCGTCCTTGACGGCGGCCACGAAGTCGCTGGTGGCTAGGGTGTCCGTACCGCTGGCGGCAAAGGGGTTGGACCCCATGCCAAAGACGAGGTAGCCCAGCACGGCCAGAAGCAGGATGGCCGTGATGGCGTTGACGCGCGGGTCCTTGGGGCCCTCGCCGCCCGGGATGTTGGGAAGCTTGCTGTCGTTCTTGTCTGACACTGGTGGAGCTCCTTGCTGCACGTGATTGCGACGGCCCGCCAGGCGAGAAGTGCCTCTCGCCGGAAGGCCCAGGTAAGCAAACGACCCGCCGGAGCGGGTCGTGGTGTCTGTTAGCTGTAGACCTCAGGCTTGAGCACTCCGATGTAGGGAAGGTTGCGGTAGCGCTCCGCGTAGTCCAAGCCGTAGCCCACGATGAAGGCATCGGGCACGTGGGTGCCCACGTACTCCGGGTGGACGGCAGGCTTCTTGCCCTCGACGTCCTTCACCAGGAAGGCGGCCACCTTGACGGACTTGGGATTGCGGGACTCGAGCATCTTGATGAGGTAGGACAGCGTGATGCCTGAGTCGAGGATGTCCTCCACGATGAGGACGTCGCGCCCCTCGATCTTGGCGTCCAGGTCCTTGAGGATGCGGACCACGCCGGAGCTCTTCACGCCGTCGCCGTAGCTGGAGACGGCCATGAAGTCCACGGCCACCGGGCAGTCGATTGCGCGCATGATGTCTGCCGTGAAGATGACGGCACCCTTGAGGACGGTGACCAGCAGGGGGTTCTTGTCCTTGTAGTCACGCGTGATCTCAGCACCCATGCGGCTGACGATGGACTTGATGTCCTCCTCGCTCAGAATGACTTCGGAAACGTCCGGGTGCAGTGCCTCCATGAGGTCCCCTTCCTGGGATGGTCTGCGTTTCTGCGTGCCGCCTGGGCGGCCGTGCGTGCCTAGGATACCGCGCCTGTCGGACACCGGTCCGCTAGGCGGGCAGGATTCTTAATTCTAGCAGCTGTTTGGTTGCCGGGGTACAGCGCATACGCTCGTCCGCGCGAAGGCCCGCCACCCACACCACCGAGCCGGTGGGAGAGGTGTGCACCACGGGCTGGGCCGCCCGCTCCGCCACCGGGACGTGCGCCTCGCCCATGAGGTCCGAGAGCTTCTTGCTCTGCCCGTGCATGCCCAGGGGGCACATGACGTCGCCGGGGTGCGGCACGTCCACCCAGAGGCGGCCGCCCAGGGAGGCGTCCACGCCCGCGGCCTGCGCGTCCAGCAGGACCGACTGGCCCTCCCACTCAAGCCCGTGGCTTCGGGCCAGCGCGGGGACGTCCGTGGCCTCGGGCGCAGGCAGCAGGCGCGCCGCAACCACGCGGCCGTCCGGCAGCGCCATGCGGCCGGGGACGTCCAGCCAGCCGGACTCCGGCACCGGCGCGGCCCCGCGGGCCCTCAGCGTGAGCAGGCCGTGCTCCACACGGGCGTCCACGCCCATGGGGATGGTGAGCGACCCCGTCCCCGCAGAGACCACCTCGAGGACCCCGGCCACGTGGCGAGCCTCAAGGCGCGCGTCCGGGCACACCAGCAGGATGGCCTGGCGCACCGCACGACGGGCAATGGCCACCTCGCATGCCGCCAGACGGGCCGCGTCCAGCGTGAGCACCCCCTCCGAGCTGCGGCGCGTTAGCTCGCGCAGCGTGCGAGAAGAGACCGCGGTGAGGTAGGCGTCCTCCTCCGAGAGGATGTCGCAGGTGTTGGCCAGGCTCGCCGTGACGCGGGGGTTCCTGGCCCTCACGCGGGGCATGACCTCATGGCGCACAAAGGAGCGCAGGTAGCGGGTGTCGGAGTTGGTCTGGTCTTCTCGCCAGACGATGCCGCGCATGCGCAGGAGGTCGCAGAGGTCCTCGTGGGTGCGGTCCAGCAGCGGCCGCACGATGCGGTTGCGCCGCCGCGGGATGGACGAGAGGCCGGAGGCGCCCGTGCCGCGGATGGCATTCATGAAGAAGGTCTCCGCGCGGTCGTCGGCCGTGTGGGCGGTCAGGATGCGCGCGGCGGAGCGGGGCGTGCCAAACTCCGCGGAGAGGGCGTTTGCCAGGCGGTTTGCCTCGCGGTAGCGCAGCTCGCGGCCGGCGTTCTCGACGTTGCCGTCCGTCTGGGCGGCAAGCGCCGCCACGTCCGCGCGGCAGACGGTGCAGGGAATGCCGTAGCGGTCCGCCAACCCGCGGACAAACTCCTCGTCCTCCTCGGCGTCAATGCCGCGCAGCTGGTGGTTGACGTGCAGGACGTGCAGGCGCTCGCGGGCAATGCGGGCGGAGCCACGGCCGTCGTCAATGTCCAGGGAGGAGGTGGCGGCCAGCACCAGCAGCGCCGTGGAGTCCGCGCCGCCGGAGACCATGAGCACCACGGGGGCGCGCAGCTCCTGGTCAACGCGGGCGCTCGGCCGCTCAAAGCGGCTGCCCCCCGCCGGGTAGCGCCTAGAAACGCTCGGCATCTTGTCCTCCCCTACGTGTAACCTGTTTGCGTGCCCCTGGTAGGAAGCGCGCAGCCCTGCGGCCGCACCCCGCCCAAGGGGCATCCCTTGAGTGTACGGCAACCGCGCCCGCCGGGCAGAAAGGTCGGAAGTCCGCCATGACCCCACAGATTCACCTGCACGTCCTTGCCAGCGGCTCCAAGGGAAACGCCGCCGTGGTGGAGGGGCCCGAGGGCTCGGTCCTGGTGGACTGCGGCATTTCTCGCCGGGCGCTCTTGCAGCGGGCGGCGGAGCTGAGCGTTGACATGGGTCGCGTCCGGGCGGTGGTGCTCACGCACGACCACTCCGACCACGTGGCGGGCCTCTCCGTCTTCTGCAACCACTTTGAGGGGCGGCTTATTGCCACGGCGGGCACCGTGGGCGCCCGCAAGTACCTGACCGAGCTGCCGTTTGAGCTGGTGGGGCACTCGGATGCCTTTGAGGTGGCCGGCATGCACGTGCAGGCCTTTCCCACCTACCACGACGTGCCCGACCCCACGGGCTTCCGCTTTGAGACTGAAGACGACGCCCTGGGCTACTGCACCGACACCGGCCACCTGGGCAAAGAGGCCCTGGAGGCGCTCCGCGGCGTGCGCATCCTGGCGCTGGAGTCCAACCACGACGAGCGCATGCTGGCAAGCGGCCCCTACCCCGCCTACCTCAAGGCGCGCGTGGGCGGCGCTTGCGGCCACCTCTCCAACGCGCAGGCGGCCCAGGCGCTGGCGCAGCTGGTGGAGGAGGACACCGAGACCGTGGTGGCCATGCACCTCTCGCACGAGAACAACCGTCCGAGCACCTGCGTACGCACGCTGGCCGAGGCCGTGGGCGCCGTCGCCGCAAACGACGCCTTCACCGAGGCCCGCACGCCCGACGGCCACCTCACCGTCTGCGCCGCCGCCCAGGACTGGCCCATGACGGTGTGGTAGGAGCGGCCGCGCGGACGGCAGCGCGGGCGACGGCGCCGCCATTAGCGTACAAAATAACGACCAGGACGCCCTTCTCGCCTGCGTTTGCGCAGTTGGCAAGAAGGGCGTCCGTTATTTTGCACGCTAGCCAGCCAAGGACGCCCGGTGACCGCGACCACCCCTCGACCGCCGCGGCCCGAGGGTATACTGATAGTTTGCTTATTAATCCCCGACGAGAGGACCCACCATGCCCATCGGGAAGCCATTTGGCAGGAAACCCGTGGAGAAGAGCTCCAGGCTCTACGAGGACCGCATAAAGAACGCCGGGAAGACCCCCGTTGAGAAGCCCAGCTGGTCAAGCCTGGCAAGCCTCGTGGGCTTCATGGCGTGCCTCGTCGCCGTGGGCGCCTTCTGCATAACCTCCGGGCAAGTCACGGTGGGCATCGGCCTCATCATCTTTGGCATCGTACCCTGCCTGGCCATCATCGCCATGGGAAACAACGTCGTGACCCAGTTCATGGACGGCACGAGGGGCGCCTCCTTCCCCCAGGCCTCCGCAGAGAGCTTTGGCCCGGACGCCGAGAGAGCGTTCGCCATTGCCAACAAGGCCCTGAGCAAGCCCGAGCTCGAGGCCGCCGAGGCCAACCGCAAGGCCGAGTCCGAGGCAACCAAGGACTGGTACGAGGCAAACCGCCCCTCCTTTGACGACGTCAGCGTCACCTCCGAGGACAACCTCCGCCTTGTGGGCCACGTCCTTGAGGCCAACCCCGGCTCAGGCAACTGGCTCATCTACGCCCACGGGCTTGGCGGCGGCTGGAAGAACGGCCTTGGAATCGGCCGCCACTTTGCAGAGAAGGGCTACAACCTGCTCTTTGTCGACATGCGCGCCCAGGGCGACTCCGCCGGAACCGTCATCGGCGGCGGCCACCTCGAGCGCCGCGACCTCGTCCAGTGGTGCCGCTGGCTCGCCGAGCGATCCGGCGAGGGCTCCGGCATCGTCCTCATGGGCAGCTCCCTTGGCGGCGCCGCGGTCCTCGAGGCCGCCGGCGAGAAGGACCTACCGCAGCAGGTCAGGGCCGTCATCAGCGACTCCGCCTTTGCGGACTTCTGGAACGAGGCCATCCACGTCATGGGCACGATGGGGGCAAACGGCAAGGCGCTTCCGGCGCACCCGCTCCTGGACGTGATCCGGCTCATCTTCCGCTCCCGCAAGGGCGGCTACGACATCGCCGAGCCCAGCGCCGTCGATGCCGTGGCCCATGCGCAGGCGCCCCTCCTCTTCATCCACGGCGCGGACGACCAGCTGGTCGCTCCCTACAACGCCGTGCGTCTTGACGAGGCCGCGACGGCCGCCGGCATAGACCACGAGCTCTTGCAGGTCCCCTCCGCCGGCCACTGCTGCGCCGCCATAGCCGACCCCGAGCTCTACTACGGGACCATCTTCGGCTTCATCGACCGCCATTAGCAAACACGCCCGGGGCCACCGGCCCCGGCGCCTACGAAGAAGAGTGAATGAGCGCCTCCCCGTGCCCAAGGACACGGGGAGGCGCTCTTCTTTGCGGGGCCTACTTTGACCTGCGTGGGGCTACTCCACGAGCTTGCCCGCCATATACGTGGCGGAAAGCGTGAGGTCGGGGTTGAGCGCGACGAAGTCGGCAGCGCGACCCGGCGCGATAGCACCGCAGACGTCGTCGATGTGGGCGGAGCGAGCCGGGACCTCGGTTGCCATGCGGATGGCCTGCTCGGCGGTGACGATGCCCCAGTCAAAGACGTTCTTGACCACGCTGTCAAGCGTGGCGATGGAACCGGCGAGGCTGCTGCCGTTTGCGAGGTAGCAGGCACCGTCGCGCATAACGACGGGCAGGCCGCCGCTCATGTAGTTGCCCTCAGGCATGCCACCGCAGCCCAGGCAGTCGGTGATGAGCACAACGTGGTCCCAGCCCTTGGCACGCACGAGCGCATTGACGGCGGCGGGCATGACGTGGTGACCGTCGGCGATGACCTCGGCGAACGTCTCCGGAGTCGTCATTGCGCATCCGACGATGCCCGGCTCGCGGTGGTGAAGGCCGCGCATGCCGTTGTAGGTGTGCACAAAGCAGGACGCGCCGGCGTTGACGGCCGCCAGGGACTCGGCATACGTTGCGTCTGAGTGGCCAATGCATGTGACGACCCCCTCCGCGGCAAGCGCGGAGATATACTCGATGGACCCGTCGTGCTCGGGCGCCAGGGCGCTCTTCTTGATGCGGCCGCCCGAGAGGCGCTGCCACTCGGAGAAGGCCTCATAGCTGGGGTCGATGAGGTACGCGGGGTTCTGCGCGCCAACATGCTTGCTGGTGAAGAAGGGGCCCTCGAGGTAGATGCCCTGGATGTGGGCACCCACGAAGTCGTCTCCGCGAGACTCGTCGGCCTCCGCGATGGCCCTGCAGGCGCGGCCGATGCTCTCGACTGACTCAGTGAAGGTCGTGGGCAGCCAGCTCGTAGTTCCGCGGCGGGCGAGCTCGCGACTCGAGATGTTGATGCCCTCGGGGTCGCAGTCCGTGGTCGCGTGGTTGAAGAAGCCGTGGATGTGCGTGTCTACAAAGCCGGGGGCCACCCACTTCCCGGAGAGGTCAACGACCTCGACGTCCTCGGGAGCCTCCTCGGCGTACGTGCCAAAGACACCATCGGCCACGGTCAGGTAGCCCGGCCCCTTAAGGCATCCCGGGAGGACGAACTTGTCCGCCTTGACGGCAAACGTGCTCATGCTCTTGCCTCCCTAGGCCTCAAAGGGGTGAATGGTGACGCCCTTGACCACGCGGTTGACGGTGCCGCTAGGGCTCGGGGTGTCCGGGGTGTTACCGACCTTGACGGAGGTCAGCAGGGACACGGTCTGGGCGACCATAACGTACGGGAGGGCGAGGTAGGCCTCGGGAAGCGCCGCGTACTCGGCGCCAAAGGTGAAGGACTCGCCCTCGAACTTGGTGGCGCCGTCCTGCTGGATGGCAACGGTGTGCAGGGCGATCTCGTCGCCGGCGATCTCGTTCAGGATGTCCAGGTCGTACTGGCGGGTGTAGGGGTCGTTGTGGACGAGGTCAAAGACGAGGGTCTTGTCGTCGACGAAGGACTTCGGTCCGTGACGATAGCCCATGGAGGAGTCGAAGGAGGTTGCGATGAGGCCGTGGGTGAGCTCGAGGATCTTGAGCTGGCACTCGCGGGCCTCGCCGGCGAAGGAGCCGGAGCCCAGGTACGTGATGCGGTTGAAGTCGGAGCTAACCCACTTCTGGATCTCGGGCTCGCGCTTGACAACGTCGCGGCCCATGGCGGCGATCTGGGCCACCCAGGTGGCCTTCTCGTCGTGGGAGGCGGTGTCAAAGATCATGGTGGCCATGAGCTCCATGCAGGAGTAGCTGCCGGTCATGGCAAAGCCCTGGTCGTTGGCGCCGGGGATGAGGATGGTGAGGTTCTGGTCGTCGTCCTTGAACTGCTGGGCGAGCTTGCCCTCGGGGGCGCAGGTGATGTTGAGGAACAGGATGTTGTTCACGACCTGCCCCGCGCGCTCGACCGCCGCAAGGGACTCGGGGCTGTTGCCACTGCGGGCAAAGGAGACCAGCACGGTGGGATCCTCGGGACGCAGGTAGTCGAGAGGGGCGCACACGATGTCGGTCGTGGCGATGGCGCTGAAGCGGAACTTGGAGTTGTCCCCGTGATGACGCAGGTAGGGGGTGCAGGTGTCGCCGACATAGGCAGAGGTGCCCGCGCCGGTGAAGACGACGTGGGTGCGCTCGGCGCCGCCCAGGGCCTCCGCCCGTTGCAGGAAGGCGGCGATGGCCTCGGCGTTGTCGTCATAGATCTTGAGAGTGTCCTCCCAGAGCTCGGGCTGCTGCCTGATCTCGCGAGTGGTGATCTCGGCACCCATGGTCTTCAGGGTCTCCGCATCGATCTCGAACATTGAAACTCCCTCCTCCTGGCCGGGCGGGGCCCGGGTCCGGAAACTATGGCCTTTGGAAGCGCGGCGCCCCAGGCGCGAGGCTATCCGCGCACGTGCTTGATGGTGTACTCAAACTGGTCAGCCCGCGCGACGCTGCGGGTGTACTCGATGATCTCATTCTTGTCGTTATAGGTGGTGCGAACCAGGTGCAGGACCGGGTCGCCCTCCCCTATCTCCAGGAGCCTCGCCTCGTCCACGTTGGCGGCGCGGGCGCTGAAAGCCTCCTCGGCGACCTTGATTTTCTGGTTGTACTCCTGCTCCACCACGTCGTAAAGCGGTTTGCTGGAAAGGCGCTCGCGCGTGAGGCCGATGAACTGCGCCGCCGGCAGATAGGTACGCTCAACCATGATGGGCACGTCGTCCGCCAGGCGCAGGCGGCGCATGCGATAAACGCGCTGGTCCAGGCTCACGCCCATCTGGGCGGCCAGGAACTTGGTGGCCTCGCGCACCTCGAACTCGAGCACCTGGCTTCTGGGCTCTCGGCCCATGCTTCTCATTTGCTCCGTGAAGCTGTAGGTGCCGGCAAGGTCGGCCGGCTTCCTCGAGTTGCTAGCGACGAACGTCCCCTTGCCATGCCTGCGCACCACGAGTCCCATGTCCTCGAGCTCGCGCAGCGCCAGGCGCACCGTAGTGCGAGAGACCCCATAGCGAATGGTGAGCTCGCGCTCAGAGGGCAGCATGTCTCCCAGCTCGAGCTCGTTCTCGATCTTGTCGGTCAAGACGTCAACGAGCTGGTCGTACAGCGGCTGCTTCCTTGCCCCCGTACCCACGGAACCTCCTTCCAGCCACTCTCTTCCTCTGCACGCATATATGCAGAGCACGCCCCGTACGCGGGCTTCTCGTCTTGTGCCGAGAGCTACGATGCGTGCAGTCCGAATATACCGCGTGGTACGTACCAGTTAGGGAAAAAGAGGCGCGTGGGGAGAAACCCACGCGCCTCCCATTGGTGCAAAGCCTAGTCGCTAAGCCCAGATTCCGAAGAACCCGCCAACGATGCCCAGGACGAGCATGAGGACGATGCCCTTCATAGGCGTGAAGTTGTGCTTGGCGAAGAGGTAGTAGAGCAGCATGACGAGCGCGAGCGGGATGAGCTTCGGGCAGATGCTGTCGAGGATGGAGGCGAAGTCAACGGTGACCGGGGTCTCCACCATCTCCATGTAGGTGATCTCGCTCATGCCGTTGCCCAGGTCGGTAGCGCCGGCGACGACCTTGTTGCCCTCGGCGTCGACACTCTTGAGGGCGTTGCCCTCGGCGTCGACCATGCCAGACGTGGTGACGCCCTCATCGTTCTTCGAGATGACCTCGAAGTCGGAGACCTCGTCGTTGGAGACGACGGCGGTGTGCGCCACGTAGGACTCAGAAGAGCCGTTGGGGATGGTCAGGGCAATCTGGGTGCCGCCCATGGTAACGGTCAGGCAGCCAACGACGAAGACGCCGAGGATGGAGGCCGCGCGGGTGAACGCCTTCATGTTGTCCATGAGGGCGTCGATTGCCTGGGTGCCCATCTTGTAGGACCAGTTCATCAGGCCAAAGCGAATGGCGAACTGAATGATGTTAAAGATGAGCAGGAAGACAATCGGGCCGGCGATGTTGCCAGCAATGGCCATCTGGGAGGTAATGCCAGCCAGGATGGGCACGAGGGTCATCCAGAAGAGGGCGTCGCCGATGCCGCCGAGCGGGCCCATGAGGGAGACGCGGACGGCGCGGATGGTCGGGATGTCGGCCTTGTTCTGCTCAAGGGACAGGCAGATGCCCATAGCGAACGTGACCAGGAACGGGTGGATGTTGAAGAACTCCATGTTGTGGGTCATGGAGGTGGCAAGGTCATCCTTGTCGGTGTGGATCTTCTCCAGGCCCGGGAGGATGGAGTACAGCCAGCCAGCGGCTTGCATGCGCTCGTAGTTGAAGGACGCCTGCAGGAAGCAGGAACGCCAGGCCATCTTGTTCAGGGTCTTCTGATCGAGATCAGGAGCCGGCGTGAGGTTCTTATAGGTCGTGGCGTTAGATGCCATCCTCCTCACCTCCGTCCTCAAGAGCAACGGCACCCTTCAGCTCGGTTTGCTGCTGGAAGTCCCAGAAAGCGATGCCGAAGCCGATGAAGGCCAGGATGAGCAGAGCAGGGGTGGCAAGAGCCGGGATGTTGCCCACGACGAGGGCGAGGCCGAAGCCCATGAAGTAGAAGCCCCACATATCGCGGCTCATCATGAACTTGAGCAGGATGCCGAAGCCCACGAAGCGCATCATGCCACCGGCGGCGGAGAGGCCAGCGGAGAGCCATTTGGGGATGGCGTTGACGACGGCCTGGCCCATGGTGGCGCCACCGATGAAGAACAGGGTGACGACGATGCCGAAGATGAGGCCGAGGAGGCACATTGCGAGGTAGTTGATGTGCTCAATGCCCTTGGGGTTGGCCTCAGCAGCGTACTGATCAGCCTTGGACATCAGGGGGGACATGATGGTAAAGATCAGGGTCACGCCGTACTGGCCCAGGAGCGAGAACGGGATGGCCATCGCAACGGCCGCGTTCGGGTCGAGGTCCAGGGAGATTGCGAGCACCGCAGCCATGATGCCGCCGACGACGGCGTTGGGGGGCTGGGCACCTCCAATCGGCATGTTACCGATGGTCATCAGCTGGTAGGTGCCGCCAACGATGAGGCCGGTGGTGACATCGCCCAGGATGAGGCCGACCACCATGCCAGTGACGATTGGCTGATACAGAGACTCGAGGAAGCTGAACTGATCGATAGCCGCGATGAACGTGACCACGAAGACCAGTGCGACCTGGATGACTGAGTATTCCATCTTTGCTCCTCCTTTCCTTTTGTCTTTCCCTTCCGGGAAACCAATGTGCTATGTTTAACCGCTTTCGCGTATCAAAACCTAAAGTAAAAAGCGTAAGCTACCGCGCAGGTGGGGTGTTTATCCCCTCCTTCTTGGAGCTATTTACGCTGGTAGGCGGCTACGAGAAGAGCTTGTCGGTCGCCTCAACGGGAGTGGACGGGACGCGCTGGATGGAAAGCTCAACGCCCAGCTCCTGGAGCTTCTTGAAGGCGGCGACGTCGGTGTCGTCGACGGCAACGGAGGTGGCGACCTGGCGCTTGCCGTCAGACATGTGCATGTTGCCGATGTTGAGCTTCTTGATGGGCACGCCGCCCTCAACGAGGCGCAGGGCGTCCTCGGGGTTCTCGATCACGATGAAGATGTGCTGGCGAGGAGCGGCCTTGTGGATGACGTCGATGGTCTTCTGGACAGAGAAGTAACGCGTGGCGACACCCTGAGGAGCGGCCATGTTCATGAGGTTCTGGCGCATCTTGTTGCTGGAGACCTCGTCGTTGGCCACCAGGATGAGGTTGGCGCCCACGGTGCTGGTCCACTGAGTGGCGACCTGGCCGTGAATGAGGCGGTTGTCGATGCGCACGAGAACGATGTTGGGCTCTGCCATGATGTGTTCCTCTCTCTCCTTGCACCCTTTTGGGGCGGTATCTGACGTGCTCTGCCCTGCGTAGGGCCTGCGAGCTACTTGATGACCTCTTGGATGGCGTAGCGGGAGACCTCGATGACCGCGCCGGACTTGACCTCGATGTCGCAGGTCTCCTTGCCCACGCGGACGAGCTTGCCGATGAGGCCATTGGAGAAGGCCACCCTCTTGCCCACCTCAAGCTCGGTGTGGACGTCCTTGTAGTAGTCCTTCTGCTTGCTCATGCGGCGGTAGTTCAGAACCGTGAAGATGACGCCGATGACGGCGAGAAAGACCAGGAAGACGATGGAGGAGGCCAGGATGTTCTCCATGAAGTTTTCGGGCATTAGAGACCATCCTCCTCGCTGAAGTCGTCCTCAGAGTCATCCTCGGCCTCGAGCTTGCGATGGTCGACGCCCATCCTGCCGGCCTGCACGGCGCAGTCGACGAGCTCCTCGAGGGTGCTCTCGGGCATGCGGCAGGAGAGGGTCTCCAGCAGCATGGGCAGGTTCGCGCCGGTGACGACCTCGACGCCGGGAGTGGTTGCCGCGTTCATCATTGCCTGGTTGAAGGGGGTGCCGCCCATCAGGTCGCAGAAGACCAGAACGCCGTCGCAGGCGGCAGCCTGGCTCGCAATGGCGTCGGCGATCTTCTGGGGGAACTCGGCGGCCTCGTCCTCGTAGAAGGTCACGGTCTCAAAGCACTGCTGGGGGCCGCCCACCATCTCGAGGGCGCCACCCAGGCCATCTGCAAACGAACCATGTCCCGTGAGAATGCATCCGATCATTCTTTGTCTCCTTCAACGCCGATAGCGCGTAGCTGCTGTACGAGAAGAACCTACGGGACCCTGGTTTCAAGCAAGTACCCCGAACGTTTCCCTGTGTTGAGCGGCTGTTAACTGGTTATAACGTCATGCTCAGTGGTGCCATTATGGCCCGAACCAGAGCCCCCATCTTCACGGGAACTGCAAATTACTGCGTTTTGACCGCTTGCGGCTAAATTCATACCGTTCAGGTGGACTGGCTAATTTAACTGGTACTTTGACTTAGATACGTTTCGGCTTGATTTGATTTTTATTAGAAAAGACAAGTAAGTGAGCTTGCCTATTCTTTGCATTTTATGAAGAGGTTGACACCAACTGGTATCTTTTCTCACCTGCAAAATGATTGACTGCACGCTCATGGACTGGCGTTTGTTGCCCGCCCAGGGCAACCTGAAAAGAACCATGTCGGCCCTGGCTTTGCTTTTTGGACAATGCGAGAAGCAAAAGACAAAGAAACGCAAACGGCCAGTTAGAGCAGCAGCTCCGTGCTCATCTCCTCCAGCTCCGCGGCAATCCTGCCCTCGGGGTCCACGTCCATGACCACGGCGTCGCACTCGGCGAGCGTACCGAACCACATGAGGCCGCGCGCGCCCACCTTGCTGGCGTCCATGAGTATGTAGGTCTTCTCGGCGCAGGACAGAAACGCCCGCTTGAGCTCCGCCATGGCCTGGTTGTTGGTCAGAAGCCCCCGGCCAGGCGCGTAGGCCGTCGGCGTGACGAAGGCCTTGTCAGGGTGAAGGCGCGCGAGGGAGGCCAGCGCCAAGGGGCCGTCCGTGTAGCGGTGACCCTTCCTAAGGACTCCGCCGAGCATGATGACGTCGGTTGCCGGCATGGACCGGTCCACGAAGTCGGCGATGGTGAAGTCGTCCGTGACCACGGTGATGCCGGCAAGCCCGGAAAGCGCCCTCACAAACTCGAGGGAGGTAGTCCCGGAGTCGACGAGGATGGAGTCCCCCTCCTCCACGAGGGACGCCGCACGCCGGGCAATCCTGCGCTTGGCGTCAACGTTGAGGTTGATGCGCCTGTCCTGCACCGAGACGGTGAGGGTACGGGAGAGGGACGTGGCACCGCCATGGGTGCGTCGCAGCTTTCCATCGCGCGCGAGCGCGTCGAGGTCGGTGCGCGCAGTCACCCGGGAGACGCCGAACGCCTCGGCGATCTGGGTCACCTGCACCGAGGCGTCCCTCTCGAGCATCTGGAGAATGGCAATGCGACGCTCTTCGGGTGACAACGCGGTCATGCTCTTCTCCCTTGGTCGCCGGACTCACAAATGTGATGGAAATGTGTTTTCGTTTGCTTACGTTAGAGGTAAATCAGCGCTTTTCCTTTTCTTGCTCTTGGAAAAATACCACGCGGGCGGACTCGAATAAGGCCAAGATCCGATCTTCTCGCCCAACGGCGGCACTGTGCTTCTCTTTGCTTTTGGCGTGCCGTTTAGCAGGCATTTGGCAACACCCACGCCAAGTGCGCCAAGCCGGGGGACCCTCGCGCACATACAATTGCGGCCAGGGATACCCGATGCCGAAACAACGGCAGACGAAGGGAGTTCAGATGCTCGTAACCACCAAGGAAATGCTGCTCGATGCCCAGGCCGGCCACTATGCCGTGGGCGCTTTCAACGTCGAGAGCCTCGAGTTCGTGATGGCCGTCATCAAGGCCGCCGAGGACCGCAAGTCCCCGGTCATCATGCAGACCACTCCCGGCACCGTCAAGTACGCCAACCTCGACTACTTTGCCGCCATGTGCAAGGTTGCCGCCGAGGAGGCCAGCGTCCCCGTCGCCATCCACCTGGACCACGGCGACGGTTTCGACCGCTGCATCCAGGCCATGCACGCTGGCTACACCTCCGTCATGATCGATGGCTCCCACGTTCCCTTTGAGGAGAACATCGCCCTCACCGCTTCCGTGACCAAGGTCGCAGGCCCCATCGGCATTCCCGTCGAGGCCGAGCTCGGAAAGGTCGGCGGCAAGGAAGACGACGGCCCCGCCGTCGAGGGCGAGAACCCCTACACCGACCCCGACGAGGCCGAGGAGTTCGTTGCCCGCACTCACTGCACCTCCCTCGCCGTCGGCGTGGGCACCGCCCACGGCGTCTACAAGGGGACCCCGCACATCGAGCAGGGCGTCCTCAAGGAGATTCGCTCCCGCCTGGAGATTCCCCTGGTGCTTCACGGCACCTCCGGCGTGCCCGACGACCAGGTCGCCGAGGCCATCGCCAACGGAATTTGCAAGGTGAACTACGCCACCGAGCTGCGCCAGGCCTTCACCCGCGGCTTTATGGGCTACATGGCCCAGAACCCCGAGTGCTTTGACCCAAAGAAGCCCAACCGCCCCGGCATGGACGAGATCTACGCCGTCGTGGCCTCCCACATGGACAACCTGGGCTCCAGCAACAAGGCGTAGCGGCCCGGCCCTCGAGCCAGAAAAACCAAGCGGGCGGTCTTGTGTCGAGCGAGGCCGCCCGTCTTCTTAAGGAGCAAAGATGATCCTCACCGTAACCATGAACCCCTCCATCGACACGGCCTACCAACTCGAGAAGCTCGCCGTGGACGACGTGAACCGCGTCGAGCCGGTCAAGACCGCCGGCGGCAAGGGGCTAAACGTCACGCGCGTTCTCGGGCAGCTGGGTGACGACGTCGTGGCGACTGGCCTTCTGGGCGGCCACATGGGCGAGTTTCTCGCCGACCTCATGGACGCCGACGGTGTGACGCACGACTTCGCTCCCATCGCCGGCGAGTCTCGCATCTGCATCGCTGTACTTCACGAGGGATGCCAGACCGAGTTCCTGGAGAGCGGCCCGGTTGTGAGCGAGGAGGAGCTTGGGGCCTTTACCGAGAAGTTCCGCGCCCTCGCGGCAAAGTCCGACGTCGTCACGATGTCCGGCAGCCTCCCGCGCGGCGTCGACGCCGGCTGCTATGCCCGTCTCACGGAAATCGCCGGAGAGCTAGGGGCAAAGGTGCTTCTCGACACCTCCGGCCCCTCGCTCGACGCCGCCCTCGCCGGCACGGTGAAGCCCTACCTGGTGAAGCCCAACCTGAGCGAGCTGAGCGCGCTGCTCGGCCGCGAGCTCTCGAGCGACGACGTGTTTGGCATCAGGGACGCAATTGACGCCGATGGGCGCTTTGACGGCATGGCCTGGGTCGTAGTCTCCATGGGCGCCGCCGGATCCGCCGCCTTCCACGACGGGGAAATCTACCGCGCCGTGCCCCCGCGCATCGACTGCGTGAACGCCACGGGGTCGGGCGACTCCACGGTCGCCGGCTTCGCGCACGCGATCGCCGCGGGAGCCGAGCCCGCCGAGGTCCTGCGCTGCGGGAACGCCTGCGGCACCCTCAACGCCATGGACCCCAAGACCGGCCACCTGCCCATGGAGCGCTGGGACGAGGTCTTTGGCGCCATCCGGGTCTCCAAGCTCTAGGGACTGCTCTCGCCCAGAAGAGAAACGGGCCCGAAGGCGGCTTGCCTTCGGGCCCGTTGCGTTTCTCGACATGCGGTCTGCCAGGGAGAAGGCCGACGCGCTGCGCCGCGTCAGCCGAACTAGTCGATGGAGATCTTGGTGACGTTGGCCTTCTCGTCCTGCTTGGGAACGTTGACGGTCAGGATGCCGCTCTCGAGCTTGGCGGACAGGCCGGCGGTGGCGGCGTCCTTCAGGTAGACGCCACGCGTGGCGCTCCACTCGCAGCTCTCCTTGTGCAGGTAGTTCTTGCCCTTCTCCTCGTCGGACTCCTTCTTGTCCACGCTGACGGAGAGACGGCCCTCGTTGAGCTCGACGTCAATCTGGTCGCGCGTGACGCCGGGGAGCTCGGCGGTGACGACGTACTTCTCGCCCGCGTCCTCAACGTTCATCTTGAAGCCGGCGTCGGTGGCAAGAGACGCGAGCGGCGCGTCGAAGAAGTTATCGATAGCGTCGAACGGCCACGTGCGAAGACCCCTTGCGTAACGGTCATACGGAATCATGCTAGCCATAACGATCACTCCTTAGCGGACTTGCGAGCGCCTTGAGCTTGGCTTTTGCTTGCTCCGGCACTCTCTTTGAACACTGTTGTATGTTCCCCGGCTCGCTGGCTTTATACCTCAAAACAAAGGTTTTCTTAGCGTCACATACTCATCATATCTAAGTGCATTCGTATTAGATTTGGATACGTGCGACCCTTGCGGGTTTCCACAGGTCAGCAGTGCGCTCGCATGCCGGCTCAACTATCATTACGCAGGTATACGCGATTCAACTGCCCACCCACGGGAGGCACCAGTGAACGACGAGAATAACTTCCAGGACGCAGCCCAGACGCCAAACCCGCAGGCACAGGCCCCGCAGGCGGCACCCTCACCTGCCGCAGAGCCCGCGCCCTACGTGCGCCAGCGCGCCCAGCACCGCTCCGTGGACCCCATCGACGACTTTGCCGCCGGAGACATTGCCCCCGAGGCCACCACGCACGACTCCGACTACGAGGGCAGCCGCGGCATGGGCGGCCACTCCTACCGCCGCTCCCGCGAGCAGGGCGAGCAGCTGCGCCGAGACCTGCACTATGGCCAGTACCTGGAGATTCCCAAGGGCAGGCGCGACATCTTTGTCTCGCGCGAACGCAAGAGCCGACGCCGCTCACTCATTGCCTGCATCGTGGTGCTGGTCATTCTCGCGGTGGTGGTCTTCTTCCTCTGGGAGTTCATGTCCAACACGTGGGGAGCCGTGAGGTAGAGCGGGTTTGCCGCCAAATCAAAAGCACGCCGCCCGGTCGCATTTGGTTGCGGCCGGGCGGCTTTGTTTTGGACCGGAGCGGGTTGGGCGGCCCCTACGCCCAGGGATCGCGCTCGAAGAGCGGCTCCGAGACGGGACGGCGGTCGGAGTAGGGGTCGTAGCCGTCGTCGTCCTCGTTTTCCGCGCGGATGAACTCGCGCTCCTCGGGCGTGGGCTCGGCCTTGGCGGCGGGCTTGGGGAGACTGGGCTTCTCGCCTGGGAACGAGACGGAGTTGGTTGCACTATTCATGTTTGTGCGGCCTCCTAGAACAGACTGGTGTAGGCAATGTAGTCCGCGGCGTATCCGCCAAAGGACGAGAGGTTGACGCCGCCGTTAAAGCGGTTCTTGGGGCAGGACAGGGCTATGACCTGCGAGGACTCGTCGGTCCCGCCGATGATGACGGCCCAGGACCAGTCGCCGTCCTCGCCGTAGCCGCAGATGAAGTGCTTGCCGTCGGCAGGCTCGGGGGCAATGAGGTCGTCCTGCGTGGTGAGCGTCTTGAGCGTGGAGAAGCCGCAGGCCTCCATGACCGCGCGAACGCCGGCCTCGGTCTCCGCCGTGCCGCCCGCAGGCACCGACAACGCTGAGAAGGCCAGGCGCACGCCGCCGATGGTGGCGCCGTTGGCAAGGACGTCGTCTGCGCCGGAGCCGGCTGCGGGGGCCTCGGGCTTGTCCGTGAAGGTGAGGACGTCGCCGGCGGGGCTGGTGTAGGAGGCGTTGGCGTCGCCGTTTGAGTGGGTGCCGCCAAAGGCCAGCGCGTAGCTCTCCTGCCCCAGGAACGTTGCCGCCTCGCGAGAGGTGCAGTCAAAGTACTGCAGCAGGTGGAAGGGGTCGGACGGGTACGGGCTGGAGACGGAGAGCTCCACCTCGGCGCCCTCGCTGGTCTGGGTGCCGGCCTCGGGGCTCACGGCCACCACGGCGTTATGCGGCTGGTCGGACTCCACGTAGGTGATCTTTGCGGTGAGGCCGGCCTTCTCCACGGCGGCCTTGGCGGCGTCAGCCGAGAGGCCCATCACTTCTGGAACCACATAGGGCTCGGCCACGGAGAGGGTGATGGTGTCCGCGGAGACAAAGGGCGAGCCCTCGGCGGGGTCAACGGCCACGACGGTGCCGTCGGGAGCGTCGGAGTTGACGTAGGCAAAGACCACGTTCTGGGCGCCGGCGTCCAGGAGCGCCTGGCGGGCGGCGTCCTTGTCTTGCCCCACGACCTGCGGGACCATGCGCTGGGCGGCGACGGTTATGGTCGCGCCAACGGAGGGGTCAACGCGTTCTCCGGCGGTGAGGCTGCAGGCAATCACGTTGCCAAAGCCGTCGTCCGCCAGCTGGTAGGAGGCCTCCACGTTGAAGCCAGCCGCCTCGAGCGCCGTGCGCGCGTCCTCCTCGGAGAGGCCGACCACCTGCGGGACGGTTCTGCCGCCCCAGTATTCCTGCTGGTAGGTGTACCAGGCGGCTCCGCCGGCGGCACCCAGCAGGGCCAGTACCAGAAGCGCCACGGCCCACTTGGGCATGCGCTTCTTGCGCTCCGGCAGGCTCTGCACCGGGGACTCTATCTGCACGGGGGCATGCGCCTCCGTCAGGTCCTCCGGCACCGCCGGCGAGAAGTACGGGTCATCCAGGGCGTCAATGCCGTCCTCGGTCGAGGTGTCGTCGGGCTCAGCGTCAATCTCGGGCAGCACGATGGTGGGCAGCGACTCCAGGCGGCTGGTTGCCGGCACGGGGTTCAGCCGCGTGGACGCAGCGTCAGCGAGCTGCGTGGCATCAGGGTCGGGAGCGTCCTCCGGAGCCGCAAGAACCGTGGCATCAGGGTCGTCCTCCGTCGGCGGCTCGGTCAGGACCGTTGCGTCCGGGTCAACGTCAGCGGCGGGAATGGTCTTGTCCAGGTCTTCGGAACTCATGGCGGCCTCCAGGGTCGCTCGAAAGCGTTTCTCGTATTCCCTAATCCTAGCGCGGCGACCCGGGAAATCGCAGCCGGGTTCGCCTCCGCACAAAAGGGGGAGCCGCGAGAAACTCGCGACTCCCCCACGGCCCAGCATGACCCGGGCCAAGCCACTTAATCGGAGCCCCTTACTCCACGGAGTCCGGCTCCACGGGCTCCTCGCCATCAGGCTCGGACGGCACGGCGGCGTCGGAGGCCGCGTCATCGCGCTCGGCGAAGAGCTGGTCGTCGCCGCCCACGTCGATGCGGACCGTGTCGCCCTCGTGGAGCTTGCCGTCAATGATGAGGTTGGCGACGTTGTCCACCACCTGGCGCTGGATGAGGCGCTTGAGCGGACGGGCGCCGTAGACCGGGTCAAGGCCGTCAAGGGCCAGGGACTGAACAGCGGCGTCGGTGAGCTCGAGCTTGATGCGGTCGCGGTCAAGGCGCTCGCGAACGTCCTTGAGCTGGATGTCCACGATCTTCTCGATGTCGGAGAGGCCCAGGGCGTGGAAGACCACGACGTCGTCAATGCGGTTGAGGAACTCCGGCTTGAAGGTCTGGCGCAGGGCCTCGTTGACCTGGCGCTGGACCTCGTCCGGGTCGCTCTTGGCGTTGGCGCCCGCGATGAACTGGCTACCCACGTTGGACGTCATGATGATGATCGTGTTCTTGAAGCTCACGACCCTGCCCTGGCCGTCGGTCAGGCGACCGTCGTCAAGCACCTGCAGCAGGATGTTGAAGACGTCGGGATGCGCCTTCTCCATCTCGTCCAGGAGGATGACGGAGTACGGGTGACGGCGAACGGCCTCGGTGAGCTGGCCGCCCTCGTCATAGCCCACGTATCCAGGAGGTGCGCCGATGAGGCGCTGGACGCTGAACTTCTCCATGTACTCGGACATGTCTATGCGCACGAGGGAGCGCTCGTCGTCAAACAGGCACTCTGCCAGGGCCTTTGCCAGCTCGGTCTTACCCACGCCGGTAGGGCCGAGGAAGAAGAAGCTGCCGATGGGGCGGTCGGGGTCAGACAGACCGGCACGGCTGCGGCGCACGGCCGCCGCCACGGCGCTGACGGCCTCGTCCTGACCGACGACGCGCTTGTGCAGCTCGCCCTCGAGGTTCTTGAGCTTGTCCAGCTCGCCCTGCATCATCTTGGAGACGGGCACGCCGGTCCAGGCGCTCACGACCTCGGCGATCTCCTCGCTCGTGACCTCCTCCTTGAGCAGCCCGCCGGCCTCCTGCTTGGCGGTCAGCGCCTGCTCGGCCTCCTCGTACTCGTGCTGCAGCGCAGGAATCGTCGAGAAGCGCAGCTCGGAGGCCCTGCCGAGGTTGCCCTCGCGGGTCACGCGCTCCATCTCGGTCTTGGCGTCCTCGATCTTGGACTTGAGGTCCTGGACGCGATCGATGGCGCCCTTCTCGTTCTCCCAGCTGGCCTTCATGCCGTCGAGCTTCTCGCGCGTAGTGGCGATCTCCTTGCGCAGGGTGACCAGGCGCTCCTTGGAGGCCTCGTCCTCCTCCTTCATGAGGGCCTGCTCCTCGATCTGCATCTGGGTGAGCTGGCGGTCGACGGCATCGATGTCGGCCGGCATGGAGTCAAGCTCCATGCGCAGGCGGCTTGCGGCCTCGTCCACCAGGTCGATGGCCTTGTCGGGCAGGAAGCGGTCGGAGATGTAGCGGTTGGAGAGGTCCGCGGCCGAGACCAGCGCCGAGTCCGTGATGCGGACGCGGTGGTGCTGCTCGTAGCGGTCCTTCAGGCCACGCAGGATGGAGATGGTGTCCTCGACGGTGGGCTCGGAGACCATGACGGTCTGGAAGCGGCGGGCAAGGGCCTGGTCCTTCTCGATGTACTTGCGGTACTCGTCCAGGGTGGTGGCGCCGATGGCGTGCAGCTCGCCGCGGGCAAGGGCCGGCTTCAGGATGTTGCCGGCGTCCATGGAGCCCTCGGTGGCACCCGCGCCCACGATGGTGTGCAGCTCGTCGATGAACAGGATGATGCGGCCGTCGGACTTGCCGACCTCCTTGAGCACGGACTTCAGGCGCTCCTCGAACTCGCCGCGGTACTTGGCACCGGCCACCAGGGCGCTCATGTCAAGCTCGACAAGCTCCTTGTCGCGCAGCGTGGAGGGCACGTCGCCGTTGACGATGCGCTGGGCCAGGCCCTCGACGATGGCCGTCTTGCCCACGCCAGGCTCACCGATGAGCACCGGGTTGTTCTTGGTACGGCGGCTGAGCACCTGGATGGTACGGCGGATCTCCTCAACGCGGCCGATGACCGGGTCGAGCTTGCCCTGGCGCGCCATGTCGGTCACGTTGCGGCCGTACTTGGAGAGCGCCTCGAACTCCGGCTTGGAGTCCTGGCTGGTCACGCGCTCGTCGCCACGCAGGTTGTCGTAGGCCTCCTGGACGCGCTTGCCCGTGACGCCCGCGGACTTGAGGATGCTGCCGGCGTCCGTCTTGTCGTCGGCGAGTGCGCAGAGCAGATGCTCGGAGGTCACGTAGGAGTCGCCGAGCTTGGCGGCGAGCTTCTCCGCGGCGTCACCCACGCGCACGAGGGCCTGGCCGACGCCCATCTGGCTGGCGTCGCCCGTGACCTGCGGCGCGCGAGCGATGGCGTCGTCCACCTGGGACTCGACGGCCGCGGGGTCAGCGCCCACGCGCTCGATGATGGCACGCAGGTTGCGCTCGCCGGAGCTGAGCAGCGCCTTCAGCAGGTGGATGGGCTCCACCTGGCCGGCGTTGGCGTCCGTGGCAATGCCGATGGCGGCCTGCAGGGCCTCCTGGGCCGTCACTGCCCACTTATCAAACCTCATACTGGTCACCCCTTTTGGGTCTTCTTGTTTATCAAAAGCTATTGTTCCCAGGCACGTGTGGCGATAAACGCAAATCTAAGTCTGTTCATATTAGATTTTGAGAGGGGTGGGAGGGGTGCGGACGGTGCCAGCGTACATAAACACAAAGCCCCGCATCGCCAACTGGGGCGATGCGGGGCTTGAAGGGTGCCGGGCCATGTAAATGTACACTGCACGGCGAGAAGTGCCTGCGACCAGCGCGGGCAGCGCGGCCCCTACTCCTTACCACCCCCATTGAGCAGCAAGCGGTGCATGACCTGCTCGGGATTGCCCTCGTAGCGCGCGAGGGCCGTGATCTTCTCCTGGACGTGGTACTCGCGAACCTCCTCCTCGAGGGAGCGCACGCGGGCGCGCAGGGTCTCGAGCTCGTGCTCAAGCTCCAGCTCGCGCTCGCGCATGTCCAGGATGCGGATGACGCCGGCCAGGTTGATGCCCTCGTCCGTGAGCTTAGAGATGAGGTTCAGGCGGTCGATGTCGCTCTGGGAGTACAGGCGCGTGTTGCCGCGCGAGCGACCGGGCGTGACCAGGCCCTTCTGCTCGTAGACGCGCAGGGTCTGCGGGTGCATGCCCGTGAGCTCGGCGGCCACGCTGATCATGTAGAGCGGCTTGTCTCGCCCCTCGCCCTCGCTACGCGCCATTGTGGCCTTCCTCTCTGTAGTTGCGCCCGTCCGCCGCCTGGAGCGACTCAAGCGCCTCGCGCTCCTTCTTGGAGAGCATCGTGGGCACCTTGACCTGCATCGTCACGTACACGGAGCCGATCTTGCCCTTGTTCTTGATGTCCGGCGCGCCCTTCTCGGGAATGCGGAAGGTGCGTCCGGGCTGAGTGCCCGCCGGAATGGAGAGCCTGACCTCGGTGCCGTCCGGCATAGGGACGCTGGCCTTGGTGCCCAGCGCGGCCTCGTACATGCTCACGGGGAAGTCCATGCGCACATCGGCGCCGTCACGCTTGAAGACGGGGTGGTTGGCCACGTTGGTGGTGATGACCAGGTCTCCGCGCGGACCACCGTTGGTGCCTACCTCGCCGCGGCCGCGATAGCGCAGCTTGCCGCCAGAGACGGCGCCCGCCGGAATCTTGACTGTGATGTTGTGCTCTTCTCCCGTGGAGGGCACGCGGTAGCTCACCTTGCGCTGGGCGCCGTGGAAGGCCTCGTCAAACGTCACGTCGATGGACATGGTGAGGTCGCTGCCCTTGGTGGGCCTGCTCTGCGCGCGGGCGCCGGCCGCCCCGCCAAAGATGGACGAGAAGTCAAAGCCTCCCTGCCCGCCGCCAAAGCCGCTGAAGATGTCCGACCAGTCGCCGCCCATGTTGGTGGTGTAGGTGTAGCCGCCGCGGTTGCGCCCGCCCGAGCCGCCAAAGTCGGCGCCCGGAATGCCACCGAACATCAGCAGCTGGTCGTACTCGCGACGCTTCTTTGGGTCGGACAGCGTCGTGTAGGCCTCGCTGATCTCGGCGAACTTCTTCTCATCGCCGCCGGCGTCCGGGTGGTTCTTGGCCGCCAGCTTGCGGAAGGCCTTCTTGATCTCGTCGTCGGTGGCGTCGCGCTTCACGCCCAGAACGTCGTAGTAGTTCCTCTTGCCTGCCATGGTCTCTGCACGAGCCCCCTCTCAAAGGCGGCGCCCAGGTCACGTGGCCCGGGCGCCGATTAAACGTTACTGATTGCTGGCATCGGCGTCCGCAGCGTCGCCCTCGGCCGCAGGCTCCTCGGCGGGGCGCTTGGGGCCGCCGAAGGTCACGGTCACCATTGCGGTGCGAATGACCTTCTCGCCCATCTTGTAGCCCTTCTGGTAGACCTGGGCCACCGTCTCGTCGTAGGCGTCCTTGTCCTCAACGCGGCCAACGGCCTGGTGCGAGAGGGGCTCGAAGGCCTGGCCGGCGGGGTCGATGGGCTCGACGCCCTCCTTTGCCAGGATGTCGAGCATCTTGTCGTGCACGGCGGAGACGCCGTCGACAAAGCTCTGCATCTGGTCGTCGCCGTCGGCGTTGCCGGCGTGGTCCAGCGCGCGCTCCATGTCGTCCAGCACGGGGAGAAGCGCGCAGACCAGCTTCTCTGCCGCGCGCTCCTTCTCGGCCAGGCGCTCCGTCGCCGTGCGCCGGCGGTAGTTGTCCCAGTCGGCCTGCAGGCGGACCAAGCGCTCGGAGGCGTCCGAGGCCTGCTTCTTTGCCGCCTCGATCTGGTCCTCGACGTCGGCGAGCTTCTTCTGCAGCTCGTCGCGCTCGGCACGGATCTTGCTCGCGTCGGCGGCGAGCTCCTTCTCGGCAGCCTCCTCGCCTGCGCGCTTTGCCGCGTCGATAAGTGCCTGCTCGTCGTCAGGGTCAATCTCCTGAGCGACGGGCTCCTCGGCGACGTCCTGCTCGGCCGCGGCCTGCGTGGCCTGCTCGTCCTTGTCCATGGGCTCCTCGCCCTCAACCTCGATGGGCACCTTCACGTCACCCTCCTCGTAGAAGTGAGGGGCGGCCCTGCGGCCGCCCCAAGAAGTTCAGTCGCAGGCCGGCGCGGGGCCGGCCTCGCGGCAGCTGGTCTTACTTGTTGTCCTTGTCGTCGTCGACGACCTCGTAGTCGGCGTCGACAACGTCGTCGTCGGACGGGGCGGCGTCGGCACCGGCGGCCGTGGCGTCCTGCGTGGCGGAGTAGACGACCTGCGCGAGCTTCTGGCTGGCGGCGGTCAGCTTCTCGCCGGCGGCCTTGATGGCGTCGATGTCAGTGCCCTCGAGGGACTTCTTGGCCTCGGCGATTGCGTCCTCGACCTCCTTCTTCTGGTCAGCGGGGACCTTGTCGCCCAGGTCGGCGAGGGTCTGCTCGGCGCTGTAGGCCAAAGAGTCGGTCTGGTTGCGGACCTCAATCTCGTCCTTGTGCTTCTTGTCCTCCTCGGCGTGGGACTCGGCGTCCTTCACCATGCGGTCGACCTCGTCGTCAGACAGGGCGGTGGAGCCAGAGATGGTGATCTGCTGGGACTTGCCGGTGGCCTTGTCCTTGGCGGTGACCTTCACGATGCCGTTGGCGTCGATGTCGAAGGTGACCTCGATCTGCGGCACGCCGCGGCGGGCAGCCGGGATGCCGCTCAGGTTGAACTTGCCGAGGGACTTGTTGTCGGCGGCCATCTCGCGCTCGCCCTGCAGGACGTTGATCTCGACGGAGGTCTGGTTGTCCGCAGCGGTGGAGTAGACCTCGGTCTTGGAGGTCGGGATGGTGGTGTTGCGGTCGATCATCTTGGTCATGACGCCGCCCATGGTCTCGACGCCCAGGGAGAGCGGGGTGACGTCGAGCAGCAGGATGCCAGAGACATCGCCAGTCAGAACGCCGCCCTGGACGGCAGCGCCGTCGGCAACGACCTCGTCCGGGTTCACGGACATGTTGGGCTGCTTGCCCGTCATCTGCTTGACGAGCTCCTGGACGGCGGGCATACGGCTGGAGCCACCGACGAGGATGACCTCGTCAACCTGGGAGATCTGGAGGTTGGCGTCCTTGAGGGCCTTGGTGACCGGGGTCTTGCAGCGGTCGAGCAGGTCACGGGTGATCTTCTCAAACTCGGCGCGGGTCAGCGTGTAGTTGAGGTGCAGCGGGCCGCTCTGGTTCATGGTGATGAAGGGCAGGTTGATGGTGGCCTGCTGGGCGGCGGAGAGCTCCTTCTTGGCGTTCTCGGCAGCCTCCTTCAGCCGCTGCAGGGCCATGGGGTCCTTGCGCAGGTCAACGCCGTTCTCCTGCTGGAACTTGTCGGCCATCCAGTCCATGACGCGCTGGTCCCAGTCGTCGCCGCCGAGGTGGTTGTCGCCGTTGGTGGCCAGGACCTCGACGACGCCGTCAGCGAGGTCGAGCAGGGAGACGTCGAAGGTGCCGCCGCCCAGGTCGAAGACGAGGACCTTCTGGTCCTTGTCCTGCTTGTCCAGGCCATAGGCCAGGGCCGCAGCGGTGGGCTCGTTGACGATGCGCTGGACGTTGAGGCCAGCGATCTTGCCGGCGTCCTTGGTGGCCTGGCGCTGGGCATCGTTGAAGTAGGCCGGGACGGTGATGACGGCGTCGGTGACGGGCTCGCCCAGGTACTTCTCGGCGTCAGCCTTCATCTTGGAGAGGATCATGGCGCTGATCTGCTCGGGGGTGAAGTCCTCGCCCTCGATCTCGACGACGGCGCGGTTGCCGGTGCCGGACTTGACGTTGTACGGGACGGTCTTGAGCTCGGAGGTGCACTCGTCGTAGCGACGGCCCATGAAGCGCTTGATGGAGAACACGGTGTTGGTGGGGTTGGTCACGGCCTGGTTCTTGGCGGCCTTGCCGACGATGCGGTCGCCGTCAGCGCGGAAGCCGACGACGGACGGGGTGGTGCGGTCACCCTCGGCGTTGACGATGATGGTGGGCTCGCCGCCCTCAAGAACTGCCATGGCGGAGTTGGTGGTGCCAAGGTCGATGCCAAGGATCTTGCCCATGATGTGGTCCTTTCCTTCTGCGCTTGCGGGCGGACGGAGCCGCTCCTTGCGCGCTTTTAATCTCTTAACGCTTGAGGTTATGCCCCCTGCGTTCTGATTCTATACATAATCTAAGTCTCTTCACATGAGGTTTTTTGAGGGCATGATTTTAGGGGCGGGGACGACGCCGGAATTGGACCCCAGCCTTGCGCAGAAGTCGCCTTGGTGTGAGTGTTTTCAGCGGCGGCGTGCAGAAATGGCCTTCGTGTGAGCGCGTTTTCCAGCCTTCCAATCGATATCAAATTATCAATGAGTATTATCTGGCTGAAACCGCAGGTCGGCGGTGCGAGTTTTGTATAGAACCATCTGGCACACCCCCGAGGCGCCAAAGAAGGGCTCACACGAAGGCCACTTTCGCGCAAAGTTGCGCCGCAGGCTCACACCAAGGCGACTTCTGCGCAGCCCTCGGGCACCCAGCCGCCCGACGGGCACGCCGCCGGACTGCACATTATGCCCAAGGCCCCAAAATGTCGCACTTCGCCCCCTCACCTGCGGCTCGCAACCGCCGGGCGCCCTCCGGTTTCCCAAAAAGCAGCCCGCGATTGGTGGAGTGGAGTCCCCGGCTACCATAGTCTGGGAGTTGCCGGCGCACCCAAACCACCCGCAGCCCCAGAAAGGCACGCCATGAGCTTCCGCGACAACCTCCAGCACCTACGCGCCACGCGCAACATGACCCAAGAGCAGCTCGCCATGCTGCTAGGCGTTTCTCGCCAGTCGGTCACAAAATGGGAGGCCGAGAAGAGCTACCCAGAGATGGACAAGCTCATCAAGAT
>ERZ1034980.201-NODE-201-length-50256-cov-13.853250_pt1 | contig 50256 bp, 62 predicted proteins | sample MGYA00520622_ERZ1034980 | MGnify/ENA primary metagenome ERZ1034980 (study PRJEB33766, sample SAMN09781791) | gut metagenome | biome: gut microbiome | host: Homo sapiens | place: Madagascar | study: EMG produced TPA metagenomics assembly of the PRJNA485056 data...
TAATTATACATTATTTTCTTTTTGGTACTTTTTCTTAAACCCAAAGTTGCGACGCCCGGCTTCAGCTGTTCCGCAAATCGCAAAATTTCCCTTGTCTATCAAGGCGTGTTCACGTATCTGAAAAAATTTTTAAGAAATTTTGCAAAAGTACTTGACAAATCACTGAAAATGTGCTATAATATATATAGCGGTAAACGGAATAGGCACATTGGGCTGTGCCGGAAAGGAGAAGCAGTGTACTGGAAAGAAATGAGTTATTACAAAGTACGTCGTTACAAGACAATAAATCAACGGTTACGTGAAGAGTATGTCGATGAGTGGGCGGAGGATTGCTATGACGTGGACGTAGAAATAAATCAAGACGATGATGAAGGAGACGATTAATTGGCGTTAGACAAAATTTGTTTTATACGGTCTGTGGGCACAGATATATTCTATGACGCAGAAGAACAAGCGATTCACAATGAGATGCTTAAACTTTTTAAGTTGCGTGCAAAGCCAACCATCCCCAAATGGAAAAAGACTGCGGTTAACCGGATGCTTAAGCGACGTAAGCAAAAGTTGACAGAAATTCTTGATAGCAAGAAGGGGCATGGACTTGTTCGCGACATGAATCCTGAGAAGTTTAACAACAAGAGCGTCATTAGCTTGTTTGAATCTGAGCTTACGCGCGTATGTGGATTGAAGCCGGGAGAATTGAGTGAGGATATATTTTCCGTTGAGTTCTATTTCTATCAAGTTCTTCACGATCTGATATTTAACGGATTTAATTATAACGGCAAGCATTACGTTTACTTTTCATCGTCAGCGGGCGCGATTAGGAAGCATCGTGGGTTGTTCATTGAGGAGCAACTGCTTAATCGTGTGTGGATGACTTTGACGTGTGGGCTGAGCAAAGAAGAGGTTAATAAACGCGGGGGATGTATAATTAATAAGTGGCTTGCTTATACGTCGCTGAATGGCTCTGCTACAGATGTGTGGGAAGACTTTGATATCGATAAGGCGATTGTGGTTGATGATCATGAGTTGATGGTATGGGGGCAGATGGACTGCATCAATACTGCTACGTATGAAATTACAAACCAGTATACAACCACGAGCGTGCCAATGAATGACGGTGCATCGCTGATGTTGCCTGAATGCGGAACAACACGGGTTTTGCGTGCGCCATTTTTGAAGGGGCTTTGCATTGCTTTTCCGTTTGATAAGTTTCTTCGTGAAAAATGCACGCCTGATCAATGGATTGTTAAAGATATATATGGCAAGGAATACAACATTATCGAGGATGGTATAAAGTATATACTAACCAAGAGTTGTTTTAAGCTCTGGAATCGCTATTCAAGCTGGGATGAATATAAAGCAAATTTCAAAAAGTATGGTTGCCATATGTGCTACTGTAACGAGGAGCGTCCCTACGTCCCTAAAGCGCAAATTAATTATCAAATGCTTCAGACCTTGTATGACATTAAGGATAATGAGATAGATAAATTACTCAAATTCACCAATAAGGAAATTGATAATGTTGGTGAAGATTACAGGACGAACATGAAGCTATTGGGGGCTATGCCCTATAATCAAACCCCCAATTATTTCCAACAGGGTTTGATGCTGTATCCTGAATTGTTCCGTGATGCTTACCATCGAGAAATCTTGAAGCAGACTAAGCGTAGTCTTGTTAAGCAAGCGAAAGCAGGACGTTTGAGAGTAAATGGATATTACCGTCTTGTTTCGCCTGACCTGTACGCTTTTTGTGAATGGCTGTTTCAGCACAAAGAAAATCCGGAGGGGCTGTTACAAGATGGTGAGGTCAGTATATCGCAGTTTGGTAATTGTGCTGAGTTAGATTGCTTAAGAAGTCCTCACCTTTATTTTGAACATTGCGTAAGAAGAAATCGAAATGATGAAGAAACTAAAAAATGGTTTGTGACTAAGTGTATTTACATTAGCGCACACGATACAATAAGTAAAGTCCTCGCCGCAGATTTTGATGGGGACACGCTCTTGGTAATAAAAAATAATACGCTTAACAAAGTAATTAAACGCATACAGCCAAACTTCTGCCCACTTAATTATAAGATGGGACACGCAGACCCTATTCAAATTACTCCCGAGAACGTTTATAATGGCTTGATAGCCGCATTTAAGTACGGCAAAATTGGTATCTATTCAAATTCTTGTAGCAAAATTTGGAACAGCGGAGAAATCACGGAAGAAAAGAAAAAAGCTCTTGCATGGCTTGTTGCTGAATCAAATTTCAGCATTGATGCCGCCAAGACGCTTCAAATGATCGAACGACCCGTCGATAAGAACGAAATTATCAAGCCCTTAATTCACGGCAAACTCCCCCACTATTTCAAATACGCCAAGGATAAAACCAACGAGCAAGTTGAGCCCCCCAATCAATCTTTCATGAATCGTCTACCTGAGCACGTCAACGGATGGACGATGAAAAAGAATTCTAAAGGCGAAGAAACTGAAACAATAAAAATCAAATACTGCAAGACCGTGGGCAAGTTTGATTATCGTATGCTGATGAAGGAGGGTGTAGATTACACTGTACAAGAAGACCATCCAGTGATTCAAGCGTATAATTACTGGAATGCACACCAATGGGCAGTTACGCAAATTACAGAAGATACGGAGCATATTGACATGGATGAACAGTATATGTTTAAGGTCATTCGTGACAAGATTGTGGAGACAGGATTTGGTTTGGATTATATAGTTAATTCTCTCGTTGCATATGCCTATACGATAAAGCCCAATAGTCTTAAGAAGTTGCTTTGGTCGTGTTTTGGTGCAGAGATTGTTGAGAATCTAAAAGTGAATACACCTAAGTTGGGCAAGATTTGTCCTATATGTGGAAAACGTGTTCAAAGTGAAACCTATGGTGCGGCTGAACAAGTATATTGTTCTCAAGAATGTTTTGATGAATCCCATAGGGAAGTTATGTTTGAAAAATGGTGTAATTGTTAATTTTCTTTACAACGTGAAACATTAATTAAATTCACAAATTGTTGATAAATCAACAAAGTGTGATATAAGAAAATCCAGTGAATTAGGGAATACAATTCCCAGAAAGGATAAAAGGAATTAAAATGGAACAAAACGAGAATATAAATACTACTAAGGAAAAAAAGAAAAAGAAGGCGGGCAATCCTCACAAGTTCCCCACTCTTTCAGGCGCAGATTTTGTTAAGATGCTGTCTAAGCTGACAGGGCTTGATGAGCATACTTGTACGAAGTTCAAGGAGGCTTATGAGCAGATTGTTTACGAAACGCTGACACATGGATGTGAAGTCCGAATAGCGAACGTGGGAACGCTCACGTTTCGGGATTATCCACCACTGCCTGAGCGTGAAGCCTATTCAACACTTATGGGCAAGCGCATGGTCGTACTTCCAACAAAGGGATTTCTTGGAGCGTTTTTTAGACCGTTGTCAAATTTTAAGTCGGCATTAAAGAGAGCAACTGCATATGGTGGTCTGCCACTTAGAGAATACATTCAGCAGTCGATTGAGCTTTATGGTGAGAAGTCACCATATTACGGCAAGGACGAAGAGTGGATAGATGAGTTCATTCGTAAAAACGAAGAAGCAAATATCGGGTATGTGCCGTATGACAGACAATGAATTTTATAAGGCGGTTGCAGTTTGGGCAAATATTAAAGACCCAAACACCGCAAAGCGATACATTGACTCTATCGCCGAGATAATTATACGGCAAATTTATTACGACGGTGAATGCAAATTCCCGAGGCTTGGCACGTTTAAGCTCAAGACTGTTAAAGGAAGCACTCAAGTCGCTATGGAAGACGGCGAACAGGTGATTTATAATATTCCTGAGCATTACGTTCCTGTATTCACTCCGACTGATGGATTCATTGATGACGTGAATGAAACCATCGTGTCAAAAGGTGGACGTAGACGTGCCAGAGAAAACAGGATATCTGAAGCTGATAAGAAGCGTATTGCGCGACAAATTGCGCGCGAAAAGGTTGATACCATGTCTGACGAAAAGCGTAAGCAAGCTGAATATGATATCACGGAGATGATTAACAAATATGCCCAAAACTACCAAAAGCGAAATAGAGAAGAAACTCCCGCCGACGAGTAAAATCATGGGATGGACGGTTGTAATTATTTGCGTTGCGTTTCTTGTTTGGTGTTGTTATGAGATGCACCGTCAAAATGACCTTTCACCATTGGCTTATATAGGCGGTGAAATTGGCGCAATATTAACTGCTTCATTTGGTTTATATTGTTGGCGTGCTAAAGCAACTGACACGTTTAAGATTGCCTTGCTTAAGACTGAGTTAGAAAAACAAGAAGGCATAACAATTAATACGAATGTTCCGCAAGATAGCGGAATAGAAAATTATATGGGGGATGAATCCAATGGAAATTACGTTGAATGAAGTTCTGTATACGCTAATTACCTGTGCATTGATGATTGTTGTTAGATTTGGCGTTCAGCTTATTCGCACTAAAACCGCCGAGATTAAGAACACAGAGGTTCAACAGGTGATTGATAACATTGGCGATATCGTTATAATGGTGTCACAGACATTTGTTGACAGTCTTAAGGAAAGCGGAAACTTTGACAAGGAAGCGCAAGCCAAGGCATTTGACATGGCTAAGACTGCCGCACTGAATGGCATGAGCGATTCGATGAAGAAATATATTGACAAGTATTGTGGCGGTCTTGATGAATGGCTGAGAATCCAGATTGAGGCTTGGGTAAAAAAGAACAAGATTGAAGAAATCGCGGCAAAGGGTTAACCAATGCAAAGAAATGAAAACGAGACAATAATTGCTTATATGGAAAGGGCAACACAAGCCCTTTCCATTGGCGATATATCTATAAAGGAGTGGGCAGAAATCGTGGCGGGCGATGGCGAGGTATATTCGCCTGAAACGCTTCGTAGATGCTCAAATTTATTCAAAATGTTCCTTGGACAGTATCACATACTTGCTAAGGATGGTGCACCTTCAGAAGAAAAGGAAAATCTTGAGCAAATTCTTGAAGAAATCAAGAAGGAAAAGATAAAGGTACAGACCGCTAATCTTGAATACAACGCAAATCTGCGGCATGATGCCCGGCAGGATATGTTGAGCGAAAAGGTTGTGGATGCGATTGAGCGTCTTAAGCCATTTGAGCCTGTTGCTGTTGATTGCGCTGAAGCGTTTAATGCGCAAATGGATTGTGCCGATGAGGGATTGTTGCTTATAAGCGACATTCATGCGGGCGCGGATTTTGAGATTGTTGGTGCTGATGGCATGGTTATTAACGCCTACAATTTCGATATTATGCGGGCAAGATTTGAATATATTGCTGATTGGCTGATTAAAAATTATGATCGTAATGCAAATATTCTTAATATAGGGATATTAGGCGATATGGTCGAGAATTGTTTAAGAATGTCAAGTCTTGCCAAGTTAAAAGAGCCGGTTGTTGATACGGTAATTAAATTTTCCGAATTTTTCGCTGAATGGCTTGATAAGCTATCGCGTGAATTAGGAATATTCATCATGGTCGACATAATTTCAGGCAACCATGATGAAATTCGTATGCTTCAGCAAAAAGCGTACAATCCCGAGGAAAATTTTGGCAAGCTCATTGCTAAATATGTTCAGTTACGACTTGCTAATAACAATCGTGTGATTGTGCATAATTGCGTTCCTGCGCGAATATCCACTATAGCACAGCATAATATTTTACTTGAACACGGAACTAAATCGGCAATTAACACATATCGATATTTTTCTGATGTTCAAGGTGCGTTTGTTGAAGCTATGTATTGTGGACATTTACACTCAACCGATACCAAAAGTTTAGGTGCTTTTGATAATGGCGATGTGAAAATTCATCGTGTTGGCTCAATCATGGGCATTGACCCATATAGTAATAGTTTACGAAAAGGTTCTTTACCAAGTTGTCATTTAGCTTATTATAACGAGCAAGAAGGTGAAACTTGGTCAAGGGACATATATCTTAATAAAGTCCTCGGATAATCGAGGTTATTAGTTGAAATGGCATATAAAATTTATTTGTTAACAAATAAAATAAATAAAAAACAATATGTGGGTGTAACCCAAACCGATGTTAAAAAGCGTTGGCAAAATGGACACGGATATAAAAACCAGCCTGTTATTTATAAAGATATATCACAATATGGGTGGAATAATTTCGTTCATGAAATCATAGATTGTGCAAATGATTACGCTGAGAGCAGAAGAAAAGAACTTTTGTATATAAATCAATATAATACTCTTGCGCCTAATGGATATAATGTGATTCATGGAGAGTCTGAGCAAAGATGAAATATTTTGTGTGGCACTATAATACAGATAGACCCAAAAGGCAATATTATTTGTGCTTACAATAGCACAAAAGAGTTGAAAGCAAAATATACACGAAATCAAATTCGAACAATACGCGATTTGCTTTTAGAGACACAAGATTCTTTTGTTCCAAAATATTATGATAATGGTTATTGGGGATTTTTGTCTATTTATAATGAAATGCTTAATAATCTTTCTCTTAAAGTAAGACGGACAAATAAAGGAACACATTTAGGTAAAGCTGTGCCCGTGGAACAAGTTGGCGATAATGGTGAAGTGATTAAAGTTTTTGCTTCAAGTAGAGAGTGCGCCCGAGAAATAGAAGGGCTGTCGTATTCAAGTTTATTAAGGGCGATAGCTTCCAATAAAAAATATTTGGGTTTTTTCTGGCGTAGAAAAAAATAAAAAAGGAGGAGCGTTTCTTTTGTGTTATATTTTAATTTATCAATTGAAATTCTGAAAGGAGCGTGATTCGTCCGAGGCTCGCGCAAGGACGTAGAGTACAGACATATCTACTGTTGGTTTGTCTAAAGCAAATCGCAGTTTACAGACGCGCCATGCTTAGTCTTTTGCCTATGGGCGAAAGAATGCACAAACCGGCGCGTCGTTTTTATGAATTAAAAAGGAATTAAAGGATGGCAGAATTTAGTAAAGTATCCCAAAAGGTATGTGCTGATTGTGGCGAAATTTTATCAAAAAATAAATTTTATGCCTCGCCTATCAATAGTGGAGAATATATCCCTATATGTAAAAAGTGTCTTGATAAACGTTATAAATCTTTCGCTGATAAAATATTATCTATGAAGCCCCGTAATGGCAGATTGGCGGCACTTTGGTGTACGTTGTTCCAAGCTAACATTCCGTTTTATAAAGAATTGGGGCGTGAAGTAGATGATAAGATAAGCGATAAGGACACAAGTCCTGTTGGCGCATATATGACGCTTTTAGCCAATTCCAATGCACAGTTTAAGGACGCTCTTGATGGTGATACTCCGATGGAGGAATATCTCAGTATGAAGAGCGTGATTAAATCTAATACTAATGATAAAGACGTGGTAATTGTTGATGATGATTCACTAAGCGAAGCTGATAAACGTTTACTTCGTCATAATTGGGGTGATTACCCGCCGTCAGATTGGGAATGGCTTGAAGGTGAGTTACATGATTATATTGACGGCATAGAAGGCATAGACGAAGCGGGAATAAAAGTCTATAGAAATCTTTGTAAGGCTGATTTAAGACTTAAACAAGCTAATGAGCGTGGCGAGGACACCAAGGCTATTACAGACGAAATTTTGAAATGGATGAAGTTGCTCAAAATTGACAATTTTAAGTCAAATGAGCGGTCAGAAACAGACAAGTTTATTGATCGCATGGCGTGGAAGTTTGAGCAGACAGAACCGGCAGAGATTGAAGACGAAAACGCTTATCGTGACATAGCAGGGTATGAAGCTATGTATAAAGAGATAATGCGGTCAATGGAGAATTTTATAAAGGGTAGTAAGAATTATCCTCCGATTCCGAAGGATGAGCAATGAGTACACCTAATAGATTCTTTAGACAAAAAGCCGTTCAGCAAGAATTACAACTGGCAAGAAATGTCAATCTTGATTGGACGCAAGCAGATTCTGCGAAGAATGCAAAGAAGTGGATTACAAGATATCGCCGCAATTGGGATATTTTGGCGCAAGAATTATTTGAATGGAAATTATATCCGGTACAGTTATTCAAACTTCATATGATGGGAGTAGCTGACACATATTGGGATATAACCACGCGCGGAGGCAGTAAAAGTTTCCTCGCGGGTGCGGGTGCGTTATGTGCTCTTGCTTTGTATCCTTATGCAGAAATCGTTATAACCTCTGAAACAGTTGGTCAGGCATCGCGTATAGTTGAGCAAAAAATCAAAAAAGAGCTCATTTGTAAAATGTCACCTTATCTTAGGTGGATGTATGAGCATGAATATTTAATTATCAGAAAAGGTACAAGTGAAGACGGATACGCTTACGTTATTGAAAATAAACTTAATGGTGCTACGCTGATTGTTGCGGTTTGTGCTGAATCGGCACGTGGTATTCGTTCAACGTTTACTATTTATGAGGAAGCTCGAAGACTTAAGAAAAATCTTATAGATTCTGTCTTTGAGCCGATGGGGCATAATCGTCCTACGCCTTATTTAGCAATGAAAGAATATCAAACATCACGCTGGATTGAGACTTCTAAAAGCATCTACATAACATCTACCCGTTATGAGTGGGAATGGTTTATTAGAGCTTTTAGAAAAGCAGTTGCACTACAGTATTCACGCACGCACGAACGATATGTTACTGTTGCTGAGGATATTTTTACAGCAATTTGGGACGGTTCGCGCACATGGTCGGATTATCGCAAAGCTAAACGGCAAATGAGTGATTCGGATTTCCGAATGGAAATCATGAACGAGACACAGGGTCTGCTGGAAGATTCATTCTTTAACCTTAAGCAATTTGTTGATAACCAAGAAATCGAAGACGCTTTTGTTCCACCTACAGATATGCAAGTATTCACAGGTTCTAAACCTACCTTCCGACCTAAAGACCCAATAAATGAAGTTCGTATTATTGGCGTCGACTTTGCGTTTGCTAACAAAACAGGTAAGACCGGCGTTGATAACGATAATACTATAATTGAATGTTTTTCAGGTATTTGGAAAGACAACCATTTTGAGCGTAGACTTGAATATATTGAACAATGGGAAGCATCCGATTCCACAGGTGCGGCATGGCGCGTAAGAGAGCTTCGTCAAGACTTTGATGCGGATTACATCGTGCCCGACTTGCGTGCAGGTGGCGAAACTATTTACAATATCATGACAGAATACCGCGAACATGAAAAACGTGGGTATTCATGGGATGCACATGGATTGACTGTTTCCGATAAGATGGATTATCAGGTAATTTCTCAGGGTAAGATTGATGACCTTGTTCACCGTACTGTTGATCCGCAAGCAGTCCCGTGTATCATTGGAATAATGGGTAACACGGATATAAACTCAAATTGTTGGATGTCTCTACGTCATCAGCTTGAACTGGGTAATATTAAATTCTTAACTTCATTACAAAATAAACAAGAATTGCTTGAAGATACAGGCGAATATTTTAAGGTATCATCTGAAGAATTAGCGGAAATTCTTGCGCCCTATGGCGAAACAGACTTGTTAATTCAAGAAGCGGTTAAGTTGAATATTGAGATAAAGCAAGATAAGGTCGTTCTTAAAGAAGACCGTAACAAAACAAAAGACCGCGTTGTTGTTTTGTCTTATGTTAACTATATTTTTGATAAGATAGAAAATGAATGGAACAGACAATTGCAAACCAAGGACGACATTGATTGGGATGATGTTGAATTGGTGTTTTAATTAAATTAAGAAAGGGGGAGTATTGTGGAAAACATAGAAAAACTCTCAGCCGAACAAGTTGAAGATATCACCAAATTCGCAATGGGATTAGCATATGCCTCCCCCGCGTCTAATTTTTATTCACCGTTTTTAAGCAATCAGCTTTTACAAAATCTCAATACGGTCAAAGTACCGTCATACGACAAAATAAAAGAAGCTCTTGCAGATTATACAAAGTCCTCAGAAAATCTTAAGAAATATGTTGAATTTGCATCATATTTTGACATGATTTTTAAGAGAACGTTGTATTCTTATGTTAATGCGCTTTCGTTTGATTTATCATACATTTGTACAGATGCTTATACCAAAGAAGATTATGAAAGCAAGGAATATCTTGCTGATAAACGTCGGGTCGAAAACTTTCTACTGAACTTTGATTATAAAAAAGAATTTTATAATGTTGTGATGAACGTTATGAAATCAGAGTATTATTATACATGGTTCAGAAAGACAAAACCCGGCAACGGCAAGAAAATGAAGTATGCACTTCAAATTCTGCCACAAGATTATTGCATGGTTACAGGTTCTTGGGAAAAGGGCTATTTGTTCTCGATGGACATGATGTATTTTATTCAACCGGGTGTTGATTTGAATACATTTGATCCATCATTAAAAGAGACATTCCAGAGGACATTCAGTAGCCGTACACAGGAGTATATTCCGTCTGCGCCACTTGATAATCGTAAGGGTGTTTATGCGTTGTGGGCTGATGTATCACCTATGAACGGAGCTTTCTGTTTCAAAATGGATTCATCGAATTTTAATAATGTTCCTTTCCTTGCGCCGTTTACTAAAAATATAGCCATGAATAATGAGGTTGAATCCTTGCAGTACAATAAGGATTTAATTTCAGCTTATGGTATTCTTGCGGGCGGCATCAAGCTATATGATGGTGCTAAATCAGGTGAACAAAAGAACCAGTTTGCTATCGACCTAAAAACTCTTGGTCAATTGTTGTCTATCGTTAAGCAAGGTGTTGGCTCGCAGATCAAGGTTGCGGCAATGCCTACTGAAGATACCAGATTCTACCAATTTGAGGACAAAAATCCTGATATGTATAGCAACCAAGTATCATCTGCTGCCGCTACGGGTACGGGTATTAGCCGTGTCATCTACTCATCTGACCGCATGAGTAATGCGGAAATTGAAGCGGCGCTTAATGAGGTTTATTCTACGATGAAGCCCATGTATGCACAATTTAATAATTTCATGGATTTCTACGTGAATCAAATGACCAAGAAGTACCACTTCAAGTTTAGTTTTACAGGTTCTAATTACCGTTTTGAGCGTGAAGCAAGATTTGAACAGCTTATGAAGATGGCTGACAAGGGCGTTGTATTGCCTATATCTGAATTCGCGTCTGCTACGGGCTACAATCCTGTTGTGTTTGAAAAGATGCTTCAGGAAAGCAAATGGACAGGATGGGTTAACGAATATAGTCAAATGATGATGAATGTTAATACAGCTCACCGAGGAGATAGCGCCAGCGGTCGCCCTGCGGGTGATAGTTCAGACCTCACAGATTCGGGCGAGATATCGAGGGATAATGAATAATGGATAATTTAGTTTCACAACCTACACAAGAAGCGTTAATGGAATTTATCAAACAGTGTTTTATGATGAATCGTTTTCTTGACCGTGCTGTATCAGTGTTAGGAGTTAAATTTGCTATGAACCAACTGGCAAACTTAGTGCATCATGGGCTTGCTCACGCATATCCTAACCTTAGCGACATAGCCGGAGAGAAATGCCTTGAAGCATATAATATTTCTGTCATTTATGGCGAAACACCAAGAGGTGACCAAGATTATTCTACAGTTTCAGAATGTGTTCATGAAATCAACAGACGTACAATAGATTTTCAGACGCTTACTATAGGCGTATGCAAAATTGCACACGATAATAACGATCTTCAAGTTTATGCTGATATGCTCGATATTCTTAAAAAGATTAATGAATATGTGGCACAGACCATATTACTTGAAGACAAAATTGAAGTCTATGGTAATAATATCGGGGCATATGACCACGATGTAAAGGACTTCTGGATATTAAAGGAGGCTTATTAATATGGTAAAGATTCCATGCGGCGGATTTGAAGTTGATTCAACTCTTACCTTTACTGATAAAACACTTGGTGTTACTGGACTAACTGACAAGGAACTTATCCTTGCTTCGTCTACTGCAAGTTCAACCAAAAAGTTTAAGATTACCGTTATTGATGACGGACAGATTACTGCTACCGAGATTCAATAATTATGTTAATACTTGGCACACCTAATGATGTTTCAAAGTTTTTTGCTTGTGACGAAGATTGGTTAATTACAAGACTTCACCAAAAAGGGTTTCCACCTATGTACAAAGATGAGGACGGAACAGTCTATTTTAAGAAAAGTAAAAAACTTGTAAAATATCTCGATGAAATTGTGGGAAAGGAGGAGTGAAATGGATAGAAAAGTATCGTTTCAAATAGAGGATGCTGTTGAAATCCCCGAATGGTCTAAAGCATATCCTGAGCATAAGTTTACAGTGTTCAAATGTTGTTTCTTATCAACGTCTCCGAATAGTCATGGACTTGAAATTGATGATGCGACATTAAGGAAATTTGCCCCTACGATTCTTGGTAATTTTCTTATTGCAGAAATTAAAGATCATGATGCGACGACACATACTTCCTTTCAGCAACAATATGGATATTTTCCTATTGAACAAAAAGTGGAGTTTGTTGAAGAAAACGGCATAACAAAGGCTTATGCGTATGCAGTTGTAAGCAAGATGTATTCTCAAGATTTTAATGAAATCTTTACCGAACAAAACTTTCGTGATTCAAGCGTTGAAATGGCAGTTAAGGTTGAAGGTGATAAAGATAAGGGCAAAGTTGAAGAATTTGATATTTACGGCTTAACTTGTCTTGGAACGACCGTTGCTGGCTCATGTCCTGATGCTGATATTACAATGGTAAGATTTTCTAAAGAAGATGCTGAAGGATATTTTGCTGATGGCTCAATCCTTTCCGACCTTGAGAAATTTGTAGAGGATAGAAAGAAATCTATGGCTGAAAAATATGTTTCACATCCCATCAATACTTCTAAAGAAGCTGTCTATGAAGGTGAATGGGATGGTAATAAAGCTAAACAAGATTTAGTAAAGGAAAAGAATTATAAAACCCTCGCCCCGAAAGTTTGCTTGCGTCTTGAACCCGGATGGGAAGACAGAGAAGTAACCAAACTTGGCTATCCTGTCATGGGATTGTATGATGGCGAGTGGCGATATTCTGCTAAAGCTCTTGCGTCTGCGCAGGGCTATGCAGAAAAAGAAAACGAGACCGAGGTTTTGAAAAAGATTAAAGCAATCAAGAAAAAGCTCGGACTTGATGATTCTAACGGAAAGGAGGAAACTAAGATGTCAAAAGAAATTGAATTTGCTTCTGTCGACATTGGTGATATGTGGGGTTGTCTGTGGCATGAAATTGATAACACGCGCCATTGGGAGTATAGCATTGTAGGTATTTACGAAGAGGACAATAAGAAGTTTGCTGTTTTACGTGATCGTGACGGTAAGCTCTATCGTCTTGACTTTAGTATGACTGAAGATGGTATGACTGTGGCTGAGGAAGTTGTCGAGGTTAAACAAGAGTTTATTGTTACTGAAAACATTAAGCAGTTTGCTGAACCTGAAAACGTGGCTGATTATCGCTTTGCAGAAAAAGACGACAAAGATGACGATGACGAGCATGACGATGACGAAAATGAAGACTTTGAAGCAAAGTGCGCCCAATTAACCAAGGATATTGAAGAAAGAGACAATATCATTATGGAGAAGGACGCAAAAATTGGCGAATATGAAAAGGAACTTGCTGACCTTCGTGAATATAAGCGTTGCGTTGAGGCTTCACAGCTTGCTTGCAAGGTTGAGGAAGTTCTGTCAAGTGTTGAAAAATTCGCTAACGATGAGCAGATGTCTACTTTCCGTGAGGAAGGTAAGAAATGCACTCTTGAGACAATAGCTGAATTTGAGAATAAAGTTAAGGCAATTTGTTTTGAGAATGTTAAGAAAAAGAAATCTAAGGAAGATGATATGATTAAAATGAGCATAAATCTTCCAAAAACCGAGACTGAATCCGGCGATATTTGGACAAGGCTCGAAAACAAATATAATAAATAATTAAAGGAGAAATTGAAAATGGCTAAGACTCACGCAATTTTTAATGCGTCTAAGATGGTTTCTGCCAACGTTGACGCGAACGTTCTTGCTGGCATTTGCAAGACCGCTGACCTTGATAACGGCACTCTTGTTACCCTTGGCAAGATGAATTATGATACCACCACTGGTAAGGTAAAGGGTTTTGAGTATGATGTAACCCCCGCTACTGCCGCCGCTGATGGTCTTTGGATTGTTGACGCTCCCGAGGTTGGTTACACCCCTGAGATGCAGATCTACAACGACCCGAGATATTTCTACAATGAGCAAGGTAGAGCATTTACTATCCGTGCGCTTAACGCAGGTGTAGATGTATTTGAGCTTTCTGCCGCCGCTTTTGAGGATGCTACTCTTCCTACTGCTGATAAGATTGGTCAGTATGTCCAAGCTGCCGCTAATGGTAAGTTTGGCAAGACCCCTGTTTCTGCGGCTCCTGAATCAGGTGCTTATTTCCGTATCGAGGCTCTTTCTGATATAACTGTTGGTTTTGAGCAAGTTCCGGGCGTTATCCTTCGTTGCATGGCTAACTTCCACTAATTTTATAAAAATTTAACAAAGGAGATTAAAATACTATGATTAGAAATGCTGAACTTGTACAGTTCGCAAATGGCAACACCGATTTCTACGAGTCTGTGTTTGCTTATTTCTGCGACGGTGAAAAGTCCTCTAAGAATAAGGACATGATGCAGACCGCCTTCATGGCAGAGGTCGAGAATAAGGCTAATGTCGTACGTGAGGGCATGGATTTTAACGCATGGGCAAATCACCCGTCCGTTAAGTGGGCTACTATGGCGATTGTTGACAAGTCTGTCCGCGCTATTCTTCCTACTGTTGTTCTTCCTGACCTTGACATTTTCACCGCTATCAGTACCGCTGAACGTGGCGACCTTGTTAAGTTTACCACTTCACCGCGTGGATTCTACACCGTTAGCCGTTCCGGAAAAGGCGAGCGCGAAACTCTGAGACAGAGAAAGTTCGAGGGTGAAACCACCATCGCTCCTGTTGAGCACCAGATTACTGTCTTCCACAAGATGTACAACGTTCTTGCGGGCAAGGACAATATCGCTGATTTCATGGGTTGGGTTGTTGCTTCCGTTCGTGCAGAAATGTACAAAGACGCTATTGCGGCTCTTAACACCGGTCTTGCGGCTATTCCTTCCGGTACTATGCACATCTCTGGTGCATTTGATGTTAAGCAACTTCTTACTGCTGGTGAGCAGATTAAGTACCTCAACGGCGGCGTGACCCCTGTTTTCGCAGGTTCGCCTGTTGCTCTTCTTAACGTTGTTCCGGATTCTGTCTCTGGCTACAGACTCAATGTTGACGGCGAGGGCAGTGGTAGAATTGGGGCGCTTAAGGATATCATGGGCTACCCGATTCTTCCTCTTGAGAATGCTGTCGGCACTGATGGCAAGCTCGTTCTTCCGGGCGATAGACTCTATATCGTTTCCCCGTCTCAAGACAAGCTCGTTAAGGGCGTCTATGTGACCACTCTTACCAATCAGAACGATTATTACATGAACGCCGACCTTACCGCAGATTATACTATGCGCCTTGAGTGGGGCTTTGAGTACTTCTCTGCCGTATATGCTGGCGTTTACGATATCACTCAGTAATAAAACGATATCGCGATTAGGACGAAGAGTCTAATTGAGGGAGGGAACCACCCTCCCTCTAATTTTGAACAAAAGGAATAAAAGGAGATAAAAATGGCTACTACCACCACTACTAAGAAGACAACTACTACCGCCACACAAACACCGGTTACTGAGGACAAAAAGACAGCTGAACTTGAGGATAAGGTTAAGTTTCTTACAGAACAGTTAATGAAAATGCAAGAAATGATGGTGTCTATGAATACCATGACCGCTTCACAAGCAGTTCCAACTAATGAAAATAGGCTTATTCGCTTTATAAATCTTAGCACGGGAAAGATGGTTCTCAAAGGCTCAACCACATGGGTGATTGATAAGCAGTTTGATTATCGAGACTTTCTCGAAACAGAGGCAAGTATTATAGTTGCTAATATGCCTAAGACTATTAGTCAAGGATTTGTTTACATTGCTGACGCTGATTTTGTGGCTTCACATAATCTTGCTGAGATTTACCGTCATATTCTTGACGATAATACGCTCAAAACCTTGTTTGATAGGGATTATAAGCATGTTGTTGATTTGTTTAAGTCGTGTTCAGATGCTCAGAAACTGATTATATTTGACATGATTAGTGATCGCCTTGAGCAGGATATTGAAGTAGACGCTAATATTGTGACACAGATAGAAAAACTTTCAGGAAAGAAATTTGTAAGAGAAGGTGACTAATGGCTACCTCTTTTGATACAATAGAAGACCTCGCGTTACAGACAATAAATGATTATAAGTTGGTTAAACTTTATAACCAATCTATAGATGATTTTCAAAAATGGTGTGATGGTTTTCTTATGAGCGCGATTCCGCAATTTACGGATTGTGTACAGTCCCTTGCGTTTGACGCAGTGGGGCGTGAATTTGTCTCAGACTTAACCATACAAGAAACAAAAATTCTTGCGAATTTCTTTATAATTTCTTGGTGGGAAAGGGAGACTAATGACGGGACGCAGATAGCTCAGAAACTTAATGTTCCATCGAGTTTCAAAGTTGAAGGAGTTTCGTCGCAAAACATGAAAGAAAAGCAAAATATTATTGATAAACTTCGTGAAGAAAATTCACGATTAATCAATAATTATCTTACAGCGCATTTGAAAGACTTTTTCTGAGGTGAGTTTATGAGTAAAAATAAACACGCTGATGAATTTTATAAGATTCTTGGGCTATGGGAAGATGCTTTTCAAAAACAAACGATATTGTCTGATTCTTATTTAGGTTATGTTAATCGTTTGTATATAAAATACCTTGGACTTGCCAATAAAGAAGTATATTCTTTGTTAAAAGGACTATATGACCTTGGTGATAAGGTGTCTCACAAAGATATCAAGTCAATAGTGTTTCATTTAATTGAGATAGGCGGTGAGTAAATGCCGTTTAATCAATTTGCTTTAAGTATCGCAACAGGCATGACACAACAGCCTAATGACCATTATCGTGAATTACAACAAGCTGTGCAAGATGCGCAATGGGACAATACGTCCGCTAAGACGCCTGAAAATGAAGGGATAGTTTTAGAGCAAGATGGTATTGGATTGCCAACGTATCATGAAGTAGAAGCATGGGTTTATCCTGCAACTGAGGCAAGTGTTACAGCACAACGCAATTCAGGAGACTTCCTGCATTTCGCGTTTCGTGACATAAATCATAAAATTGTAAGAGGTATATATTACCAATACAACGGTGATTATTGGCTTGTTAATGATGATAGCCCATACAATGGCATTCCCAGAGATTTGAGCATTCGTAGATGCGATAACGAGTTAAGAATTATTGACCCTTTGAACGGCGCATTGGTGATTATTCCATGTTGTGTTGATTATGATATGGGTTCGCCCGCTGTTCAGATATCAAGATATATCAATACACCAAACAATCACGCTACAGTTATTCTACAGGGTAACGAAGAAACCTTACGTTTATGTGCGTTGAATACACGTTATATGCTTGATGGAAGACCTTTCAAGCTATGGTCATTTCAAAAGTCTGTCCACACAGCTCAATACGATATTGCCACATTGATTTACCTCGATATGTACCTTGACGAAATTCATGACGGGGATGATAAGATCAATCAAATTGCTGATAATGGTGTTTATGATTATTTTGTCAAACTTAACATGAAAGATTTTGAAGGTGCGCCGGGGGAAACTGCACAATTGGCATATTCTGTAATGCTAAACGGTACAGAAGTTGAACGTGACGTTGTATGGGAATACAATAAAGATGTAGTCTCTATTGACGAAAATTGCGTCATGACGCTAAAATCAACAATAGGTGCAACAACGCAAGTTAAATGTGTGCTTAAGGGCAATCCTGACGTATATGCAATTTGTGAAGTAACTATTGGTGAAACAAAGGAAACATGGTCGGTTGCTATGAATCCTGAGTTCAAGATTCTGCGGCAATATGAAAGTGTTGACGTTGAGTTGATACCTTATCGTAATGGTATTGCTCAAACTTTGGCAGTTGATATGTCGTCAAATAGTGATGCCGTATCAATTGAAAAGTTGGATAAGAATAAATACCGTATAACAGGTCAAAAAATTAATAAACAAGTCTTGATTGTACTAAAAGCAGAAAGTACGTTTATTAAACAACGATTGATTGAAGTGACAAGTATGATGGGGTGATTAAATGTACAATAGTTTAAGCAAACTCCCTATGGGGGCTTATAAGATTCTTGAATATTTGGCATTATCGCCCAAAGCAGAAAATTTATGGAAGATGATTAAGTATAATTCATATGACGCCTTAAGTAAAGATAATCTTTCTTTGGGCGAAAAGATGAATTATGTATGGAAGACGGGCAAGCAAGAAGATTATTCAGTATTTTTTACAAATCTTATTGAAGATGGTATGGCTGAATCTAAATGTTTGTTAAAAATATATACTTATATTATTCAACCTAATGATCTATATACGTCATCTGTTGTTTATTCTTTTGATTGGCTGTATGGTGGTCAAATGAGCCTTGTTGATTATGATGGAATTCCCGTGTCACGCGCGGATTTGTTTACAAACATTATTTTTGACACCCTTAATGGTATAACCATTGGCGGTGTCGGCAAAATGATGTTTAATGACGATATTTCACGTTATATGGGCGTTAATAGTATTATAGGCAATTCTAAAACATTTACAGGTATTACATTAAAGATGGGAACATTAATGGGTGACGCAGGAAAGGATGAATCTTGTGAGTATTGATTTACAGTATTTAAAAGAAGTATACTTTGCTTATGACGAACCCGTTCCCTATCAATGTAAAAATGGTGATACTATTAATATCATTCCAATAAACGTCAAAAATGGTGCAATTTTTCGTAGTAGTGTTGACGTTATAGCGTTTGATAAAAATAATCTCAACGACCCCAAAATAATTTCTATGAGTTATCTGGAATTTATTGTGGAGCTTATGAGAGAAAGTTCTGTTTATGTGCAAAAGTTTGTTAATATCTTAAAATTGTGTCTTGGATTTAACTATCCAATGATTTCTTTTAATGAGACTAATAACAAGCCCTTAATAACAGACAAAGAAATAAATGTACAAATCACATACAAAGACTTTGAGAATATTAGAAGAATCATTCTTTATCAAAATATTCCCAAGTATGATGATGAGTATATTGACCCCGACTTAAAAAAAGCAATGGAGGAAACTGACAAGCTAAGACATAAAAACATTGAAGCGCCCGATTTTGAGCGCAGATGTGCGATTATTACGGCTCATTGCGGTTTGTCTAAAAAAGACCAACTTGAAATGACGATGCGGTCTCATTCTATACTTTTCGACGAAGTTTGCGGGGAAGTTGAGTTTACCACTACCAGAGCTATTGCACTATTTGGCGGGAAAGGTAACGAAATTGAACATTGGATTTATCATAAAAAGAAAGATAGGTTTGATGGATATATTATGGGAAAAGACGATCTTGTAGGAAAGATGGGCGGCGAAGGAAAATTTGCTGAATCCACTAATACAAGTCGTGGCGATTCCCTTGAACAATTATACAAACAAGGAGGAAAATAAAAAATATGGCTGAAACCAATATTTTTACCGCGGGTCCTGCGCGTGCGCTGTTCTTTTATGGTCAAGACCTTATCGGAATTGGTAACACGCTGAACGACACTACGTTCGATAGCTCGATTACTGCGGAGGAAGTCCGTGGCGGACAGGGTAATTTACTCTACGGTCAATATTTCCATGATTCGGGACTGACAGTTTCTATAACTGATGCAATGTTTAACTTGCAATACGTTGCCGCTAACCTTGGTGTCAACCTTGAGCAAGGCGGTCTGTCTATAGTTGAAGAGGAGGCTGTTGTTGGTGCAACTGCTAACTCTGTAACTCTTACTCAGACTCCTATTGCATTCGAGGGCGTTTACATTGGTTGGTATAAGGAGCTGTCTGCTACCGAATGGTCTATCGGTACTATTGATGCTGTCCAAAAGACTATGAATATTCCGGGTGCGACTACGGGTACACATTACTGCGTGAAGTATTTTTATCAAAACGAGTCTGCTAAGTCTATTACGATTAAGGCGCAGTTTGTTCCCAAGGTACTTCACCTTGTTCTGATTAATGACCTGTTTTCAGGCTCTTCTTCAGACGTTGCAACCTCGACCTCTAAGTATGGACGTCTTATCACTGACATACCTCATTTCCAGCTCGATGGTTCGCAAAACCTCGCATGGGCGGCGGCTTCTGCGGCAACTGTTTCTCTGTCTGGTAAAGCTCTTGCTTACTCCAGCACTGATTCTTGCGAAACTGACCCTGTTTATGGCACTATGACGCAGGAAATCTTTGGCGCAGACTGGCGTGATGACGTTGTTGCGCTTGCTGTTGAGAACAGCGATATTGACCTTACCACTGGCGGCAAGGAAACTCTTATTGTTCGTGCCATCTTTGGTGGTGCTGTTGCGTCACAACGTAAGGACAACTCCAACTTCACCTTCGCGGTTGAAGGCGGCACTTCGTCTGTTATTACCGTTGACGACAAGGGTGTAGTCACTGCCGCTGGTAAGGGCTCCGCTTATGTCAATGTAACGCTTACTGACCATACTGATGTTGCCCCAGCGTACGTGCAGGTAACTGTTGAATAATTTTAGGGGGTGACTTTTTGTCGCCCCCTATTTTTGTTAAGGAGGACAGTTATGTGTGATTATGTTGGTGGAAACAAATGCAATATAACCAATGATGTATGTCCCTTTATTTATTGGTGCAATAAAGTAAATGACTGGCGACCCCTTTCAAGTATGCCTAACCGGTGCAAAATAATTGATTCCTTGGAAGCACCCGAAGGTTTTTATAAAGTGCGACAATCACGAAAGCAATGGCTGTATGTGGATATAGGGAACGAGACAATAATGATTAAAAATCCGTATGATGAAGTCCCTACTTTTGTAAAGGTTGAACAAAATAGCGATACTTACAAAATAATTGATAAAAAGTGAGGATGTAATTATGGAACTTTTAGAGGCACGAATACATGAGCTTGAAGAAAAGGTGACTCGGCTCGATACAGAATATCCTTTTCTGAAAGAAAGTCTTGACCAAAACACAAAAAGTTATCAAGAATTAAACAAAACACTTGTTAGTTTTAGTGATACCATGACGACAATGAACTTACAAATGGCGACAATGAATAACAATATCCAAACACAGAAGAACACTTTGGACAAGGTTGTAGGTGATGTTGAGGCACTTAAGAATAAAGTTGATAAGGTTGATGAAAAAGGAAAATTTGATATCTTTGAATTTTTCAAAAAATATTTTCCTTGGATAGTTGTGCTTATTGGTATTGGGGTATTTGCTGTTTCCAATTTTATAAAATTTTGAACAAAAGGAATAAAAGGAGTAAATTATGAAAGAATTACAAAAGCCTGAGCGTATTTATATTGAAAAGTTTGATATTTATGTCAAGCCACGACTTTCAGACGCAGAGATTCAACAGATTGCTAATAACGTTATTAAGTTTAAGACATGGGCAGAGCGCGAGAGAACTATGAATCTTATGATGTTCATTTACGCTACTGAGATTTCTGACGAAGATGAGATTAACGCACTTGACTATGACCTTATGAATGAATGCGGTGTATTTAATACAGTTTGGAGTACTATTCATAACGCTTATAGTATTCTTGACGCTATTGAATTTTCTGAATCAACACTTCTTGTGTTGTCGCAAATTGCCGAAAATCTTCCTGAAATGCTGAAGCCAATTGGTGAGGTGTTGAAGCGTCATGGCAAGTCTACCGAGAAACAATCATGAATTAAGAAGGGTTCTTAGAGAGCCATTTACGCAAGCCGTTGAATTAACCATGCAAAAGATATGGAATGCAAACCGTGATGCAATACGAAGAATTGTATATGGCGTCACTCAACCAACCACGTATGAAAGAACTAATGAATTTAAGGAAGACGCATGGAGCTATGAGCAATCAAAAAGCCCATCAATTACGACATTCATTGAATTTGAGTTCTTTTATGATTGGGCAAAGTTGAACATTAATCGCAACATGGCGCAACACGGTTCGCCAATATATCTTGAAAATTATCAAGATGTTCGCCCATATCTCGCTGATATAATCTATGGCGGTTTATCAGGTGATTTGTTTGGTGATGGTTATTGGTGCAGAGCACGTGACGCATGGACAGAGCTTCTTCATATAATGGGTAAGCGCAATTTATCGATGTGGTTTAAGGAGTGCTGCCAACGTGTTGGGCTTGACATGACACATCGAATGAATGTTGCCCTTGAATCATGGGATGAGAAATGAGTAAAAATGAAATAATTCTTTCATTAGACGCTTCAACGACGAGCACGGGTTGGGCGATATTTGCTGAGGGTGAGTTAATAGACCACGGCACAATAAAGCCCAACCATGCGCTTGAATGGACAGATAGAATAATGGAAGAGTGGATAGAATTAAGCAAGATTATACAAAAGTATAAACCTGTAAGAATTGTGTCAGAAGCACCGCCAGCCAAAGAAGGTAAGTTGACTTTACAAAAATTGGGCGCGGTACAGGGCATGGTTTTAAGTTTATGTGCGCGATTTGAACTAAAGGTTGACTTTTTATTGCCGTCTCAATGGCGCAGTAAATTAGGTATATTTGATGGAACAAGAAACGGCACTAAACGTGATATATTAAAACAAAAAGCGATTGAAACAGCTAATAAGACCTTTGGGCTTACGCTTAATTGGGTCAGCCCCAAAAGTGCTCGAAATGAGGACGATGTTGCTGAGGCGATTCTTATAGGATGGTCTGAGATTAAGCCCAGAGCTTTCGGAAAGTAGGGGTGTAATTATTGGCTACAGGAAATAAAAGAAATTATTCAATCCTTGTCGGCGTTGAACTCGATACGTCAGGTGTGCAACAGCAACTTGACGCATTAACCAAAAAAGCTATTAATATTAGCTTAAATGTTGAAGGTAAAGACGACCTAAAGGATGTTATTGATGGTCTTAAAAAATTAGATAAGACCGCGAAAGAAGCCGGAGAAGGAACGAAGAAAGTTTCTGACGGCGCACAGAATATGGGTCTAACGTTCCAGCAAGCTAATGATATCATGCAAACAAGCATTGATATTATTGGGCGTATGTTGGATAGTGTGTTTGAGCTTGATGATGCACTGATCGAGTTTCAAAAAGTGAGCGAGTTGTCTGGGGCTTTACTTGACGCATATGTTGACAAGTTAACCCAGATGGGATTAGAAGTAGGTAGAACCGGTAAACCATAAGGTCAGAGCCGGGGCGTACAGATGGTAAATGTGCGTCGAGAATTGTTCAAAATCCAGTAAAGCCTAAAGCCTTGCCACTACAGCATAAGGATGAGATATGCCTACGTGCGAATGTGGGAAACTGTCAAAAACGGCAAGGATGACATATGGGCGAAAGTCCTAAGTGTTATATAATGGTAGATTGGTCGCGAAGTCCTGATGAGGGATGTGTCGAGAGACTTTATAAGTTCAACCCCTCCAATAGTATATATGATATTGACGAAAAAGTCAATAGACAGAATATACAAATATAGGGTGAAGAAATAGTCCAAAGATTGGTAGAAATATCAATTGACTTATTAGAAAAAATGTGATATAATAGTATCAGAAAATAAGAAAAGCGAGGTAAGAAAATATGCTTACATTCTTTGGCATGATAGCTGGTACTATCTTCTTTATTGTTGTGTTAATAGTGTATGGTATTATGAGGCTATGTGGCTATAATCCTGACAAAAGTCAAGATGAAAAGATTACTAAAGCAATATTAGCGGATAACAAGCATGAAAATGAGATATATGCTGAATTTGGCGACTATCACGAATATAAAGAAGAGCATACAAGTAAGTATGTAGATTTTTCTGATAAGAAAATTTAGTCTGAAATGGTTTCAGCCGCAACTAATTTCCGTAAAAATGGATTTGGTGATGAAGAATCGGCTAATCTTGCAAGAATTTCAGCTCTTTTGCAGAATGTTGCAGATGAAGAGATTAGTGCGGGAGAAGCAACTGATTTTATCATAAGTCAGATAAAAGGATTTAATATCGCGGCAGAAGATAGTATTCATATAGTCGATGCTGTGAACCAAGTTGCTAATGAATATAGTCTTAGCTCTGGTGATTTAATTAAAAACCTTGGCACTGTTTCTGCGGCTTTGTCGGTTGGTGGAAATAGTTTTGAAGAAGTACTTGGTTTGATGACTTCGGGAACGGAGATCATGAGGCAATCAAATAAGGTTGCCAGATCATTGATCTCAGTCCAGAGTAGATTAAACCAGATTTTGGATGAAGAATCATCGACAGGTAAAGCGCTGACAGCATGGTATCAAGAACATAATATAGCGATTTATGATCAAGAGGGTCAAATTAGGTCGCTGTATGATATTTTAACAGACGTCAATAAGCAATGGGGTTCTTTATCAAAGAATGAACAGGCTTATTATCTTAATATACAAGCGGGTGGAGTTGCGCCCCTAATTAACGCGTATATGCGGGAACAACAAATTGCTTAGAGCCTTATATACCAAGTCACACAGTGATGGCGTAACTAATTATTACGGTATGGTAACAACTATAAGGATTGCAGAATCCGCAGGGAATTGTTCTTAAATAGAACTTGCCCTCAACGACTATCCCCATAACAGGGTGAGGTGAAATGCTCACAACAGGAGTACGGCTACAATGCTAAGTAGTGGGTGAAAACCCCTTAAATGGAAGTGCGTTAAGTCACGTAAGTGATGAGATATAGTCTGAACATTATGGGAAAACTACAAAGAAAAGTTTTTGGAACGCGGTCTAATACCGCTTGAAGAAATATGTTCTGGAACACAAAAGGTTGATTGTCAAGATGCTGAAGGATATAAATATCATCTTGATTATCATGGTGCGGTAGGGGATAAAAGAACCAAACAGTTTGATAAATGGGATAAAACAAATCCTTTCAAAGCATACAATATGAGATTATATGCTTCACTTAATCAAAAAGATATTCAGATTCTTTCTACGGACGAAGAATTAATGAATGCGTCTGTGCGAAAAGTTAAATTTGTTTGTCCTAAATGTGGTATAATTTATGAGAAAAAATGGTGCCATTGGCTCATGCAAGAAAAAGATGAACATTGGTGTGCGCAATGCTCAAATGACAAATCTCATGCAAAGCATTTAATTGAATATAATGAACTGGTTAAAAGATTTCAAGAAAAAGGCTTTGTATTGAAGCAATCCGAAAGCACCATTAAGAGTGGACAAAGATATGATTGCGAAGATAGTGATGGATATAAATATAAAATTTCATTAAGTTCTTTAATGAGCGGAAATAAAGGTACTAATAAATTTTCTTTTACTAATCCATATGCAGTTAATAATTTACAAAAATGGTGTGATGATAATGGCATCAATTTAGCGGTTCTTGAGCACATAAAAGGTAAAAAAGGTTATTTTAAGTTTCGATGTGAATGCGGTGAAGAATTTGAAGCGTATGCTTATATCGTTATGTCCTTAACTCGGACGCGCTGTCATAAATGCGTAAGCAAAGATTCACGATATAAAATAATGGTAACGGAATGGTTACAAGAAAACAATATTTCTTTTGAGCGTGAATATAGAATTGATGAGTGCAAATATAAGCGTGCTCTTCCTTTTGATTTTAAGTGCAATACTGCAAATGGCATAGTACTTATAGAAGTAGATGGCGCACATCATTTTGGCACAATTCAATGGACAGACGAAGAAATGTTTAAGTATCAAAAAATTCGCGATAAAATAAAAAACGATTATTGTCAATCGCATAATATCCCTTTATTAAGACTTCCTTATTGGCTTTTTAAGACGGATGGATATAAGAAAAAATTAAATCAAACTTTCTTTGGAACAAAGTAGCGACTTGTTCTTAACAAACTGGCAAACCAAACCGCTTCTTTAGCGGCAATTCTTTCCAATTTCGACACAGCTTTACAATCAACCGAGACTGCTTTGAACTCAACAGGTTCTGCGGTACGGGAGAACGAAGCCTATATGCAAGGTCTTGAAGCTGCTGTCAACAAATTCAAATCCGCATGGGAAGCCCTTTCAAATTCTGTCGTAAATTCCGACCTTGTAAAGGTTATTATTAATCTTGGTACGGGTGTACTTAAGGGGTTAAATAGTGACCTTGGTGTAACTGTTACTCAAATCGGATTGTTAACTGGAGCGTTAACGGGCGTTATTAGTCTTGGGAGTAAGTTGATAACTAATCTTCTTCCGGGCTTAACGGGCGTTGCGTCCGCTATGACAACTCTGTCTACGGCGGCGTTGCCTATTGCAGCAGTTATAGCAGGAATAACTACTGCTGTAATAGCAGGATATTCAGCGTACAAAGAATATGAGAATGCTATATATGGCACTTCAAAAGCTCTTCAAGAATCACTTGATGACGCAAACACTTCTTTTGAAGAAACGCGTCGTTCAACAAATGCCACAGCGCAAGAAGCGATGCAATATGCTTCGCGACTTGAACAACTTAATAAAGAGACTAATTTAAGTACAGAAGCAACAAAAGAATATCGACATATTGTTGATATGTTGAATCAGCTTGTGCCAAACTTAAATCTTTCAATAGATTCTGTTACCGGAAAAGTTAAACAACAGACTGAAGAAATATATAATAATATTGATGCGTGGCGACAACAAGCTGTAGAACAAGCCGCTCAAGAGCAAAAGAGTAGCATATTAAAATCGCAAGCAGAAGCGCAAATTTCTATTGGCACAAAAAAAGAGCAGATTTCCGAAATGGAAAAAGCTCTTCCGGGATTACGCGCAAAATTAAGACAGAACCTTTATTTTCAAAATCAAGCAAGAACGGGTGCTATTACTGAGTATTCTCCATACTATGGTTTACAAGATGTTGATACTATTCAACGAAAAGACGTTGAGATGGTTCAAGAACAAGGGCGTTTAGAGAATCAAATAAAAGACTATGAGAAACAAATAGAAACTCTTAAAGCAAGTATAATAGTTACTGAAAGGTCTTTGAAAGATTCAGATAAAGAGCTTGAACGCATGGAAAAAGTTTGGTCTTCTCTGGGCGTAAATGTTGATAGAGCAGCAAAAACATTTACAGGTGAAGACACAGATGTTGGCACAGGGTTTCAACAAGCATCAACTCAATTTGATTATTCTTCATGGTTAAAAGAGCAACAACACGCACTCAACACAGGTAAGATTCAAGAGGCTGATTATTACGCATCGCTTCAGGCAATGCTCGATAAGTATACAGAAGAATCTATCATCTCAACCGATGAGCGTTGGAAAGCTGAAGAAGCTATCTACAAGTATCAAAAAAATCTTTCCAAAGAGCAACAGATTGCTTATGAAAAGAAGGTCAAAGAGCAACAACAAGCGGCTGAAAATGCGGCGAAAGCGGCACAACAGGAAGCTCAAGCTCAAACCACAGCCTATAAGCAAGCCTTTACTGATTGGCTCGATGAAAAGGAATATTTGCTCAATACTGACCAGATTACCGAGCAAGAATATTATGACGCTCTTAAGGCAAAGAATGAAGAGTACTATGGCGGCAAATCTGAATATCTTTCTGAGTATCGCAAGTATGCAGAGATTGTCTACAAGTGGGAAAAGAAACAAAACGATGAAATAGCAAAAGCGGCAAAACAAGCACATGAAGATGAATTTGATTCATGGCTTGCTAAAATGGAACACGCTTTAGCTATGGGTGAGATTAGTGAGGAAGATTACTATGAACGCCTAAAAGAGATGTCCGATGAGTATTTTAAGGGCGATGAGGAATATCTTGAAAAGTACTGGAAGTATGAAGAGCAATACTATTCTTGGAAGCAAAAGCAGATAGAAACGGCGGCTGAAGCTGAAAAGAAAGCACAAGAAGAAGCTCTTGAGCGGCAAAAGGAAAAGCTGAAACTTCAACAGCAAGAACTTCAGACTGAACAAGACAATCTTAATGCTGTTATCTCTTATGCACAGAAATATTCTCAAAAGCAGATAGACGATATTGATGAGCGGATTAATAAGCTCAAAGATGAAGCGAATGCAATTAAGGACAATTATCAAGACCAAATTGATAAGCTCAAAGAAACCAATGAAGCTCTTGATGACCAAATAGAAAAGCAGAAACTTCTTGAAGCATTGGCGAAAGCTCAACAAACCAAGAAGTATGTGTTCAAAGATGGTCGTTTCCAATATGTAGACGATGTAGATGCTATTACCTCTGCACAAGAAGCACTTGATAACTACAATCGTCAACAGAGCTTGAACGAACGTGTGGCGTTGCTTGAGAAACAGCGTGACGCGGAACTTGCAAGCAATGAAGCGGCACAGGCGGCACTTGAGCAACAGAAACAAAGATGGCAAGATTATAAAGATGGTTGGGCAAATCTTACTGACGAATATGAATATAACCAAAATGAACTTCTTGCCCTTGAACAATATGGCATAGATTTTGAGAAAGCGACATGGGATGAACGCATTGCTAATCTTAACGATTTTAAGGAAAGATATGCACAGAACGTTAAAGACCTTGAGAAGTTAGCGGCACGTCTTAATAGTCTTGAAACATCAGGTTCATCAAGCGGCACAATTCAAACAGCAACTAAGGTTGACCCTGACCAAGCAATCCTTGACGAGATGAAGGCAAATAGCCAAGCATGGTGGTTTGCAAGTACTGATAAGGAAAGAGAAGCGATTCATAAGCGCAATGTTGAGCTTAATGAAATGCTGTCTAAGAAGGGCACGTATGACCCCGGTTCGGGCAAGTGGTCACATTATGCTAAGGGCACAACCTCAGCAAAGGGTGGCTTATCACTTGTCGGAGAAAAGGGTGCGGAGCTGAGAGTGCTAAACAAGGGTGATGGTGTTGTTCCTGCTCGTATGACCGAGAATCTTATGGATTGGGGCACACAGAAACCTAATGACTTTGTGAATAAGATGTTGAATAAGGGCAAAGAGGTATTAAGTAATATTATCAATGTTGGCAATGTATCATTACCTAATGTACAAAATGCCAAAGAATTTGTTTCAGAGCTTAAGAACCTTGCTTATCAAGCGGCTTACTCAAGAACATGATATAAGGAGGGGGCGACCCCTCCTTTTAATGGAGAACTAAAAGAATGAATCAAAGTAATGATTTTCTTGAAGCGATAAAAATAATTGTTGACCGGGAAATAGATAAACGTGCTTCGCAAATATACACAGGCTTAGTTGCTAAAGTCAACGGTAATAAGTGTGATATGCTTATTAATGGAAAGACTTATTCCATTCTTGTATATGGCGGTACGCCCGCAGTTAATCAAGTCTATCCTGTATTTGCCCCACAGGGCAATATGTCAGCGGCTTTTACAATAGTACCATGATGAAAAGGATGTGATGTTGTGGCACTAACTACATCTACCTTAATGCAACAAAATGCGTTCGATGCAACACAAGCTCATGTGTTTACATTTAATGTTTATTCAGGTTCGCAAATAACAGGTAGTAAATTAACAATCAAGAACAATGCGACACTTGAGACGGTATATGATGAGACAGTAACTTCTTATGCTTTTGAGCACACTGTTCCTGCTAATACCTTGACAAATGGCGTATATTATCAAGCGTCGATACAAACGATGGACGCACAAGGCAATTTTTCGCCCGCGTCTAATATTATACAATTTTACTGCTATTCAACGCCAACACTTGTATTTAATAATATCCCTACGGCAAACATTATTCCAAGTGCAAGTTTCGCGTTTGAGGTAAAATACAATCAAGCTGAGGGCGAAGCACTTGATAGTTATGTATTTAACCTTTACACAACTGCCGGGACGTTGATATCTACTTCAGGGCGGCTATATAACACTACTACAACTGTTCCTACAGTATTTGCTTACACGTTTAGCGGATTTAACAACGGCGAAGATTATGTGGTCGAAGTTAACGCTGTTACTGTTGAAGGGACACAAATTACCACAGGCAAGCAAACTGTATTTGTACAGTATTCACAGCCGGGTATGTTCTCAAGTTTATATCTAACCAATAACTGCAAGAATGGAAATATTACTGTTCAGGCTAACGTTATCGGTATTAACGGAGAAGTAGTACCAAGTCCGCCAAAATATATTACACGAAACGAACAAGTTTACCTTGATTTAACTAACACACATACTTCTGACACACCTCCCTATGTTCAATGGACAGAAGGCTATGAAATTCCGGATAATTACGTAATAAGAATTTGGGGTAATTTGGGTGCAGAAACGTTATCGACTGTTTCCCTTTTTCAAGTGGTAAATAGTTATTCCTCAACTGTAGCCGTTTTAGAGAACGCAAACGGAAACTGCATAGAAATAGGAATAAAAGGCGAAAAGAGCGCTACATCAAACATATCAATAACACCGTTCCTTATTGTTAAACAAGACAAAACTGATGTGCATGGTTATGAAATAACAGGAGCGGCTTATAAAATGACGTCAGCGGATACTAACAAAGATATGTTGCTGACAATGAAATGTATAAGCAACCTTTATTCTGTTTCATTGGAAGCTGTATCTTATGCAACAACTTAAGGGGGTAAAGCATGATAAATTTTGTAGGGTATAATTTCGTAGACGATATCAACTCCCTTGACCCATATCCGACAGGCGTTAAGCGATTAATTTCAACACGTCTTCAAAACGGTATATTTAATCATATTAATATATCATCGGACACATCAATAACATCAACAATTCCACCTACAGCATGGGATTATAACACTGTGCTTGACTGTAATTTTGACAATAATATATCGGGCGGTAACGTTGACCAGCTGTCTGAGGGAATTACCGAGATTAGAATTAAACGTCGTCCTGTTGGCACGTTTGACTGGATATTAATTAAATCTTATCCTGTTACAAGCCTTGATGACCTTTCGTTTATATTTAACGACAACCTGTGCTACAACGATGTAGAATATGAATATGCTTACGTGCCAGTCTATGGTAATGTGGAGGGGCAATATGCTGTTTCTACTATTTTGTCACAATTTGATGGCGTGTTTGTTTGTGATGTGGATACTATTATTAAATTTTATGCGGGTGTGGAATATGGCACAACCGACACTGCTCAACAAGTTGGTACTTTTACTGTTCTTGGTCGCCAGTATCCTGTTGTTATTAGCAATGGTCTGAGCAATTATCAAACAGGCTCAGTTACCGGAATGGTGTTACCTGATGATTATGAAGAATCACGAAATATTGACCGTATGGCAATTGTTCGCAAACGTGACAATTTGGTTAAGTTCTTGACCAATAAGAAAGCAAAGATTCTTAAGGACTACAACGGCAATAAATGGTTGTGTTATGTCACGTCTAATCCGCAAACGTCATATGTCAACGAATATGGTCAAGGTATTGTCTCTGTTGGCTTTGGTTGGACGGAAATTGGTGATGCTGAATCAAGGGACGACCTTGTTAAAGCCGGACTTGCTAAGGGTGAATAATAATGCCGCTTAATATTAATCAAGAAGATTTTAATGTTGTAAAACAACCTTTTATTAATAAGTATCTAAAACTAAATGTGCTTAATTTCAACTTAAGCGTCGTAAATGAAATAAGCGGAAACCTTATTTCATTTGACGTATCAGTCAATGCCGATTCTGATTTAAGAAGAAGTTGCTCAGTTAGTTTTGTTGTAACGGACAGTTCCTTCGAGCCTGAACCGGGAAACCAAGTTTGGCTCAACAATTTCATTCAACCTTATGTAGGATATGAAAATATCTATACAGGCGAAGTACAGTGGTACAACCAAGGCATATACCTTATTAATACACCCACGTATTTTTATGACGCAACAAACAACACCCTGTCTTTTCAAGGACTTGACTTGATGTCTAAGCTCACGGGTGTACGTAATGGTGCTCTTCCGGGTGTGCCTACGATTATTCCTCAAGGCTCAAGTGTTCGTGAAGCGATGATTGCCGCAATTAAGTTGGCAGGATTCACCAAATATGTTGTCAATGAATGTACAAATACCGATGGTTCTGTACAAGCAGTGCCATACGATATTCAAGTCAATCAAGGTGGCTATGTATTTGACATAATTAAACAACTTAGGGATATTCTGCCCAATTATCAAGTATATTTTGATGTCAACGGCGTTTTCCATTATGACCAAATTCCAAGTGGCGATAATGACCCGGTGTTGATTGATGACACGTTGTGGAATGACGTTAACATGAGCGACAATATCACAACAGATTTTGAAAGCGTTAAGAACTATATAGAGGTTTATGGTAAGAGCCACACGGTAAATTATTTCCCGTCTGCAACAAGCGTATCAGGCGGAGTATTGAATCTTACTATAGCTGGGTATACAGAAACAGCGGGCAATATGATAGGGTTTGTTCCAACAACAAACATTGCGACAAGTGCCTATGTAAAAGTTAACAACGGTACGGCAAGGAAGCTCGTAGATAGTGCCGGAAATGGCGTCAAAAGCCTTGACAAAGATGTATACTATGTCGCAGTCTATCAATCAAACAACACCTATCTATTCCTTGGGCATCAACAAGCACAGGCTATCGCGACAGATGATAACCCTGAATCGCCGTTTTATGTAGACGGTTCAGTGGGCATGATTAGACAGGTTTTGAGCGGTGGCGACTATGACAATATTATGTCTGATGAATTGGCTCTACAAAGGGCTAAACTTGAGATTTATTGGAAATGCCGGTTAAACGACAGTATAGCTCTTACGTGTATACCAATACCGTGGGTTGATGTAAACATCCTTGTATCTCATGCACCTAAGAATTCAACCAGACAGAAGAAATATATGGTAAAATCATTCAATGCGTCATATGGCGACAATACGACGATGACCATTAATGCGATTAGCTATTATGCGTATTACAAACCCGCGCTCACTCCTACACCTACACCGGTGTTGCCGGAAGGATATATTCAATTGAATTATATTCAATCAACAGGCACACAATATATTGATACCGGTTTGATTGAAACTGCTGACATGACGGTCAGTTGCCACTTCGATGTGGATACCGTAGCGTCGGATTATCTCTTCGGCTCTCAGCAAAACAGCAGTAACCTCAGTTACAATGGCATTTTTAAGAACAATATGCTCGAGTACAACTACAATGAAATCGGCTTCACAGCGGCAAACAGTATAGAGCTTGCGGAAGAAATCGTCGATTCTATGAATCACATCACTATCAACGACGTTTCGCACGTCGCGGCAATCGGCACACCGCAAAACGTCAGTATGCTGATCTTCGGCATCCGGCGCAATACCGGTGCAATGCGTCCATATGGCGGGCAAGCGAAGCTGCGGTATTTTAAGATCAAAAAAGGCGAGAACACTGTGCGGGATTTCATCCCTTGCAAAGATCCCGATGGGACTGTCGGGCTGTACGACACTGTGCACGAGACTTTTTACACCAACGCCGGTACTGGCACATTCGTAGCAGGAGCAGAAGTTTAAGTAAACCCAAAAAAGGACTTAACCAATTAAAAGAAGGTGATTATCATAAGTACTTCGTATCCATCAAATATTCAGTCATTTCCAACAATGGAAGACCTGACAGCCTCTGACCTTGCGCTTGTCAAGCAATTCCAAGTCGCAATGCAATCGGGCAATATACAACAGGCGCAAGCAATCCTTACGCTTATTCCAAATTATCAAAACAAAATAATCTCAACATCTCTTATGAACACGGCATGGGATACCCTTGTTGCTTTGCAGGAACAATTTGCTAAACGCTACAGTCCTGCATACGTGGTATCTGAAACTCAGCCAGCTTCACAGGAGATTGGGGATTATTGGTTTAAGGTGACAGGGACGGTGGATTAATGGGCGTAGTTAATTATAACGGCGTTGAATATAATTACGATAGCAGTGTTCACAAATACAGCGATATAACCATATCTGAACGTGAAAATTGGTTAAATTTTATTGACCAGATGCAACGTGGTGAATATGACACAGCTATTGCAAATATAACAAGCTCAACATATGATTTTATAGCCACAAATGCGCTGTTTTGGAACACTCTATTTAATTATATTGTCAACACTGAAGAATTAAAGGACGACACATTTAAGTCAACAAAAATTCAAACATCCTCAACAGCTCCTGCTGATTTGACGATGGGGCAGATTTATTTTAAGGTGAAGTCATGAGCAAAAAGAAAATTTTAATGCAGAGGTTTAACGGCACAGGGTATGACCCTCAATATCCGGAAACCCATGTAAAGAATGTAACAGGTATTAGCCAGACTGTTGCTAATAATGTTGGTGTTGCCACAACTGATGGCGCGAATGTTATTGGAGAGATGAGCGAAATTGATTATTTTGTTTCCCCTCAAGGTACAACCACAGGTACGTCAACAGCATACAATCTTAGCATAGGAAGTCAATACACGTCCCTTGACGATATGGACGGGGTGGTTGTCAGGGCGAAATTTCATACTGCTACAGGCGATAATCCTACGCTGAACGTAAACGGATTAGGCGCGAAGCCGATATTGGCTGAAAACGGCGCAAATATCCCTTATCAAATTGGTGAGAATGTATGGGCTACGCTGATTTGGTCAAGTACCTTGAATGGATGGATTGTCCAAGGATGGGGAAAGAAGCGGGTTTTTTATACCGAGATTTTCAAAGAATCCACAAGATGGGTTGCGCCCGATGTTGACGGGCAAGTGAACGTAAGAATATTTGGCGGTGGCGGTGGCGGAGCGCGTGGCGCATATTACTCAAGCACTCGGTCTCAATGTGGAGGTGGCGGAGGTGGAGGGTACATGAGCGTAAGTGGGGTTAAGGTTGAAAAAGGACAGTCTTATCCAATAACAATAGGTGAAGGCGGCTCAACTGCTTCAGCTGGGGGCGCTTCTTCGTTTGGCGCATTATTGTCAGCAAATGGCGGCGCGCCGGGATACGAAGGTTATGGGGGAAAGGGCGGCGCAGGTGGCGGTGGCGCTTTTTCCAATATTTATTCTCCGGGCTCGGGAACGGGGGGAGATGGGTCGTATGGAGGCGGTGGCGGTGGCGGCACTTATTCATATTCTCAAGAGCCACAATCTATTAGTGCTGCGCGTGATTATTCAGGCGGCAACGGTGGAACATACGGCGGAGGTGGCGGTGGTGGTTATATCAATGATGCCACTGATAAAACTTCTAATGTATCAAATGGTGGCAAAGGCAGAAATGGTGCTATCAGTTATGGCGCGGGGTATCGATACACTGATTCTTCAAGTCACCCATGTGTTAATGGCGGTGGTGGTGGTGGCTATTCGCAACGTGGAAATAATGCGACTTCATCTCATGGAGGTACTGGTGGCGCGGGCGAAAACACTATAGGTAGAGATTTAGAGTTTACAGGTTCGGGTGAAGGTGGGAAATTGCCCATATCTTATTATTCTGCGGGAGCAGGAGGTGGCGGCTTCGGCGGCGTCGGAGGTAATTGCACCTTTAGTTGCGGAGGCGGGGGCGGAGGCTATGGAGCGTCTGGGGGCAATGGCGGAATATCCGGCGGAGGCGGCGGTGGCGGCTACGGCGGTAATGGTGGCAACGGTCGACTCGGCGGAGGCGGTGGCGGTGGATACGGAGTGTCCGGCATTGGTGGAGACGGAGGGTCTTCAGGCGGGTCTTCAGGCGATGGTAAATCGGGTGGTATAGCCGCAGGGGGCGGAGGTGGTTTTGGCAATGTTACTGCTTCAAGCCCTTTTTCAACATCAGGAGGCAATGGAGGCTCAGGTATCTGCATCCTCACCTATTGGGCATGGGAATAAACCTTAAACAAAGAGGTAAAATAAATGGCAAAACAATTAACAACTTGGCAAGAGAAAGTTTCAGCGACAGCCTATGATACGCTGTACCCTGAAACACTTCCTGAGCAAGTTCATATAAATAATGAAATAGCAAGCAATTTGGGCATATCGCCTGATGTTGCTCTTGACACAGCCCTTGAAAAACTGTCCGTGACGGATAGAAATATTAGGGCACAAGGCGCGGCAACGGGTTCGGGTTTGTCTATTCAACTTTCTGTCAATGTCTTTCAGCTTTACGATGGTGTAGTGGTTAGGACAAAGATTCCATTTGATACTGAGCCGCAAGCAACTCTTAACGTTAATAACACGGGTTCAAAGTACCTTAGACGACTTGATGGTGAATTGTTTGATTTAACCATAAAAGCAGGTGCTTGGGCAACATTTATATATTCTTCATCTAAAGATTCATGGATAGTTCAAGGATGGGGCACAAAGAGTGCGGTTAAGACGGCTGTCTTTACTGAATCGGGCACATGGACTGTCCCTGCCGGTATTACAAGCGTTGACGTATTTGTAATGGGCGGCGGTGGAGGTTCTGGCGGCACTTCTTCTTACGAGCCAGATGACGGTTCTTGGGGCAAAGAAGGAGAAGGCGGAGGCGGTGGAGCAGGAAGAATTACTAAGAAAACCGTTACTGTTTCACCCGGAAATAGCATATCTGTAACTATTGGTAAAGGTGGAACAAGAGGTTCAAATGTATCAGGTGCATCAGGTGGCACTGCTGGTAATGGAACAAATGGCGGTGCATCATCTTTCGGCACTTTTGCTTCTGCTTCGGGCGGTGAAGGTGGAAAGGGCGGTTCAGGCTCTTCTCTATATTCTATGGCAGGAGGAAATGGTGGTGCAGGTTCTGCTGGCGGCGGTGGCGGTGGAGGTATGGCTTCTGGTGGCAATGGCGGTAATGGTGACTGCTGTGGAGGCGGTGGTGCCGGTGTTGCATGGAGTGGCACAGCCAATGACGCATCAGGCGGCAATGGCGGCACTTACGGTGGCGGAGGAGGAGCAACTTTAGGGGCTGTAGGTACGGGCGGTACTAACGGTGGAAAAGGCGGCTCATTTGCTCAGTCTATCGCGCCTATTTCAGGCACTAACACTACCACGCTCAATATAGATTTTGTCGGCACAGGATCGGCAGGAAAAAACGGAACAAACGACCCAGACGCAGTAACCAAATGTGCCGGTGGTGCAGGAGGCGGAGGCTACGGAGGCAACGGAGGTAATGGCGGAGACAGTAGTCACACCAGCAATGTTGACCTTTATGGCATGAATGGCGGCGGTGGCGGCTACGGCGGTAACGGATACGGTAATGCTAATACCAACTCAGGCAACGGCGGCGGCGTTTCCGGAGGAGGCGGTGGTGGCTACGGTGGTAATGCCACTGGCTCAGGCGGTGGCGGCTATGGTATTGGTAATTATGGTAAAGGCGGCGATGGCAATACGGGTGGTCAAAATGGTGCAGATGGCATTTGCGTAATTACATGGATTACTCAAGAATCCTAAGAATAACCCGAACAAAAGGAGATAATTAATTAAAATGAAAATATTTCAAATAGTTAACAACATATGCTACTACGATGCTACTCCGGTTCACCCAACTCTTGAATCAACTGTTGACCGGTATCCACCTGACGTCCTGTTTGTAGAAGCGCCTGATATCGTTCGTGAAGGATGGGGCTATGACCCCACTGAAACAGGCGATGCAAGATTTATTCGTCCAACGCCTCCGGAAGGTTGGCAATACGACGATGAAACCGGCACATTTTATCAAGGCAAACTTTATGACCCTTATCGTGAGCGCAAGATTGCCGAGTGCAATGACGCTTGTTCAAGGGCGATTGTCAAGGGATGTGACGTGACACTTGAGGACGGCACTGTTGAGCATTTCGCGCTCACGGCAGAAGACCAGATTAATATAGCAACTGCTGAAAAAGCTGTTCAGGCAGGAGCAACACAATTCCCATATCACGCAGATGGAAAGTTGTGTAGATTATATGACGCTAAGGATATTATGAATATTATCAATACGGCAACTGCGTGGAAGACTTATCATACAACCTATTTTAACCATCTTAGGCAATGGATTAATCGCACAGAGGAAAAAGCGGATATTTTGGCGATTCATTATGGAGATGAATTGCCAGCTGACCTTAAGCAGTCCCTTGATTCTATAATGGCGGCAATGAAAGCCCTCATTAATTCGGGTGCAACAGCATCGTGAAAAAGACAATAGAAGCCTTCATATTAACTTGCTTTGGTGGGTGTATTTACGTCATGATGGAAATTCTATGGCGTGGATATTCCCATTGGGCAATGTTCTTTGTTGGCGGATTGGCTTTCCTTTGTGTTGGCGTGATTAACGAAATTGTCCCTTGGGACGTGCCGTTAATTGTGCAGATGATAGTTGGTGGTCAGATTATTACCATGATTGAATTTGTATCAGGGTGCGTGCTAAACCTGTGGCTTAAATGGGATGTCTGGGATTATAGCAATCTGCCGTTTAACGTGTTGGGGCAAATTTGTCTGCCGTTTACGTTGCTATGGTGTTTGGTTTCGTTGATTGCGATATTGCTTGATGATTGGTTAAGATGGAAACTTTTTGGGGAAGAGAAGCCCCGTTATAAAATTGTTTAAAGGGATAAAAATATGGCTTAAGAAAGGGGTAATAATATGCCACAGCAAACTTTGTTTTTAACATGTGAATTAGTTGATAACAAAATCCCTTGTGGAGGATTTAATTTGTTAGGGGGCGGTATAAAAGGTAAGGATATATCGCTTGTGCGACAGCTTAATGGTCTGGCTATGGGCGCGTCAAGACAACAATATATTCACCCGCTATTTTTGAATGAAAACGATTATATAAAAATTGTAGAGGGTATGGAGAAATCAAAAACAGAAGTCGTCCCTCCTATTGACAACATTCGTTTGTTTGAAACTGATTACACAGACCTCATATCATACGACATTAATCTTATTGATCTTGAGAAACAGATGAAGTCTGGTGAAATTTTTTTGAATAGTTATCAAGAAATTATACACCATCTCTATAATCATTCTCTTCCTCAATATGCAGGCAACAATGGCAAAGCTATGAATATGTATGATATATGTAATTGGTATACTTTGCCATTGGGGTTCATTACAACGGGAACATACACATTGGATGACCAACCTCTTTACGTAGAGGTATATAGAAGTATCAATTATATATTAACAAGTTTTTATCAAACAGACAACATATTTAAGGCAATTGAAGCAAGTACGGGGTTGATAAATACAATCTTTTTCGATTTCATGAATGTTGAAATTTCATTGAGACCATCTTATCCCGATTCTGATTCTATTCCAACTACCCCAACATTAATCTTCACACCAGAAGGCAACTGCTTTTACTTCGCAAAACCCCAATAAAGAAAATTAACAACAAGGAGGAGATATCCAAATGATAACACAATATCGTCCATCTTACTATCAAGCTCCAAGAGCACCTTCATTTGCGGGACGCTCTGTTGATGGCAAGCCGCTTGATGTAGAGAACGGCAGTACATTCAAAGAGATTGATACTGGACGAGTATTTAGATACGATAAAGAAAATAACGTATGGATTGAACAGAAAGGCGCAACGCCTGTTCAACCAGTAAAGCCTGAGCAAGCTAAAACTGTTGACTTGGACATGGCTACGGGCAATCAGACTGTGTTGCCCGATGAAGGCATGACCTTATCAAGTGCTACGATAATTAAGCCTGATACCATGATACCTGAAAATATCAAAATAGGTGTCAATATTGGTGGCGTGGTGGGAACAGCACCTACACCCAAGGTAGAGCAGACTAAAACGGTAGACCTTGATATGGCGACAGGGAATCAAACTATTAACCCTGATGAAGGTAAAGTCCTATCTTCTGTTGTGGTGACAAAACCTACAACGTTAGTTGCTGAAAACATTAAAAAGGACGTAAATATAGGTGGTGTAGTGGGTACGCTTGAGGAAGTGCCAACCGGGCAGTATATTACGGAGACATATGACCCAAATACCGGGGAAGTGGCAAGTGCTACATTACATGGATATACAACAGTGCCTCCAAGGCAATTTTTTGAACAAAGGAATCTTGTTTCTGTTGTACTACCAAACGAGATAAATAATATTGGTAGTTCCGCATTTTATAACTGTGCCAACTTGACCCTTGCATCGTTACCAAGCGGGATAACGCGCATTGTTAATGGAGTGTTCAACGGTTGTACTAACTTAGCTCTTACTTCGTTGCCAAGCGGAGTAAAAAGTATTGGCTCTTACGCATTTAACAACTGTACTAACTTGGCTCTTATATCTTTACCGAGTGGGATAACCGATATTTTAGAGCACGCATTCGCCGGTTGTACTAACTTAGCTCTTACTTCGTTGCCAAGCGGAATAACACATATTTATACCCAAACATTCTTTGGGTGTGGCAAATTAGCCCTTACATCTTTACCTATCGGGGTAACAATTATTGATAGTAATGCGTTCTATAATTGTGTTAATTTGACCCTTACTTCATTACCGAGTGAACTGATTAGTATTGGGTCTTATGCATTCGATGGATGTACTAACTTAGCCTTTACGTTTCTACCAAATGGATTAACGAATATAAGTAATGGTGCATTTAACGCTTGTACCAACCTATCTCTAACATCCTTACCAAATGGATTAACGAGTATCGGTGACTATGTTTTTAATGGTTGTCGTAAATTAGCTTTAACTTCATTACCAGGTGGGATAACAGATATCGGTAATAATGCGTTTAGATTGTGTTCGGGTCTTACATCAATAACATTTGAGGGTACACCAACCACAATTGCATCAACTGCGTTCAGCAGTTGTATCAACCTCATCGACATTAAAGTTCCGTGGGCTGAGGGCGCAGTAGCTAATGCGCCTTGGGGAGCTACGAATGCAACCATCACATATAATTATACAGCATGAAAGGAGAGATTAGATGATAACGCTTGAAAGACCGGCATATTACGTTAATGAACGCTTTGCTGAGTATTGCGGTCTGAGCACCGACAACAAAGCAGATATTAAAGAACCACATAATGGCGATTATTTCTACGAGCTTGATACATCTAAGATTTATCGCTATAATGAATCGGACAAGGTATGGATTGAACAATCCAAAGACAATGCTGATGCTAACATCAATATTCCCAAAATTACTACTGAAACCAAAGGTCGTTTTTTAACTAATGATGGTAATGTTACTCGTTGGCAAAGCATTGCGTCCGGTGATTTCATTATTATACTCACTGACAACAAAAACGGCACTTATTCTGCCGATAAAACTTTTGCAGAAATCAAGACCGCTTTTGAAAACAGGGAGAATATTGCAGTATCCATTGGGAACGGTAATACAAGACTGCCTTTAATGAACGCTGAGATTGCCGATAACGGCGACGCAGGATTTACCTTTGGTTATACGCAGTTAACACTTGATGCACAGCTTGTTTCTACAAGAGCTATAAATTATTTTCATACGGCAGATGCTGACCAATGGACAGATAACGACCAAGCAGGTGAGTATCTTAAAATAATTGGCGGCACGATGACCGGCAATATTAGCATGGGCGCGAATAGCATTACTGATATACAAGAAATACAGGTCAATCCTGCAAATCCTGTATATATTGGTAGTGTTGTTCATAAGCAAGGTACAACGGGTGTAAGAATTACAGCAACTACCAACCATGAGCTTGCCGTGGTTTCACCTGATTCACAAAGTACTTATAAACCAGTTAATGTTGGAAATCCAACTGCGCAAACTCATGCTGTTACTCTTGGATACTTGACACAAGAACAGAAGGACACTACTGCAACTAAGACACATATCGACGTTGCATCAAGTGCTACTGAAACGGTTACTCTTGCTAATGGCATTTATCTTATTAGTGCTTGTGACACAACGCACAAAGGTCTGGCTGTTGCTTTCATATGTGGTGCAGATTCTACTGTCTCTGTCTTGTCAGAATTGACAGGATGGACTGTGGTTAAGGGCACTGAAGCTAATACGATAGATATTAGCGACACAGCAGCATCAGCTTTAACAGCTTACATTGTCAGCATTGGCAATGGTGGATTCCAAGGAGGAATAAATAATGGACAATAAAGTACCGTGCGGTGGTTTTGTTGCCGGTGCAGGACTTAAGGTCAAAGACGGCAAAGTATCGGTCAACGGTGGCGTTGAGACTTGGATTTGGTGTGAAATGATAAACCCAAGCAGCTCCGAAAATATTGATGATTTTGGAGTTTGTCATATTAAAGCAATTCACGTAATGGATGCGAATTTTAACGAGCTTTGGTCATTCACGCCGGAAACCCCAAGTAGGTATGCAGGATTAAAAGAGTGCATGACATGGCTTGCAGAAAATGACAGAGTTGATAATATAGGCTTTGGTCGCATGATGATTTCTGGCAAAAATCCCAATTACGAACCGTGGTTTTTGACAAAAATAGTTGACTATGAAGAGGAAGATCGTTACATGAAAGGCTACCAGTTTATATCAATGCGTCCTTTTACAATACTGTTGGGCGCAACGCAAGGATATTCTCAAAACGAGTATCAGCTTTATTTTGTTAAACCTCGCTCCACCATGAAATGGAAATACCAAAGCGCGATGTCAGTCAAGTATTTGTTTTCAATGTTTTCCACAACAGCTAACTAATATTATACCCCGGATTAACGTCCGGGGTATTTTTTGTTAATGATTAAGGGATGAGACGATGGACTCGCGTGTAGTTATCATCAACATCAAGGTGACGCTTTCTACGTTCTTCTACATCGACTATATCACCTGTGTAATTAATCCATGCAAGTTCGCCCTTTTGATAGCCGTCATCTTTTCCATCTACTAAGTCTTGAACGATAAACTCAGGAATGCGTTTCCATGCTGATGAATAGTTGTCGCGATTCCAAGGTCTATCAACAAGATAAGCAAGGGGGCACGGCGTATCATCAATATTTTTTACATAGTCGTCAATCATGATATCGCCATGAAGCAGATGCTTGTCGTTGCACGTGATGATATGGTGCTTATTTACTCCTGTTACTGATTGTGCAAGCATAAGTTTTTCGCGGAGCGCAGTCTTGAGGGGGTTGGTGGCGGTTACAAGATAGACGGTGAAATAATCAGGGCATGAAACAAATTCCTTGATTAAGTCGCAGATAGATTGAATAGGCTGAATGTCGTTGAGCCAAGTTTTGGGGTTTGTCAAGAATTCAAAGAAGTTAGGCTTAACCTTATCGCTAAAATAGTTCCATGAAATTATGTCATTAAACCGAACTTTGTCATCATGTGTACGGTTGTACATTTCAACAACAGCCTGTTCAGTGTTGAGGATGGTATTGTCTATATCGCACAAGATAATCATTGGTTCACTCATGGGCAATATCCTCGCAAGCGCTCATTAGCTTTTTGTAAAGGTCTGCACTTGTATCCCAACCGTGGTCATTGTCCACGAGGTAAGCAGACTGGTAATCCTCCGGAAGGTTGAGCTTAGGGAAGAATGTGTTAGCGCGATTAAGGTTTTCTTGCATAATGGCGGGGTTAGACCCCATCGCTATGAGAAGCATACGGACTTCATCGGGCGTGAAACTTAAGGTTATTGTTTTCATCTCAGTTCTCCTTTTCTTTGTTAAAATTTCTACCAATCAGTGCCATAGCATCATCAAGAGCGTCAAAGAGTTTGCTATCTTCGTCACCAAAAGGCACGTGGGATGGATGGTTGTTCATGTAGGCAATTACGCGCTCATATGCACCACAGACAGCTGAGTTGGATTCAGTGACAAGGTATTCTTCATGAGTATCGCGTATTGCGTTGGCGATGGTTGATGTGGTTGCCTGTCCAAGCAGTGCGTGCAGGATAGCTACCTGAATGTTGTTAAGGGTAAGTGTGATGGTCATTTGTTTGTCTCCTTTGCTAATTTAGCTTTTCTTTCGTTTTTTAAGCGTTCACGTCCTATGTCCTTTACTGTCCCTTCAAGTTCATCGAACAAGTCGATACCTTCTTCTCCAAACGACTCGTTTTCAGGATTGGTTTCGATGAACTGTTTGATGAATTTATAAGCGGCGGCATAAGGGCTGTAGGGTTCTTCCTCAAGGTAGTAGTCGTAGTTCTTGTTGATGAAGCCTACGATTTCTTCGGGAAGATGGTTTACAAATGTTGCGTGGAGCATGATTGCCTGAGCGTCAGTGAGGTTAAGTGTTATCATTGCTTGCCTCCTTTGCTATGTTGTTTAATATTTCTATTGCTTTGTCTTGATGGGCGAGTCCAATGTTGTATACAATATCTTCAAGGGAGTTATAAAGCTCGCCATCATCATTTTGGTATATCCAATCAGGAGTGTTTGCTACGATTGCGTAAGCGCAGGTTAAGGGGTCATGTGCGTCATTCTTAAGGAATTTCTTAAATTCCTTTTTGACTAAGTCGATGTTTTCCTCAGTAGAGTGATTGCGGAATAGAGCATCGAGTGTAACTGCTTGAGTGTCTGTAAGATTGAGTGTTACCATGATTGTTTCTCCTTTCAAAGGTTAGTTTCGTCAGAGCCGAAGGCTTCAGTAGTGTCTCCGGCATATAGATAATGGTAAATATAGTTTTTATCGCCAATGATTGCGTTAGCCATGTGAGGGTATCTACAAGCGTCTGCTCTTTTGCGCATATCGGCAATAAGTTCCGTGTAGTTATCATCGATTTCTTTTGCGGCAGATTCACGTCCGATTTCATATGCAAGGGCTATGAGCTTGTTAAGGGTGTCTTCATCTTTCCATGCTTCGTTGCTTTCACGTGCGATTTTGATTCTTTCAAGAATGGTCATGATTTTAATTCCTTTCTGTTTTAGGCTATCGCCTTTATGTATATATTATACCATAGTTTTTAGAGGAAATCAACATGATTTTATGAACGGTAGGTAAATAGTCGTTCATAAGTTTTCCGTGCCTTGTTGGTTAAAAAACTCTTGCTGTACACAGAGTTTTCATGATGATTGACTCTCTTTGTTTATATATATTATAGCACGCCTGAAAGAAAATGTCAAGAAGTTTTGAGAAAAAAGTTGTAAATAAAATGTTAAGGGGTAGTCCATTACAGACTGCCCCTTTATTGTTTCTCCTTTATTTCTTTACTTCTATTTCGTAGGGCAGAGGATTGGTGTGGAAGTATATCTTATATTCATAAGGGTTGGTAAGTGTTCCGGTAATGTCTTCGACTACGTAGAGTGTATAATCGTTAAGGTAGATGTAGTTCTTTTTATACGTATCCTCGCCTGTCTTAACTGTTACAATAAGTTCGTCATAGGCGTTGTTGGAGATATCCATACAGCCCTCCATTTCAAGGATGATGTTGTCTGTACGAGCATTGTAGACGGTTATTTTGCGCTGGCACTCGAAGTAACGTGCCTGTTTGGAAAGGTTCTCGTTGACTATATCAGCTTCAGCCCAAAGGTCACAACTGCTGATGGTCATGGTAGCGAGAAGGGCGGCGAGTAAGATGGTTATTTTCTTCATTGTTTATCTCCTTTATTTTTGGCTTTCGCCTTTGTTGTGTATATATTATACCATAGATTTCAAGGGAAATCAACAGTATATTGTAAACGGTGTGTAAATTGATGTTCATAAATTAAGGGGTAGTCCGTGAAGGGCTACCCCTTTTTTGTTTAGGTTAATTTGTTCCGGTTGAGCCGAAACCATTAGCTCCGCGTATTGTGTCGGAAAGCTCTTTGACAATATCAAACCTTGCTTGTTCGTAAGGTCTTACAGCAATTTGGGCTATCTTATCACCAGAAGCGACTGTGAAGGGGTTATCGGTTGAGTTGTAAAGGATAACTTGATATTCACCCCTGTAATCCCAATCACATACGCCTCCTACAGGGATTATGCCCTTGGAAGCAAGACCTGAACGCTGTAGAATCTGTATATAGTAATCAGATGGGGGTTGCATTGCCCATCCTATTGGTATCTTTGCTGTGCCGTGAGCAGGAACGGTGATGGTAGAGATTTTACCGTCTGCTTCACGTGGGTCTGCAAAAATGTCTGCACAAGCGGCAAAGTAAGAGCCGTAAGTGGGTTGTTTAGCAGAAGACGAAAGACGCTTAATTTTGACTGTTTTCATTTAATATTAACCCCTTAAACATTGGTAATGTGGCTATCCACTCACAGAACACTTGCCATTCAGGTAGACGGTGATTTTTGCGTTGATAATAGATAGTCTTAAGCTGGCGATAATTGGTGGTCATACCCGCAGTAAGTTTGAACCCGGCAGGATTTGAATAGAGCACCTTAAGATAATTGTCTGATGTTGGGTCTGCGTTATATTGGTCTACAAGCTGTTGCATAATTTCAATCATGCGCGGGTCTGTATATTCAATATAAGCCTTATCAAGATTGAATTTTGTGATACGATGCATAGTTGATTGGCTGGATACGAAATCAAGAAAATGGTAACGTTCAGCTTCTACCCATGCTTTGTTGGTAAAGGTTAAATCAAACTGAACAATAATGCCATTGAGCCAATTATCATGACCCGAACCCACAGGGGATTGACCAAGACTGTAAGTAGTCTTGGTAACTTCTGAGGTGCAAGCGTTGGTATCTATAGACATTGGATATTTAGAGCGTCTGATGCTTGCTTCAAATCCATAGACACGGACATTGCTTATAATGTCATTAATTGTCATTATCAATCTCCATAATTATCTCAACAACAAGGTTTGCTTCTTTGCCGTTATAGCAATGAGCGACTTGCTTTACCTTATAGATTTCAGCCGCTGTGATATAGTCTTCATATTTAGGTTCAAGATTGACGGGGGAGTCGATATCAAATATAATCCTATCACCCTTGCGTGGAATGGGCATATCGTTGTTGTCCATTTCGATTGAAGCAACAAGAACGGTGTTTTCATCATCCTTGCCTATGCGAAGGTAATAGTTGACAGTGTTAGTTGATTGATAGGTGCGAATTGCTGTACAATCGCGAAGATGTTCTGTGTAACTCATGTTAATTGTTCTCCTTTTTATCTTTAGTTTTAATCCAAAGCCCACAATGACAAGTTCCTTCTCCCATATCACGGAATTCCTTGCACATACACTTTGTATCGGGTGTATGGTCTATGCGACATGGGCAATAGCCATTAGATTCTTTAAGGGCTTGTAAAATTTGTTCTTTTAATTCTGTATCATCTGTGTATTTTATCATATTCTATACCGTGTTTAGTCCAAAAACGTGAAGTTATATCAATCAATTGATTGTTTTCTATTCGATAAAATCGTTGATTGGTTGTAGGGGAATTAAGTCCGCCTTTTGCGTTATTATATTCACCTAATTTAAGATAGTTGATGACGGAAAGATAAGGAATGAATGCTTCATAAGTGTTGTTGCCACTGTATATAGCAACCTTTAACCCGAGATTTTTTACGAACCTTGCGTAGTTCATAAGCTCACCAGTATTCCTGTCACCACCCATAAAACAAACACATGTTATCATTTTTCCGTATTCATCTAATAATGCAGATAGATTATCTTTGAGGGGCAACGCCCCCTCATCATCCCAAAGGTACTTGGAATGGCAATCGGGACAGTGATGAGGGCAGTTGCTAATGTTAATAGCTAAAGATATTTCGTCAGGTACTTCTTGCAGTGCTATTGTATAACCTTTATACATTAACATTATTGTCGTAATACCTTGTCTTTGCTTCTTTTTGTCGTGCTTCTGACCACTTAGATACACGCTTGAGATAACCTATGATACGTGTTAGATAATCTACATTGTTTGAGCCACACTTGGGGCATTTGGGAAGATTGTGCTTAGTGATGAATCCGCAATCATTACATACTGTATTAGGTATATTAAAGGTGAAGTAGGAACAACCTGTGTTAATGGCTATATCCATGACTTTCTTGTACTGCGGTTTGGATAGATGTTCTTCAAGATTTGCATGAAGAGCAGAACCACCATCAAGATACTTAGTCAACCGTTTTCCGTGAAGAATAAATTTATCAATGAGGTTGCATGATTCATCTTCGACCTTGTAGAAATAGCTGTTATAACAATCACGAGGAGCAATATACCCATCCTTCTTGTCCCATTTAGCGTTCTTGATACCAAGGTTTTCACCGGGGATGAATTCTGTATTAAACATTACTTCGCTTGTGCGGGCTTTGCGATTTTCTTCATAGATTGGTTTGAGGATAGATTCACCATAAGCAAAATACTGCTCATTAGGGGATATATCTATACCAAGGAATTCTGCACCTTCTACAAAGCCGTTTATACCAATGGTGAGATATTGTTTATCAAGACTGATATATCCTGCATTATAAGCAGTTAAAAGATTTGCTTTGAAGTTATCCTTGACAATCTCATTAAATGCAAGTAAATACTTATGAATCTTCTTGACTTGCTCACGCACTGCTTCGGATATATCTATACCATCACGCTTTGCGTTCTGTACAAGACGGTTAATATTGATAGTCATAACACCCTTAGAGCCTGTTGATACACCGCCCGCGCCAAGAGTATAAGAGAATGTGTTGTCTTGGACTTCGTTCTTAAGTCTGCAACATGACGCGAGGCTATCCACACTATCACTTGTGTACGTAAAGAACGAATGACCTTCACTGTACATTTCTGCACCAAAATCAGCCCATTCTTTATCGACATATTCTTTGCCGTCATTGAGTAGGTTCAGTGTCTCAACCGGAAACGTAAGCTCATAAGAAAGACGCTCTTTGTTGAACCATTTCATGAACCGCTTTTGGAGGAATGAAACTGTTTCCCAATTTGGCTCAGAACCATCCGGAAATACGAAGTTGTCAAACATACCCTTGAAATAAGGATCATCAAAATAAGCTATATTCCAAAACACAGCTTGATAACCACGTGCCGCCGCTGGCTGATTGATAGAATGAATAACCTGTTGGAATTTATCTTCTATAAGCTGACCGAGTGTCTTCTGTTCAGTGGCTATAGCAGGAGATATTATTTCGTTCCAATGGGTAGTGTAATCATTGCCATAATCTTTACGGATGAAATAATCCATATACATTAAAAACTCAGGTGTTGATACTGCGCCAGCAAACTGAGCTGCTATAGCAAAGACAAGATTGATAAATTCGCCACAGAATGAATCAAGATGTTTTGGGGCACCTGACTTACCGCCAAGGGATTTCAGTCCATAGAACAAGAATGGGTACATGGTAATACTTACGCAGTACGGATATATACTTGTCTCATCATGTTTATATATCTCATGAGATTCTATCTGTCGAATATATTCTTCTGCGATGTCTGCTCCCCACATTTCGGTGATTTTGTCAATCATCATGAGACGGTTATATCCTATTTTCTCTCGCTTTGCTATTTCACTGTCGCAAGTGGCTATATTCTTGTTATCAACATTAGCATTAGCGTCAACTTCACTTGCTGTTGCGGCATTTGATTCTTGACGGTACTTCTTTACATAATTAGCATACTTACGGTACTGTTCATATTTGTTAGTTAGCATTCCTTATCCACTCCATTGATTCCTTAAAATTCTTTAGTTTGCCTTCAACTTCAAGATAAGGAACGGACTGAATACCCTTAGACTTCATTACATCAATATCTGTAATCTGGGTATATTCAATTTTCTTATCGTTTAGCATTTTTTCAAGCACTTTGCATTGCGGGCAATGTGTTGTGTACATTATTACCAAATAATCACCTCATTCATCATATTCATCTTCGATTTCCATTGACGTTGTTTCCTGTCCTGCTCCATCTTTGTGAAGCCGACAGGACGTTCCGAACCTGTCACAAAGTTCATCCATCCCTTCCATTAATTCTTCGATTCCTGCCGATACATTGGTGTTATCCAGTACGGCATAGAAATCGTCTATATTTATTTCATCATCAACGTCAATGACGTGATAATGTTCAATAACTTCCTTAACTATTACCTTCATGGTTACTCCTCCTTTCTCTGAGGATGTATATATTATACCACATCCTCAGAGATTTGTCAATAGGTTTTTGAAAAATTTTTAAGAAAATTTTAGGCGTTTTCTTCTACGTCTCTGATAAGATAAACAGGGTCTTCATTCATTGGCTTGCATACGCCGTGAGCAAGAGCACAGTCAAGAAGCCAATCGTCAAAATTGTCGCTTTCAACCCAATCAAGTTGTGAATAGATTTTGTAAATTGCCGGGAAATATATCTTGCTTGCCTGTTCAAGAGCCGTGTTCCATCCCGCCGTGCCCCCTGTATACACCCATACTGTTTCATAGTCGAATGACTGATTAAATTGTTTTTCAAGACA
>ERZ1034980.202-NODE-202-length-50180-cov-15.433297_pt1 | contig 50180 bp, 67 predicted proteins | sample MGYA00520622_ERZ1034980 | MGnify/ENA primary metagenome ERZ1034980 (study PRJEB33766, sample SAMN09781791) | gut metagenome | biome: gut microbiome | host: Homo sapiens | place: Madagascar | study: EMG produced TPA metagenomics assembly of the PRJNA485056 data...
CAAAGTAATTCTTTTTTCACTTTCTAAATTCATAATTGATTTCTCCATATATTTTTATCATTTTAATCATACTATTAAAAAAGCCCTTACACAATAGTATAATAGGCTTTCTGATAAAAAATATGGATTTTTGCAATAAATGCAACAGGAACAACTGGGCTCGAACCAGTGACCCTCTGATTAAAAGTCAGTCGCTCTACCATCTGAGCTATATTCCTACTGCTTATCCAAAAGGTTGCACGAATAAGCATGATACACTCAACCTGGATTGTGTATCGTTTTTTAGGCATCCGCCACAAGATGTTTACCCTTTCCCATTTATTTTTAATGACAGCCGCTGTGACTCAGCTCATTGCAGGACCAATTCGAAACAACACAACTCTAAAATCTCAAGAAACCTCGTCCTTACCTTCAAATCTTGATGATACCATAATATCGCATTTTAGGTGACAAAAATATCATGTTTTTTGTCATTTTTACGAAAAACCATAAAAATCAGCAAAAATTTCTAAAATGCGTTGACGTTTGCGGTAAATTGTCTTGATTGACATGTGCATTTTACCAGCAATGCCGTCCCAGGTATTCACACTACCTCTTGCCCAACGTAACCAGAAAATGCGTTCCATGTCATCATCTAACATATTCAACGTATTCTCTACTGCATACTTTTGCGCATACAAGCTATTTAGACGCTGGTCGCTATCCCATTTAGCAACTAGATTCTCAGTCGGCTTAGACACAATGTTGGAACGTCCACCGCCCACGTTTTCGTCTGTATTTGGAACGTCACTAATTTCTAGCTTTCTCACAGCGATTTTATGGTCAATGCTGACGTAATCAAATAATAGTTCATCAAGTGCTTTCAATTGCGAATTGCTTAATTTTCCCACCCTACACTCTCCTTTTATGATATAATAGTGTAAGCGTTAATATTATAATCACAAGCCTTTGCGTAAGCGGGGCTTTTTTTGCGTGCTATAACGGTGTGAGGTGTATTTCCTTCTTTCTTGTTTTGATTTAGCACGAGCTTACGCTTGTAGAATCAGCCGTGAGCGATAACAGCCTTTAGATTTTTATGTTAATTTCAAGGAAAACCTACTTTCTTTCTTAATTTCGCTCTATGCCTATCAGACCTTTGACAATCTGACAGGTAATGAATTATCACGATAGATAATCGTGTGAAGCTAAGTCTAGTCCTTTCTTTCTGTTAAATTTTTGATTTTAGCGTCTTATCTGACGACATTAATAGCTCTCTAGATGCTCTGTATGCTGTTCTCAGGTCACAAAATATAATTTCTTGATTTTATCGCCCCAACAGTATATACTAGGTATACACAAAAGGAGGTAAAAACATGAATACTGTAAAAACTCGTAAGGTTGGTAATTCCTTAACGGTTACCATCCCAAAAGAATTTGGAATGAAGGAGGGAACTGAACTAGTTGTTTTCAAGGGGAAAAACGATGTCATTGTTCTTGCTCCTAAAATTCAAAATCCCTTTGACGGCGTTACAGACTTACGCATGGAAAATGATTTTGAAGGAGTGAAATTGCTTGAAAATGAATACTAATTACATTCCCCAAAAACAAGACATCGTTTGGATTGACTTTGACCCATCATCTGGTAAAGAAATCCAGAAGCGACGCCCTGCAGTGGTAATCTCTAACAACAATTACAACAAGCAGACTGGTTTTATCGCTGTCTGTCCGATTACCCATGGTCAAAAACGATTACAAGACCAAGGTTTGCTTGTAGCTGTTGAAAGCGAGAAAGTCGATGGATTTGTCAACCCATTTCAACTGCACACCTTTGATTACCAAACCAGAAAGGCAAGTAAAATCACTGAATTGGATGATTTTGCCTTTGCTCAAGTAACCCAACTAATTCAATACATTTTTTAGCAAGAGCCTAACCGTGGCTCTTTTGTTTGTCGTCATTCTTCCACCTCCAAAAGTTATGGGTCCTCACACACGTTGCCGATGACTTCATAATGTTCAGCATTTGTCCAAAGTGGATTGTAAATATCATTTTTTCTTTTTATGCAATAAGCGTTATCAAAATATTCAACCACACCTATTAAACTCGCGCCTTCACCGTATGCATGTACCACATCCCCCTCAAAGATTTCCACACCATTCTTATCAACTAAACCTGTTGATTGCATGATGATAAGCTCGTCAAAACCCACATTTCTGCTTGGTACAATGTCGTCACGACTTGCAATTGTTGCAGTACCAATAGTGAATACAAGTGATTTAACATCAAACATCTTTTTCAACTCTTTGTGCCACGCTCTAAATTTCGGAATCATTCTGTACCTCCCATGAAATGTGTATTTTTTTGTCAGAAACATAGGATTGATTAGTGAAAAAAATTTTGCTGTAATAAAGTTTAAACTCTATCTTGAAACTTTCTCCTAACAACTCTCTAAGCTTTACTAAAACCCTCTCGTCGTCTAATCGACGTTTAGTGTACTCATCGTTTAGTGACATGATACTAATTAAATAACCACGGTATCCTTGTTGGGCTGCGACTTTAATTTTCTGTTCAAGCTTATATTTTTCAAAATATCGCTCAAACCACTTATTGTATGATTCGTTATGAATTGTTTGCACTTCATCAATTAAACCCATTGTCACCCTCCTGCACTAATTCCAGTTTGTACATACCTTTTCAGGTCTACAAGTTCCTGCTGTAAAGCCTTGTCTCGACTGATTAAGGATAACTGGCGTTCTTCATATGTGTCGACCTGTTGCCTCAGTTTATCAATCTGGTATTGTTGCACTGACTGCCTAAACATCAGACAGATAGTCAGTAAAGACAGCCCTACAATGACAAATTTAGTTAGTGTGACTTTCATTTTTCCTCCAGTTTCTCAATCAGCCAGTCCAAGTTTTGACGGGCTTTTTTTAAATCCTCAATACCGTTTTTACTATGCCAACGTAACATGTACTTGATAGCATTGCCCCAGTAAAAGCCTTCTTCATACTCCGGGCAAGCGCCAAAGTTCTTGACCACATCTATTGCTTCCATGCCATAGCGACCTTGGTAGTGGCTTGGTTTGTGGATAGCATCTTCTGCCTTATCACCCAGTAGCTTCCAGTTCTCACCATCTGTGCTAAAACTACATTTGACCATTCTGTACCTTCACTTTCTCTTCTAACCATTCCCAAATCAAATGAAACTGACCATTTATCAACTCATCGTTATCGTACTTTTCACAAATAGCTACCATTGACTGATTGACCCACTGCCAATAAGCTAGACTACCAAAACCAAGCTCAGCCATTTTCTGATTACTTTTTCGCATCCAATTTGGGACTTCACTTTCAAAAAATTCGATATAGTTAATCTTCATTCATGACCTCCCTCATTTTGCGACTGATAGTTTCGTCAGGTAGCACTGCACGATGCAACAGCTTATTTGCGATAACTGGTTCGACACCTAGCAATTTGCCAATCTCAACATAACTTTTGAGCTTTTTCTTTTTAGTCCACTCGATAAACTCATTCAAGTCATGCAAAGGGCTGCAGTCGGTTTTATTATCAACAGTCACTGCAAATTTAACTTTATTTTGATTACTAAATTTACCTTTCATAATTTCTCCAATTTGACGTAGATGCCAACTGTATCTGCCCAGAACTTTTCGACGATATCACTAGCCACCCTACTATCGTTCACATAGAATCCTGTTTTTTCCATGCAATCTTTTAGCAGCTTGACTAGGTTATCAGTGTCTGGTTTCGTGTGCTTATACTGACCATTGACTGTCCCTTTAATCCGAGGGAATAGCCACTTAGTCGTTAACCTTAATGGACCATCTAGTGGAATATCAGGAGCATGACTAGTAAGTAGTGACATAAACAACTCACGCGCTTCCTTCAATTCCTCTGGTTCATAGAATTGTGGCTTCCCATTCACCATTCTGACTTTCTTTTGCTGATGTGTGACTGTTGGAATTTTTTTCAGCGGTAAGAAAAATTCAATCATTAGACAGCTCCCTAGAAACTGCACCAAGTGTTGCGCTAGCGCTCATAAGCAATCCAAATGTGTAATCTGGATTAAGTGCCATTTCTTCAAAATCCTCTTCACATTTATCCAACAAGCAATCAATTTCATTTTTTAGATTGTCAATAGCCTTTTTGTTTAATGTCATTTTGTCACCTCTTCTATTCTTCTTTCTCTTAAAAAAGTTTCATGCATAGCCATCTCTTTTAGCTTATCACCGATACATTGGATTTCAATCAACTCTCTGTCAGTATATCCATCCAAATTCTTGATGACCTTAATAAGCATTTCTCTTACTTCTTCAACCAGCATCTTTTACACCTCATTTTTCTACTTTTGATTTACGACTGCTTTTGGTCATTCGCAGTCACGCGCTTGTCGAAAGTTGGTACGAGATGATTTGGGCGTAGCTTAGTCGCCCAATCTCTCGTAACATTCGACTTTCACACATGCGAATCCAAAACACTCCCCAAACTTGGGGTTATCCCCATTTTTTTCGTGAAAATTCTATAAGTTTTTCGTAATTTTCGTGATTTGAACGAAAACGAAATTTATATAGAATTTTCGTAATTGTAACGCGAAAATATTGTTTAGTTTTCGTTGTTTTCGTTATATAATTTTCGTGATTTTCGTTTTCGCAATTCAATCAATTTTTAAGATTTTTCCGTTTTTTAGTACAAAATTTTCACTTTCGTTGACGTAATTTTCAATAGTTCTTTCTTTGACTCCTATGTACTCAGCTAATTCTTTTTTAGTTACTGGCTCGTCAGGATGGAAAGAACTGGTCGCGTCGAATGCATTGTTTAGAGACTCTTGACGATCTTTCGCATTTTGTTTTTTAGATTTACGACTTTCACGGGCTACCTTAGTAGCTTTTTGCCAATTCGGTCGGCTATCCTCCAATTCAATATCAGACAACACTCCAGTCGTATCCACTTCATGCACTGGATAGCTAAACCACATATTGACTGGTTGAAATTTGGCAAACTCCCGGAGTGTCCCTTCAACTCGCCAACCTGTGCTGATATTGATTGCGTGGACAACTCTCTTGATTTCATCTGTATAAAGTCGCCGAACCACGACATCGCCAATCGCTTTTTCAAAGTGTTGTCGCATTTGTGCATTGCTCTCAAGGTCGTCTAGGCTGACATACTGTTGGTAATAAGCAAGATTACGCTCTTGCAGAGCACGTTGATAGATTTTGTTAGCAGCCTTATCAGCGCGAACCTTAATCAAATCTTCGTTCAACTCAAGCTCAACTAAGTCAATCAATGCATCTGGGTCACGGGCAAACACACCCGAACCACTGGCACGGTCCATTGATTTCTTGCCACCCTGCGCACCTTTTGAGTGGTGGTGGCAGTAGATAACTGAACAACCTAGCTCAGTAGCTACCTTATCAAACTGGTTAGTAAAGTGTGCCATTTGGTCCGCTGAGTTTTCGTCACCCGTCAGCACCTTGTAAATTGGGTCAATAATCACCGCTTGGTAATTTTTCTTGAGACTTCGACGAATTAGCTTAGGAGCTAACTTGTCCATTGGAACAGTCTTTCCGCGCAAATTCCAAATATCAATATTCTTGATGTTTGCTGGCAGTAACCCCATAGCTTCATAGACATCCTTGAAACGATGCAAAGCTGACGGTCTATCCAATTCCAAATTGACGTACAGTACCTTACCTTGTTCACATTGCCAGCCTAGCCATTCTTTTCCTTCAGCAAGCGCAATTGATAATTCAATCAAGGCAAATGACTTACCAGCTTTTGACGGACCAGCTATCAGCATTTTATGCCCTTGACGTAAGACACCTTTGATTAACTCAGGCGCTAAGTCTGGCATGTTGTCCCATTCGTCTGCTAGCGTTTCAGGATCAGGTAGGTCGTCATTCAAATCTTCAATCCACTGATACCATTCTTCCCAGTTTGCTTTACCGATATTAGTATCGACCAAGAATTGCTTGTGGCCATTGCGGACGAAACCAGGCATACGCGATAAACGGCTAGGGTTACGGTTTTGGGTATCAACGATGATACCGTTTTTCTGACAGACCTTGTAAAGATAATCCACGCGCTTGCGGTACTCATCATAGTTTCCAGCGTCAACCTTTACGATAGCGTGTAGCGACTTATTACCTGAATAAACCAAAGCTGCAATCGGTAAGTCCAATTCCTTGTAGATAGCATATTGCTTATCAACTGGCATACTGTCAGATTCGACTAAGGAATAGCGAAAATCTGTGACATTCTCGTTCTTGGCACCTTTACCATCCATGGGATTAAATCGAATCCATGCGCCAGCTTCTTCATGAGCGTCACCTAAAACTGCTCCAATGTCGCCGTTTGATTTACTGAGTTCTTCAATCAATTGTCCGGCAGTACGGTCATAAGCACCCTTAGTTGGCAACCACTTCTCAACCTCGCCAGTCTCATCGTTAGTCTTAGGATAACTTTCCGTGACATAACCAACATTTTCGGATGCTTCAAAAAGTGTCTCTAAATAGCGCGTGATTTCGTGGACTGGATTCCAATTCTTAGGCTCATGAATTTCTTGTCCCTCAATCCAGTCTTTATCAACAACTTTATAGTCACGGTCAATCGTATCGTCCCAGTCTAGCGAACGTGCTTCTTGTGACTTACTCGCTGGTTGCCAACCACCATCTTTGGCTAGCTGTGTGATTGTTGCCCCAGTCACTGTTCCAAGATTGTTACCTTGGAAAGTGTCCCACTTGGCAAAACATTCACCTTTTTTATACCGACTGTCAGCCTGCGACCAGGTATCCCAGTCCATAGCTGTGTAGCCTTCGTGTTTTAGTGCAAAGCCTACATTTACCCAGTCTTGGTATGATAGCGTTGACGGATCTATATAATCCAACAACGGTAGCAAATTAAAATCATTCTCTGCCATGTTTCCCTTTCATTAACTTGGTTGATATTCTTTCGGTCTAATGCCTCTTGGCAATCTCCAACCACTTGACGCGATACGATCAATCATATTTTTAGCTTGGTCAAATTCCCACATCCCCACGTTTTTGAAGCCGTAGCGCTCAAGTAGACGAATTTGTTTAGGTGTAGTCAATCCAGTCTCACGACGCTTATTCAATCGGTCTAGCAACTTGGCAGCTTTACCAGCGTTCCCTATGTTGTCAGTGTAAATACCATATTTTTCAAGTGCCTTGAGTTGGTTTTCTGACGGCGGTGACATTTCCCAACCGAAGGACGGAACGTAGTCTGCCAAGTCCTCTGCTTGGATAGACATTTCAAATTGCAGTGGGTCGACTAAAGCACGTTTACGCTTGCGCATTTCAGCTAATTGCTTAGCTAGTGCTTCCTCACGTTCAGCCACAACATCCTTGCCAGCTATTTCTTCAGCTTCCAATAATTCAAATTGTTGGTTCGTCTGTTCAGCCATGTTTTCAACCATCTTCTTAGCCACTTCTGGACTGTCTGTAATCAAATGCGCTGGTCTACATAGCTCATGACGCTCTGTGTGCCAAAGGAAGTCTAAAAGCAATAGATTTTCCTTACCTGGTGCAAGACGTGTCCCGCGCCCCACCATTTGGCTATACAGAGCACGTACTTTAGTAGGTCTCAACACCACCACACAATCAACGGTCGGACAGTCCCAACCCTCGGTCAGCAACATTGAATTACAAAGGACATTGTATTTGCCTTTGTCAAAGTCTTCTAAAATTTCCGCACGGTCTTCCGATTCACCATTGACCTCGGCGGCTTTAAAACCTTTTGCGTTTAAAATGTCACGAAATTTCTGTGATGTCTTAACTAGTGGCAAGAATACGACGGTCTTCCTATCCTTACACTGCTTAACCATTTCATCTGCGATTTGGTCAAGATATGGGTCTAGCGCCGTTCCAATGTCGCTAGCTTTAAAATCCCCAGCTTGTTGACTGACAGTTGTCAGGTCTAGTGATAGTGGGATTGTAACTGCGGTAATTTTTGACAAATAGCCAGATTTGATTGCGTCAACAATTGAATATTCATAAGCGAGACTGTCGAAGAATTTGGCTAAATTTTGTTTATCACCACGGTCTGGCGTTGCTGTAACACCCAACACATTAGCAGATTCAAAATGTTGTAATACTCGTTGATAGCCATCTGAAATAGCATGGTGAGCTTCGTCAATCACAATCGTGTCAAAATAATCTGGTGGAAATTGACTAAGTCGTTTCTCACGTTGCATTGTTTGGACTGAACCAACAACAACACGAAACCATGAACCAATAGACGTGCTTTCTGCTTTTTCTAACGCTGTTCCTAAACCAGTAGCTGTTTTCAACTTATCACTAGCTTGTTCTAAGAGCTCCGACCTGTGCGCTAGAACGAGCACCCGCTCGCCCTTTCTCACACGGTCTTCAATAATCTTAGAAAATACGATAGTCTTACCAGTCAGCCGCACCCTGTTGGAAGAACCAACAAGGTGCGTTTCCTCCCTTCGTTCCACTCAGTTTGAACAGCTTGTCTTGCCTGTTCTTGATATTTTCTAAGTTCCATAGATTACCTCTTAAAATTGCCCAGCTTAAAATCCGCTAAAGTTACCTTGTGCTGGTTGCGTTGGTTGTGTCGTGTTATTTTGGAAAAAGCTAGTTTGTTGCCCTTGTGGTTGTTGTTGAGGTTGCTGATAACCATTCTGCATTGGTTGGCTAGCGTTCAATACTTTCGACCAGTCCACTTCATCCGCATAAATCATAGATTTGATATTGTCAAACTCTTGGTCCGCATATTGACCAGTACCTTTTCGTTTGTTGATACGACAAACACCCGTTGCTCCCATAACTGAGTTCCAGTTCATACGAAGTGGTTCACCGTGTTTCTTCTGACCAATTGCACCAAAGAACGCTGAAAGCATACCTTCGGTTGACGTATGTAAGAATAGATTGTGCTTCAATGTCGCAGTACCTTCTGCAGTATCAATTTGGATAGTGATGATGGCTTTGTTACATGCTGGTAATTTCCCTGGATTTTGTGGATTTGGCGTGTGTCGTGCACGCTCGAAATTAACAACGGTGAATTGGTAATCGCCCGGTGTTAAGCTGACAAATTCGCCTGAGTCTTTTGTAATTTCGTCTTCCCATCCAAGTTCGTGGTCAAAATTATTAAATTGTTGTGTCATGTTGTTTCTCCTTGTTTTAAAAAAGTTTTATTGTATTTTGCTATAATTTCTAATTCCCAAAATCTACGCACCTTCCACTGTAAAGGGTATTTCTGGATTTGTACGAACTTGTGTTTTAATGACTTCAAGCGTTGCTTGCCAGTTGGTCACAATCATATCCCAGTAATTAAGTGGGAAGTTTTCAATCGGTGTCCCCAGTGGGAAGTGACCGCGGATGTAAGCTACTTGCACTAGCTCATCTGGTGTTACTTGCTCGGGTACCATCAAATCCTTAATGGCTTGTGGTAATGTGTCAGGAAGCGGTGCTTGTGACTGTGATTGTTGACTCGGTACAGTTGTTTCCGTTTTGGAAACAGTTGGCTCTTGTTGCGCTGTCTGCTGGTCTTGTGCAGATTGTTGTGGTTGTTGTGTTGGTCGAGTTGCGGACTGACCAGCAAAGATATGGGCGATTGCTCCATAGTCAAGTGGCAATTCTTCAGGCAACCCGTGACGGTTCTTAGCGTCCCACGCTGGATGATGTTGTGTGTAGAGTACACGCGCCCCGCCAGTAGCTTTTTTCTTGCCATTATCAGTTGTCATGACCGTTGTTTTGTAATTGGCAAACAACACCATGTCAGCCCATTCTTTAACGAGGGGTGCCGTCTGTGAGCTGGTCTTCTTACCTAGCTTCAATTCCCAGCGGTCATAAGCCCCCATCTCGTCAGGTTGTTCAAACTTACGCATTTGAGCATGTGCAGTCAAAACCACATTGATACCTAGGTCAACTAATTCACCTAGTAGATTGAGCAAGCGCCCCATCTCTTCCTTGGTATAAGTGTACCCATTACCCCAGCCAAATTCTTCGATACCTCGTTTTTGGTGTTGGGCGCAGACATCTTCAATGACTAAACTTTCTGCCCAGTCGATTGTGTCAATGACCAGTGTCTTACAACTTGTAGGGTTAGCCTTAACCCAAGCGATTTCATTTTTTAACATGGTGTAACTTGTCGGTTTATCTAACCTTGCTACGTCCATGTTATCCGTCGACCCTTCAGTATCAATAAACAGTGGCTCTGGAAATTGTGCAGCAAAGCTAGACTTTCCAATGCCTTCTGGACCGTAGATGACGACTTTCTGAGCACGTGCTCGTTTACCTCGTGTAATTTGCATCAGTCTTCCTCCATATTTTTTGCTGCCGTGAAAGCCTTGAATAAGTCCATTAATGTATTGTCAGGCTTCGTTTTTTCAATCGTTCTGACCTCTGCACCATTTGGATAAGTCAACGTGTAATCGGCTCTTACTTTGACCACTTCACCTTGAACCATCTTAGCCATGTTTTTATAATTTTCTTTTTCAAGCTCATAGTATTTGACAGGGACTGAGATAGCATCTTCGATGTCAGCTGACCAATCTGTTACATAAGCTAGAGTAGCTGGTTTATTTTTATAGCTGCTCAAAAAAGCGCCACTTTTTTTGCTACGAATTACGATAAATGTTGATTGAGTTTTCATCTTGTTACCCACTTTCTAAAATTTCCATGTGCTAGGTTGTGCTGCTGGTTGTGTGTGTGCTTCATTAACGACTGAGTAGCCATCTTCAATCAGGATTGCACACTCTTCACCAGTAGAGACCCTAGTCGCAATAGCTTGAAGACCTTCTTGCTCTAGCCACTGCCCAAATTGTTCAAGCGTGATGTTATCCATCTGCTCTAGCTTATCAATCAAGACAAAGCCACAATCAGGCTTCAACTTACGGACAATGGCAGTAGCTACCATGAGCTGTTGACTGCCCGATATGTTATCCCACTCTTGACCAAGGTAGAGTAACTTGCCATCGTCAACAGACAATCCTTCCAGTGGCAAATCTGCGTTAGTCAATAAGTCACGTTTCGCCTTACGAACATCTTCAATCTGTGCGGTAAGTTCTGTGTACTGCTCACGTTGTTGCTTAGCGTCTTCTTCTGCCTTGTCCTTATCAAAGTTAGCACGGACCTTACGATTGATTTCATCGATGTCAGCAATACTTGCTTCGATTTCTGCCGTTGACTCATCGTGTAAATCCATAGCATCTGTCTGAGCGATAGCTAAGTCATTGGTTAACTGTTCAAGCTGACTTTTAGCTTGTTGCAGCTGCTGTTCTAAGCGTTCAACTTCCGACTTTTTGAAATCATGATTTTGTTGAATAGTAGCCACATTTTGACGTTTTTGGGCATTTTCACCATTCTTTGCTAAGATGGTCTGCTGTTTCTGGATAAGTTCCGAAATGCTGACTAGTTCTTTCGGAGCGTCGGAATAATAGGTCATTTCCTTAGCAAACTTTTCTTTCTGGTCTGCAATGACACCGATAGCGTGGCGCTGATTGTAGAGCTCTTTTTCTTTGATTTCTAACTCTGCCAATTGCGGACCTACGCCAATGATTTCAAGCAAGACATCTGCTTTTTCTTTTGGCGTGCCGTCCATAAACTTCGGTAAGTTAATGGCTAGTTCTTCCACAAAGCTATCTAGCAACTGCTGACCGCCTTTTTGCCCATTAGGGTCAATGACCTTAAGGCTAGCATTCTTTCCCTTACGCTCAACGATAAGCCCATTCGACATGGTTATTTTCAGCGTTGGCGGTACCATCGAACCTTCTCTCGTGGCCTTACTTGGTCTGTACTTATTCCCGCCTAAAGCCCAAGCGATACTGTCCAACACACTTGTTTTGCCTTGGTTATTGTTACCACCAATGATTGTCAAACCAGTCGCTGACGGCTCAACCTTGACAGCTTTGATTCGTTTGACATTTTCAATTTCTAACTTATTTATTGTCATTGCCATTATCTAAGTCCTCATTTCCGATAGTAAACTTATAAACTTCAACCATTTTCGTTTCAGTAACCAATTCGCTATGTTCTAAAGCGTAACCTAGCAAGGCATTTGTTAAAGCTGTTAGTGTATATCCGCATTTATCAGCAATTTCAGCAATTTCGTTGTAAATCTCAATATCACATCCGATACGCCCATAACCGTTTTGTTGTGAACCGATTTTTTGTTTTGCTAATCTCATCTCATTTCCCCATATTTCTAATTTCTATCTGATCAACTTCATCGAGTTTATCAATACATTTGTCAAGTGTACTCTGCAAGATATAACCTTCTGAGATAATCACATCTAGCAAGTTAGCCTTAGCGACAATTGAATAGTAATACTCTTGCTCGTTTGTTAGACGTTTATTTTCATCTCGTAAGAACTCGTTATCTGCCAGTAATTCTTTAATAGTCATAGGCAACCTCTAGATTACCGTATTCCCAAGACCATGGGTTTTATTGTAAGCATCTCTACTTTCTTCCCAACTCACGCGCTTAGGCATAACCACAACTACTTTCTTCTCTTGTTTAGGCTTACTAAACATCCAATCAATGAATTTCATATTTAACCCAATCCTCCTCTGGTTTCACTTCCTCAGCAAACAATCCATGTTCGCTTTTAAAATCAATATAAGTGACAAGCACCCCTATAATAATCAATAGAATAGTCGCTACTATCTGCATAATCTTACCTCTCAAAAAGACACGTCCAGAAGTCTTAATAGTTGTTATTTAGCCAGGCAATAATTTCAGCTTTTCTCCATCGAGTCCCTGGTAACTCTTTGGGAAATTTGTCATCGTAGCGATAGTATTTGTCAAATGTCGCTGGACTCATGTTAAGCCTATTTGCAACTTTCTCACGCGTCCACAATTCAGCGTTAGCTTCATCCAGTTTAATCTGTACTAATCTATCGCAAGTTTTTTCGATTTTCTCTCTAATCCAATCAGAGAGACTTTGAAGGATGTTGTCCATAACTCCCTCCTTGTGGTATACTTTAAGTAAGTTTTTTTGGTTAAGCGCATGTTCCCGCATGTGCTTTTTTTTGCGTTCACGCCACATCTTCCTGCTCAATCAGTGGCAAGATACCTTTTTTATTTTTTAGTAAGTCATAGATAAACAAGCGACCCTTTTGCGTCCAGTATGTGTGCATCTTACTACGTTCAGCGTCAATCGTATGTGTTTTAGATTGTGTATAGCCTTTACTTGCATATTTTTGATATAAAAGCCACGTACTACCTTGTTTAAATTGCACCTTTAATTCATGTAGCAAATTATTTAACTTTTTAGCACTCATACCGTAATCTTTAGCGATGACCGAAATAGCTACTAGCGACTGACTTTGCAATACCAAATCATAATACGTCGCCTTGGGTTGCAATTCTTGAATAATTTGGTTCTTCTGAGCCACTTCTTCTTGTGCTTGTAAACGTAGCTGACGTTCTTCTTTCAATCGTTGAAATGCTGCAATAGCCATATCAGGATTATCAAGTAAATCATCTACTGCATACATGCCATGTTTACGAATTTTTGGTAAGACTTCTGATGTAACCCAACGTTTAAAATCTTTTGCCTGCGGTAACTTACTAGATAAGATAAGCGAATAGAGGCCTGATTCGTTAATTGCGGATAACCCACGATTAGGGATATTTTCTAATGTCGCGTTTTGCGACGTTAGAGTAATTTTATCCTCGTCATCAACATGCTTACTTAGAGCATCTCGCTGATTAGAATAACCGAGTACATCTGCTACATCATTTGCAACAAACCAAGGTTCATTATCAACTATTACTGTACGGACTTCTTGTCCGTGAAAATTAAAAATTTCGTTCATAGAATTCCTCCGTTTCTTTTTTGCATTTCCATATCACTCTAACTATGGCTTTTGATTCATGGTTGTTGAACTTTATATTTAAAAAAATATAATGGTATTTCATTAAAATCAATCTCAAGAAGTTCAACTGCTCGTGCAATTTCTTCATCTTTCCAAGAAACTTTGTTGTTTAATTTTAATGAGATACTGCGTTCCGAAAGCTCCATAGCTTGCGAAAAATTGGCTTGTGTCCCAAATTTTTCAGTTATACGACCTAAAAGTTTTGAATAATCGTTACTCATACTAACCTCCTTTCTAAGTTCACTTTAGATGAACTTTTGTTATGATTGTATATTATCATGCAACTTGAACTTTGTCAATAAAAAAATTCATTTTTTTTGAACTTTTTTTATTGAACTTTTCTTCAATAGACGTTATAATAAAAGAAAATAATGGAGGAAGTGTTCATGAGACAGTATACAACTGCCGATAGATTACAACAGATAATGTCTGAAAATAATCTAAAACAAGTAGATATTATCGAAAAATCTAAGCCATTTCAAGAACAATTAGGCGTTAAACTAGGAAAGAGTGCGCTATCACAATATGTGAATGGAGTCCAATCTCCAGACCAGCGTAAATTGACTTTGCTTGCATTAACGCTTGATGTATCAGAAGCGTGGCTTATGGGATATGATGTCCCTAGAGAAAGAGATGTTATTTCTTCATCTGAATCAGCCCTTGACGAAACACCCCAATTCCGCTCTATTCAACGGAAAGCTAAGTCGCTTAGTATAGCTGATCAAGAACGACTTTTAAAACTCATGGATCTAACTTTCCAAGAAGTGTTAAACGGGGGTGGCGATGACGAGCACGACTTATAGAAAATTGACTTATAAAGAGTTGCGAAATTTGGCCTATGACTTTTTAAATAAATATACAGACGGTCAGTTGCCTATTAATTTAGTAAGTATCATTGATAAAATTAACAATCTTCATCTCTTAAAATACACAACATTTGCGAAGCAACACAATTTAAGTATGTCTGAAGTAATCGCTTTTTTGCAAAGTGATGATGGCGCGCTTTGGTATCAATATTCTACTGACACTTATATATTATTATATAATGACACGATTGCTAGCAAAGAGAGAATTCGTTTTACTATCGCGCATGAATTAGGGCATTATGTTTTGCGTCACAACGAAATTACCGATAAAACTATTATTTCAAGATACGCTTTAACCAATTCTGAATATAATGAATTTGAGCGTGAAGCAAATTTTTTTGGTAAACATCTTTTAGTCCCTTTTCCCATACTGGGAGATTATATTCAATTTTTTCATACAGTGGACACTCAATTTATTCAACAAACTTTTTATGTCTCATATTCAGTGGCTACTTATGTTATCGAAAACTTAAAAAGCATGCAAAGTATTGGATTAGTAAAAATTAATCATTATGTTGAAGAGCGCTTTGCTTCTTATATTACTAAAGATCAAACTACGAGAATTTGCTATAACTGTCACGCTTCAATATTAAGAACAGTGTCATATTGTCCATATTGTCAAACTCCACATAATAAAGGCAAGAACGATATTTCGCTATTTTTAGCGAAAAAGGAGGCTGAAAAAGAAGAAATGAAATATTCGAGTATTACACTTAACGATGAAGGTTTCCCATTTAAATGCCCTCGTTGTGATAACGAAGACATCAAAAGCACAGATAAATATTGCTCTGTTTGTGCAACATATTTACATAATATCTGTATTGGGTATGGACCTTTTGACGAGAGTCCATATGCACCTTACCCAACTTTTGAACCTTATAAAGAAATAAATGGCTGTGGGAAATCTTTACCCGGGTATGCTAGGTATTGTCCTGATTGTGGAGGGATAAGTTCCTATTTTAATCAGGAACTGCTCTCCCATTGGGAAAATGAAAAAGAAACAGAGAAATTATCTTAAATTAACTAAATAAGAGAAAAGTAGAGGTTGGAATTATGAATTTTGAAAAGTTAAAAGGGTTTGCTAAATCAGCAACCGAAAAGACAATGGACGGCATTGCGCATAATGCTTAAAATATAGAGAATAAAGATTTATGACTAACAATTTTAGGAAACTTGTTCAAGAATTACTACAGAAACTTAAGAAAAAATAAAGTTTTTTACTCAAAAGAGTTGACAAAAAAAGTAAAGTGTTCTAAAATGAATACACAATAAAGTTAGTTCAGCTCTTGAGAGTAGACCCCCCACCATAAGGGGAGCGCCGAAATCAAGAGCTTTTTGTATTTTTGGGAGGAATAAAGATTGAAAATAGCAATTTTGGTAGATGGTGGCTTTTATAGAAAACGCGCAGCAACTGTCTTAGGACATTTGACTGCTAAGCAGAGAGCAACCGAATTATATAGTTATTGTAATAGGCATCTAAAAGATACAAACTACGGCGATGAAGTCCGTCATGATTTATACAGAATTTTTTATTATGACTGCCCTCCTATTTCAAAACAGGTTTATCATCCTCAATTAAAAAGAACTATAGATTTTAGCAAAAGCGAAACTAAAGCATGGACTGAGGATTTCTTTAATGAATTGAGTCATAAACGTAAAGTTGCTCTTAGACTCGGTGAATTAAGCGAAGGAACAGTACATTATAATTTAAAACCAAGTTCAACTAAAAGATTATTAAATAATACTATAACTGTTGAAGATTTAACTGAAAAAGACTTTAGCTTATCTATGCAACAAAAAGGTGTTGATATGCGTATAGGTCTTGATATAGCTTCTTTAGCTTATAAACACCAAGTCGATAAAATTGTATTGATAGCTGGAGATAGTGACTTTGTTCCTGCTGCGAAGCTTGCTCGTCGAGAAGGGATTGATTTTGTCTTAGACCCTCTTGGTAGTCATATAAAAGATAGTCTAAGCCTTCATATTGACGGTTTACGCACCTGTGATAACGCTTATAAGCAATAAACAAAAAATCCTTACACTCCCTGTCGCCAAACTTAGAGTGTAGGACTTATCCGAAATAGAAATCAGGCATTAAAAAGCCCTCTTTTCTGTACTCTATTTTACAAAATTTAAGGAGGTGATGTCAACCTATTTCCTTTCAAAAAAAGACACGTCCAGAAGTCAACAAAGAAAGGAATCACCATGAAATACGAAAAGACAAAATATCCAAATATCTTTACCTATGAAACTATGAAAGGTAAACGCTACTTTATCCGTCGTGGTTACAAGCTACATGGAAAGAAAAAGGAAGCTACCAAAAGCAATATCAAGACCTTAGCCGAAGCACGCGCAGCCTTAGCTGAGATTGAGCGCAAGATTGACAATAATGAATTTACAGCCAATAAAAATCTTACCGTAGACCAATACTGGAATATTTACCACGACAACCGTATAAGGACTGGTAAATGGGCGCCAGATACCGAAGCAACTAAAATTACTGTTTACAATTACCATTTCAAAGAACAATTTGGTCACATTAAACTTAAAAATGTCTCAAGAATCGATTACGAGAATTTTATCAATGATAAGTTAAAAACTCACTCAAAAAGCACTGTCGTTCAAATGCATGGACTCTTAAATGCCATGTTTAACCACGCTCTACACAACAAGTACATCGACGATAACCAAATTGATAAAATTGACATCGGAAATAGTAACATAAAACCTAAAAATAAACGAGTTTCCCTAACAGAATTTAAGCTATGGGATAAGACAGCTAGAGAAATTTTAGGCAAGTATGAGTACACCATGGTTAGGGTGACCTACTTCGGACTACGTAAGAGTGAAGCCGCTGGCATCCAAATTGGAAGGATGACCTTACTAGAAAACGGAAGATATCAGGTCGAACTAAAAGAATCTAGGACTAGATGTCGTAAAGACGGTGGCGCTATGAAGACAGATGACTCTGAGCGCTATGTAGTTTTTGATTTAGAAACTTCCGTACTACTTGCTGATGCCTTACAAAGAACGCAAACAATCGCTAAGAAATACGGTATCATACTAGGACCTAAAGATTTTTTATTCCGAATTGACTACAATAGAGCCTGGGAATACTTAAAAGGCAAACCAATAAGAACGGAGTATATCTATGAACTTTTTGAAAAAGTTGATAAGGCATGTGGTCTACATGTCACTCCACACATGATGAGACATTTTTTTACAACACAAGGACAAATTGCTGGTGTCCCAGTCGAACACATGGCTAGCGCTCTCGGTCACTCAACCAGCTACATGACCCAAAAATATACCCACATCAAAGAAGAAGTTGCAAGTTCCGTGACTGACTCATTTATGTCGGCAATCACCTAAAAAGTCTCCGACTTTTCCCCGACTGTTTCTATATTTAGATGATGATATATTACTAAACTGTAACTACAAAAACCGCAAAACGTTGATTTTACGAGCTTTTCAAGTACAATAATATTATATAAATTGTAGATTGATATTGTGTTATAATAGATAGGCTAAAGTTTTTGAATAAGGAGAAGATATGAATACTAACGATTTTGATTTTGATTTGCCTGAGGAGCTGATTGCTCAGACACCGCTTGAGAAGCGCGACAGCTCAAAACTTTTGGTCATTGACCGCGCTAGCCATTCTATGGTAGATACGCACTTCGACCACATCTTGGACGAGCTCAATCCTGGCGACGCTCTGGTCATGAATAACACGCGCGTGCTACCTGCCCGTCTTTACGGTGAAAAACCTGAGACGCACGGTCATGTGGAGCTACTTCTGCTCAAAAATACGGAGGGCGACCAATGGGAAGTTTTGGCTAAGCCTGCTAAACGCCTCCGTGTCGGTGCCAAAGTTTCCTTTGGGGACGGTCGCCTGGTCGCAACTGTCATCAAAGAGCTTGACCACGGCGGTCGTATCGTCGAGTTTAGCTACGACGGCATCTTCCTTGAGGTCCTCGAAAGCCTTGGCGAAATGCCCCTCCCACCTTACATACACGAAAAATTGGAAGACCGTGACCGTTATCAGACTGTTTATGCTAAGGAAAATGGCTCCGCCGCTGCTCCGACTGCAGGGCTCCACTTTACAAATGAGCTTCTTGCGAAAATCGAAGCAAAGGGTGTTAAATTAGTTTACCTCACCCTCCACGTTGGACTTGGAACTTTCCGTCCTGTCTCAGTTGATAACGTTGACGAACATGAAATGCACTCTGAATTTTACAGTTTGTCTGAAGAGGCTGCTAAAACTCTAAATGAAGTCAAAGCTGCTGGCGGGCGCGTTGTCGCTGTCGGAACTACTTCTATCCGTACCCTTGAAACTATCGGCTCAAAATTTGACGGCAAGATTCAAGCTGACTCAGGTTGGACAAATATTTTCATCAAACCAGGCTATGAGTTCAAGGTTGTCGACGCCTTTTCAACCAATTTCCACTTGCCAAAATCAACCTTAGTTATGTTGGTTTCAGCCTTTGCAGGACGCGAGTTTGTTCTCGACGCCTACAAACACGCTGTTGATGAAAAATACCGCTTCTTTAGCTTTGGCGATGCCATGTTTGTTAAATAAAATCGTTAAAAACAGGTTCACAGATTGTTAGTGAACTTGTTTTTTCATTATCAGTTTTTAATCAGGAAGCATTGCTAAACTTTTCGATACTTACAAAATGACGCAACCAGTCACTGCCTTTGCCCGACAGGGATGGTTGCGTCTTTTAGAAATCTTTTATTAAATCAATCAATGGGCAAGATATCTAAGAATCTCTTGGCTTCATTTAATACAGGTAATTCTCGGTTGGCAATTAGCTTGCCGAGTTTTGTCTGCGAAGAGTTTCCATATTCCGCCACTGCCTCTTCATAACTTAGTTTCAAGGTGGATAAGTGAAAGTCCTCTTCTTCTGCCTGCGTCAGCGATTTATCTCCCTTCCCCACAATCCGACAGAGAAAATAGTGGTTGAGATTGTGCCTATGAACCAAATTGTAATAATCACTAACCAGCCCAAGCTTCTTGATAATCGCAACTTGAACACCCAACTCCTCTTTCAACTCACGATGGACAGCAGCTTCCAAATCCTCACCACTCTCCACGCCACCACCTGCCGTTTCAATCAAAGTAGCCCTGCCAAAATCATCGTCCCGCTCCACCCGAACAAAATAGAAATGACCCTCATCATCAAAAACAATCGCTCTAGCAATCAAACGGTCATGAGTGATGCCCTTATTAGGCCACTCGGTATCTTGGAAAGATAAAGATAATTCATTCATTGTGTTTTCTCCTTTTTATTTAGACAGATAAGCTATTCAAAATTCATATCTGTAGTAAAAGCGTCTTTGTTTTGTCGCTCTCTACTATATCATAGATTTACTCGCGATAACATGGTATTTTTCTATATACAGTCAGATTCACTCCTGAAACTACAGTATTTTTCTGAATCCAATCAGATTCACTCCTAAGACTACAGTATTTTTCTAAATTAAGTCCGATTCGTTCCTGTGACTACAGTATTTTTCTAAATTAAGTCAGATTCATTCCTGTGACTACAGTATTTTCTTAAATTCTGTCGGATTCACTCCTAAGACTACGGTATTTTTCTAAATCCAATCAGATTCACTTTGAATGACATGGTGTGGTTTCAATTTCAGATGGATTTACTCTATTGCTTATGAATTTTTTGTCGTGCTAACTTGTTTCAGATCGGCGTTCGCTAATTTTTCGTCATGTTGAAATGTTTTAGCTCGACGTTCACTTAATTTTTATCATGTTGGTTTGCATCACTCTGGTGTTCATGAATTTTTGATGATGTTGACTGACTTCACTACGATACGCATGGTTTTTTAGTAATGTTGGCTAAAATCACTCCGATACCCCTGTATTTTTAATGATGTTAGCTAACTTCACTATAGACTTTTATCACTATCAATCCAACACAGAAAAAATCAATCAAAGTAGTTAGTCACTTTTACGTTACTACTTTGATTGATTTTGGTTATTGGTCAGGTTTTATCGGTTTTCCTTAACTTGGTTGATGTAATCATTTAACTCTAAGATGAGGTCATATCTTGTAAATGGTGTGATGAGGTATATGCCATTGAAATACTTGAGAGCACGGTCAATCAGGCGCTTGCTTTCTGCTAGAGCGAGTTGCTGACAGGCTTCCTTGTCATCCTTAACAGCTTCTAGAGATTTCAAAAAATCAGTTGATAAATCAATGCCTCTCACTTCATTATGTAAAAAGACCGCATTATTATAACTTGTAATAGGCATAATGCCAATGAAAAATGGCTGGTCGTAATTAGCAGTTACTGCGGCTAACTCTTCAATAACTTCTTCCTTGAAAATCGGTTGCGTTATAAAGCAGTCTGTCCCTGAAGCGATTTTCTTATCAATCAAGCGACTAGAGCGGTCCAAGTTTTTGATATTAGGGTTAAAGGCTGCCGCAACGGTGAAATTGGTCGCCTTCTTTAAGCTTGCTCCGCTGTAACTTTGCCCCTTGTTGAGCCCCTTTATAAGCTCAATCAGTTTAAAACTGGTCACGTCATAAACACTTGTCGCACCCGGAAAATCCCCCAATTTTGATGGATCACCTGTCACAGCTAAGACATGATCAATCCCCAATAAATCCATCCCTAAAAGACGCGATTGTAGACCAATCATATTATGATCACGACAAGTCATATGTAATAAAAACGGAGTCTGACATTCTTCTTTCATCAAAGCTGCCATGCTTAGATTACAAATCCTAGTTCTTGCTAGAGAATTATCGGCTAGCGTAATAGCTGAGATAGTGCTAGCATCTAGTGCTCTTATCCCCTCTTTGAACTTGGTAATGTCCAAGGTCTTAGGAGGGTCTAACTCAGCAATAACGGTTATCTCTCGCTTTACTTTATCAACTAAATTTTCATTACCGATTGGTTGGGGAAATAGCTCCGCTTCTGCCACAAGTGGAGTGACATGTTTTTTACTGATGGGTTTCATGCCATTCAGGGCACGTCTTGCTGCTCTGATATGAGCTGGGGTCGTCCCACAACAACCACCAATCAGACGCACCCCTTCTTTGGCTAAAAGCACCGCCGATTTTCCAAAATACTCCGCATTGGAAGAAAATTGGTAGGCGCTGTTTCCTCCTGTATCTAATGATAAAAGACTGGCATTAGGATAAACCGCTAGGTAGGCCTGAGCAAAGAGCGGTACTTGCTTGAAGGATTGAATCATATGGTAAGGGCCAAGATGACAATTGAGACCAACCAAATCAGCACCTAACATGACTAAGTGGCTAAAGACTTCTACGACTGATTGTCCAGACGCTGTAACGCCTACTTCTTGGAGAGAAACATTGGCGATGATTGGAAGCTCTGTCAGAGGACGCAAGGCAGTTAAGACCGCTTCCAACTCCTCAACATCATAATAAGTCTCTAAAAGAACACCATCAATCAGTCCTGTGTCTAAGAGATAAGTCGCTTGTTCTAGTGTTTCTTCAACGATTTCTTCTAAGGAAAGGTCACATTGACGAACGCCACGGGAAGCACCAATGGTACCCAGTACAAAAGTCTCCTCGCCTGCCACCTCTCTTGCTAAGCGAGCGCCAGCCACATTGATTTCCTTGACCTGGCTGTCATAGCCATAGCCTTTCAACTTATGACGCTTGGCACCATAGGTGTTGGTTTGAATAATATCAGACCCTGCATCAATGTAAGCCTTGTGAATGGCTTTAATATCTTGCGGATTTGTTAAATTATAGGCTTCATAACAATTGTCTAAGCCATTACTATAGAGAAGGGTTCCCATAGCACCATCTGCTAGGAGAATATCAGTTTTTAAACGTTCTAATAGTTGGGCCATAGTTCTTCCTTTCTAGCTTAGTTATTAAATTTTTGACGGACTTGCTTGGTGGCTGCGACCAAGACTTTTAAAGCAGCGATTGTTTCAGGCTCACGTCTTGTTTTAAGGCCACAATCTGGATTGACCCAAAATTGTTGCACTGATAATTGCTGTAATGGGCGTTCAATATTTGCCACAACTTCCTCCAAAGTCGGAACACGTGGTGAGTGGATATCATAAACTCCAAGACCAATTCCTAGCGGATAAGTTGCAGTTTCAAAGGCTTCAATGATATCACCATGACTACGACTAGTTTCAATAGAGATAACATCAGCATCCAAGTCACGAATGGAATCAATGATTTCAGCGAAATTAGAATAGCACATATGCGTATGAATTTGAGTGCTATCCTTAACAGATGAAGTTGCTAATCGGAATGCTGCAACCGAGTCATCTAGGTAAGCTTTTTGTTTCGTTTTACGAAGGGGCAAGCCTTCACGAAGCGCTGCTTCATCCACCTGAATAATCGGAATACCTGCGTCCTCCAAGAGTTTGATTTCATCCTTAATGGCAAGTGCAATCTGATTAAAAAGCTCCTGACGTGAAATATCTGTCCGTTCAAATGACCAATTGGTAATGGTAATTGGTCCAGTCAACATCCCTTTGACAGGTCGCTTAGTCAAACTTTGTGCATAAACAGTTTCTTTAACCGTCAAGGGCTGAATATGTTGCACATCCCCATAGATAATCGGAGGTTTAACAGCACGAGAGCCATAAGATTGCACCCAACCACCTGCTGTTGTTGCAAAACCAGCTAATTTTTGACCGAAGAATTCTACCATGTCCACGCGCTCAAATTCTCCGTGTACCAAAACATCAATGTCCAAGTCTTCCTGAATCTTAATCCAACGCGCAATTTCTGATTTGATAAAGTCTTCATAATCTTGGTCAGAAATTTGCTGACGCTTCCAAGCCAGACGCGTCCTTCTCACCTCAGCAGATTGAGGGAAGGAACCAATGGTTGTCGTTGGCAAGATCGGTAAGTTGAGCTTTTTTTGTTGAAGGGCATAACGTTCTTTAAATGGAAGCTGGCGCTCCTTAGCAACAGTTTCCAAATCTTCTAAAGCCACATGACGGAAATCAGCTGCCTGCAAGGCTTCATAGGCTAGAAGCTTCTGAGCAAATGCTGGGCTATGCTCTGCCTGTCCCACTTGGTCAGCTAAAAGACGTAACTCCTGCAATTTTTCATCGGCAAAGGCTAAGCCATCTTTCAAAACTGGGTCTAAGCCAGTTTCATTTTTGGTAGTTACTGGCACATGCAAAAGTGAGCATGATGGCTGGATAATGACTTCTTTGACTTGATCTTGAATTTTGCCAAGTAAGGTTTGTGCTTGGGCTAAATCAGTTCCCCAGACGTTTCGACCATTGATAAGACCTGCAAAAATGACCTTGTCCTTGAAATAGCCAGCTTCTAGCGCAGCCACATTTTCCTCTAAACCATGGACAAAATCAAGACCAAAAGCCGCAACTGGTAAGCTTGACAAAGTCTCAGCATCCACTAATGCTTCAAAGTAAGTCTGGAAAATCAACTTGGCTTCAGGAACCTCCTTAGCAAAATAAGCATAGACATTCTTAGCGGCATTTAGAAAATTGTGCCCTTCATCGGTTACAAAAATCGGTTCATCAACCTGAATATAGGTCGCACCCGCAGCAACAAGCTCTTGAAAAATCTGTTTGTAGAGAGGAAGGAGACTCAAAATGGCTGCCGTGTAGTCCTCTACGCCCGAAGACAAAGCAACATAGGTAATGGGACCTGTGATGACAGGCTTCGCTTTATCACCGACTAAGTCTCGCGCCTCTAGGTAAAGCTCTAAAAGACGATTGTTTGTTAAAGTCGGTTTTTGCTCAGACCATTCTGGCAAAAGGTAATGGTAGTTGGTATTGAACCATTTTTTCATAGCTGACGCTACATTGTCTTTATTGCCACGCGCAAGAGCAAAGTAGAGGTCCAAATCAAAATTTTCTTCGGCGAAACGCTCAGGAATAATATTGAATTGGAAAGACAAGTCCAAGATATGATCATACAGCGAAAAATCGCCTACCGGAATCAAGTCCACACCAAGTTCAACTTGCTTGGTTAAGAAAGCTACTCGTAAAGCTTTGATTTGGACTAATAAATCATCTTGATTGATGTCGCCATTCCAGTAAGACTCAATCAATTTCTTCCATTCACGATTCTCACCAAGTCTCGGATAACCCAAATTTGACACTTTTACCATAATTACCTCCAAGCTAGTTATATCTAATAACTATAACCTATATTTTTGAAACTAATTTTACAATACCTGTATACCATATTGCAATAGGTTTTAGTATATTATTTGATTATCTCTTGATATAGTTTTAAACTATATCTGTGTTGGAATATGATGTTGAAAGGTTTTTTTTACTCTATTGTTCATGTATTTTTGGGTGATGGTAGTTTCTTTCGCTTTGCCACTTATAAAATCGTTGCTTCACTATCTAAAAAATAATCGTCAATTGGAGCTGACGATTATTTTCATTTATAAATCAAAATCTTTAGTCAATTTGTCAACGACTTGACGGAGGAGGGTTTTGTTGATGTTATATTTGATATTCTTATCTTCTTCGTTAAAGGTTAGTAGGCGTTGGTTGATTAACTTTTGTGTGTGGAAAGACACGCCTGCGGTGGTAATACCGATTTTTTCAGCAATGTCCTTATTCTTCATGTGAGATTTAACCAATTCAACTAGGACTTTGTAGCGGTTGGTGTCACTCAAACATTTAACGATTTCGGAAAAGCGTTCTTCGTTAAATTGTTCAACATTGGATAAGTAATGTGGTGTTGATGTAGAGACAACTAATAACCCTTTTGCTTCATTTTCTTCCGTGATAAGGGCAAAGGAGCCGATGAGCTTACTAACAACCATAACATGCACGTCATCTAGTTGGTCAACATAATCTAGAAAATTACTTTCGTGTTCACTGATACGAAGAGCGTTTAAATCAAGCTGAGCTGAAAAATTAGCAAGCTCTTGACTATATTTTTTATAGTAGGGGTCGTAAATAGCCTTGACCTTTTTTAAAACAACCGCAAGTTTGCTAACCATCTCCTTAGGGTGTTGAGCAATAGTGTAACAATACCACTTTTCTTGAGCTGAAAATCGGTCTGATTCCTCTAGTAATTGGGAAATAAGCAGACCTCGTCTGTCCTCAGCTACTTCCATTGCTTCTAGCAGACTCTCGATAATACTTTCTGCTGACATTCCCTCAAAAAATGCTAAGGTTTCTTCAAAAGTCTTAGGGTCTTGCCCTTGTCTAAGTAAATTCCAGTAGAGGTAAGAAGGAAATTTAAAATGAGGTCCTTTTAGAATATAAGGTGCAAGTTCATCTTTTAACGGAGCCAGAGCTTTTGCTACTTCTTCATAATCAGAAAGCACATCCTTATTGACAGAGCTCAATAAAACCTTGAAATCATCTGAATAATCCACGACTGCCATAGCACTGATGGCTAGAAATTCGAAAATCTGACCTCGATACGCCTCAAAATAATAAGTTGTCATTATAATTCTTCTTTACGTTTAATAGAGTAACCATAAATAGTTAAGCCGACGCTTAACAAAATCATTAGCACAATAATTGTAGAGGATTTTACTAGCAAAATCAAGCCTGAAAGCAAAAGCTTCATGAGGATATTTCCTGCTTGAAAGTAAGAAGTCGTACCATTTGAGACCGTGGCAATCTTATCTTCTGGGACTTGATTCATCATAGTCGCTACAAATTTAGGATTGATAAAACCTAGCAAGACAATCATAATACCCAAAATCATTAGCACCCAAAAGATATTATGGTAATAAAAACCAGCAAACAATAAGATACTAAGGAGCAATTCTGCTAGTAATAAGTTGATGGTGTGAGCATGATGTAAGAAACGCATGCTTAAAACATTTCCTAAAACATTACCGATAGCTGTCACAATAGAGATGGTTGCAAGTGTTATGGCAGAATTGACGATGACAAACTGCTTATCTTCAGCAATCAAAAGAACAACTATAAGAGATAAACTTGAAAACATGCCATTCATGATAGGGACGGAGCTCATCAATATGCATCAATTCTCTAAGGGCATCTTTAAGTCCTAACCATAATTCATTGAGCAGGCCGGATGCTTCTGATTTCCGAGTCTCTACTGAAGTCGTGCCCAGCGTTTGATAGTGTTCTTGGCACAGCAATGCTTTTAGAGAAGGCCTCAAAGAAAAAATAATGAGACCGCAAATTAAGAAAGTGCCAGAGTTGAGGAAAGCGTGGGTTCGGTAAGACAGGAAGGTGATAAGAGCGGCACCTGCTCCTTGAAAAGCGATATCTAGGTCGAAAGAAATAGCTTGGCGAAAAGCCAGAGCATCTTGACGGTCATCATTGGAGACCACTCGTAGACTGATGGATGTGTACAAGCCATTCTCGTACTGACCTGCTATCGCTGCTAAAAATTCAACAAGAATGAGGAAGGCAGATAAAATCGGAAGGGTCTCCGAGGCAGAAATCAACGAAATGGCGAACTTGGCAGTAGGAAAAAGTAAAACGTAATTCATCAAAGCTAGATAATAAAGGACATCCCCGAAGTTTGATAGCATGCCACTAGCTAAAGTTGTCATGTAGAGGCGATTGGTTAATAGTTTTTTCATAAACACCAGCTTAATATATTTTATTCTATTAAGTAATTACTTGATTATATTTTAGCACTCATATTTCATTAAGCCAATACTTAATTTAAAAAGAATTATCTAAAATGAATAAAACAGATGCTAAATAACATTAAAGTGACACCCCTACTACTTTTATGCTAAAATAGAAGGTAGGACAAAAAGGACAAACCAACATGATTTACCTAAAAAGACTACTTAGCCTTATCATTTTAGCTAGTCTGGGCTTCATGATTTGGCAGCACGACAGCAGACAGCGTGCCTTTGAAACGCGTTTTCGCAAGCAGACACCCCTCTTTGAGAAAATGGTCGCCAAAAATTCCAGCTACCGAGCTCTCCCCTTTGAGGACAAGCTAAAGATTCGCCCCATTATTTTGAAAAATATTGCTGCGCTACAAGCTCAAGGTTGGTCCCAGACGACGATTCAGACGACCTACCTAAACAGCCTCTACCTCCGCTCTGACATATCAAAATCTCTCAAAAAACAAATTGAAAAGCCTGTCAAACAAGCTCGCATCATCGGAAGCAACAGCTTTCGCCAACTCTGGCAGACTGAATATGGCAATGCTGAAAATCTAAGTCAAGACAAGGCAGACAAACTACTCCACCTGATTATGACCAGCATTAAGATGCCAAAAGCTCTCAACGGTCAAGTCAAGCAGACCAAACGATTGCTCAGCCATTTCGATAACAGCCTGACACCCAGCGACCCCTTCTGGAGCCAATTAGCCCTGCTGGTTCAGACGCTTTACTCTAATGATGATTTTACCATAGCAAGTCCATTTAGTGACCAGGTTCATCAGCTACGCTATATTATTTCTGGTCAACAAGCCCAGTGGGTCCGCCATTTCTATCGTGAGGACGGCGAGACAGACAGCGATGCCCTAGCCAAATACTTGGCTCACCTGTCCAAGGACGACTACAGTCTGACCGAATCCTCCCGCTACCACAATAAAGTCGCGGCAGAAAAAACAAGCAGTGGCAAACTCAAAGCGGTTTATGCGGATAACGTTGAGCAGAGCAATTTCAAGGTGCTGATTAAGTTCCACTCGGAATTTATTGTATCCGAGCAAGGACAATTCTTGAATGAGACGGATGTCGAAAATCACTCCAGAAATGCAATCATCAATAGCGCTAGCTTCAATTATGCCAACCAAAACGACGCCAGACACTTCCAGTTAGATGTCAATTCTATCGAGCCCCACGAGCCTAAGTTTGCCTTGCAAGCTCTGCTCCACGGCGACAGCGTCTTCATGGTGCCAACAATCAAGCAACAAAAATCCAAGCACAATAAAATCTTTAGTCGCAAAGGAAAATCCTCAAAACAGCTGGTCAAGGCTGTGGTTAAACAGTTTTCTAAGCTCATCGACTATTACCAATCCGTCATCGGAAACATCAAAAAAGAGAGTTAAACGCGATTAACCCTCTTTTGTCTTATTCAACTTAACGCATCACTGCTCCAAGTTGGCTGATGATGCGTGGGTCACACCTGGGAAGGCAAAAATCATGTTGCCAAGGTCTTGACCTGTGATTTTTTGGTTGATGATGAGGATCATCATGTTGAGAATTGCTTCCGCATCATCACTGATTAGTTCCGCACCGACAAGGTGTTTGTTTTCATCCAAAATGAAGCTAATTTCAGCATCTTTTTCATTTTTTGTTTCAAAGAGGCTGGCTTGACCGTATTTGTATGGGATGACTTGGAGGTTTTCATTGGCTTTTGCTTCTTTGACTGTCACACCGACTTGTCCAATACGTGAAAGGGTGAAAACAAAGTTTGGAATAGCTGGGTAGCTGATAGCTTCTTGGTTTCCTAAAATTTGACAGGCGATGTATTTTGATTCAAAGATAGCCGTCGGTGTCAACTTAGGCACGGTTTTGTCAATGACATCCCCTGAAACGTAGATATGTGGATACTTTGTCCGCAAATGGTCATCAACTTTGATACCACGCGCTGACGCTTCGATACCAAGTGATTTAAGACCGATATTTTCAACGTTTGCCACACGTCCTGTCGCGTCTAGGACATAGTCAACTTCAAGCGCAAGCCCATTTTGCGTCTTAACAAGATAACCCTTAGCCACTTCTTCAACGGAGGCAACTGCTTGGTTGAAGTGAAATTGCACGCCTTGTTTTTCCAAGTCAGCTACCACTGTCGCCACATAATCTTGGTGGTAAGCAGCGAGCGCTTGGCTGGTAAATTCAATGATATGAACTTCTTTGCCAAGAAGTGCCATCATTGAGGCAAATTCAAGTGAGATGATACCAGCGCCAATCATGACAAAGCGGTCTGGAAGAGCATGAAGAGACAAGAAATCACGGCTGTCTTTCAAGAATTCTTGACCAGGAATGTTGAGGCGAGCCTCGCGAGCGCCAATTCCGATGATGATGTTCTCACCATAAATTTCTTCACCGTTGACCAAGACCGTGTGCTCACCTGTCAATTGACTGTGACCTTTGATAAAGTCAAAGACGAGGCGTTGGAACATACCGTTCAAAAATTGTGGGAAGGGGTTAGTCACTGCATCTTTGTAAGCCATCAATTGAGGCCAGTTAATGGTGAAATCACCCTCTTTTCCGATACCTTGGTAACGGTTTGATTTATGAAGAACTTCAAATGGTCCGTCCAAGAGAATTTTGGCATCACAACCATAGTTAGTACAGGTCCCACCCTCAAGGTCCTTTTCGATAATCAAAACTGACTTGCCAGCCTGTTTCAAAATTGTTGCGCCATGCCAGGCTGCATGACCACTTCCGATAAAAATCGCATCATATTGTTTCATAATTGTCGCTCCACTTCTTTTTTAATCGTACGCGATTGATTTACTTTGTTATAACACTTCCAAACCATTATTCAAGAAAATGGTTTGGAAAAACATGGTATAATAGAAACATGAAAGAGCAATTACCCTTAGACGAACAATTTTGTTTCACGGTCAATGAGACCCATAAATTATTTAATAAATTCTATCAAAAAGCGCTTGAGGACTACAAACTGACCTACACCCAGTACACGGTCCTGCTAGCACTTTGGGAAGAGGACAATCGTCACCTCAAGGAGCTGGCTTACATTTTATCCCTGAATTCCAATACGCTGACGCCTTTGCTGCGCCGAATGGAAGAGCAAGGCTGGCTGGTGCGACACAAACCCAAAGAGGACAAACGCCAGTTGATGATTCAATTAACAGAAAAAGGACAAGCTTCCAAGGACAGCATCCAGGCCTCTGTTCGTTCTTGTGGTGCCTGTCTCAGTGGCTTGTCAGAAGAAGAATATCGAACAGCTCTGTTATTTCTCCAAAAAATCAATCAAGCCTTACGTGAAGACTAAAAACCAGATTGCCGAGACAATCTGGTTTTTGTTTACTATGGGTTCATGTTAACGCGGTGCCATTCGTTGACAACATAACATAGTTGCTCCAACTCGTAAAGTCCAACACCATTGATCTCGCTATCAGACTCTGTTGCGCCACCGAGACCTTTGGTGTAGATGGCAACGATATATGGAGTTGTTTCTTGAACAATTGCTCCGACATTCAGCGCCTCACGTACATAACCTGGCTTTTGAGCAACCACTAAATCTGGCAAGAGGGCGTGGTAATAATCTTGTGGAAAGGCTTCTTCTAGGTATCCAATCAAGTCACTATACTTGTCCTTGTGCTTCCAGAGGTAATCTAAAACTTGGATATAGTAGTCCGTTGTTGTTTTATTTCCCTCTTGGCGAATGGTTTTAACTTCTTTTGATTTTGATTTGCCGTAACGCCCAAACATGGTGTAGGCCTTGTCCATACCTCCGATGCGTTCAGAAAGGGCATAGGCTGGCGTATTTTCTGAATAAACTAGTGAATACTTTTGCATGTCTGAAATGCTCATAGCTCCATCGAAGGCTGCAACGTAATTGTTGTGTTCGCCGATATATTCGTAATCAGTATTCGTAATGTCAAAACGTTCGTCCATTGATATTTTGCCTTTAGCTACAGCATCAACGACCAACATATTGAGTGGTAACTTGTAAGTTGAGCCCGCTGTCATCAACTCGGTATCGTTCATAGATGCCGTCTGACCGCTGGCTAAATCCTTATAGGAGAAGGCAACTTGGTCATCAGCTATACCATTTTCCGCCATGTAAGCCTTAATGGTGTCTTCTAAAGATAGGTTGGCATAATCATAATAGAGTCCCAAATTGCTCAAAGCTGTCGCATCTGCTGTCATGACTGCCTGCTTAGCTTCTGCTGATTTGACTGTGGCAGTCTCTTTTTTAGTAGCTGGTTTTGATGAACTTGAACTACTTGTCTGCTTGACGGATGTCTTTTGAACCTTGTTGTTTTTTGTCGATTGCTGAAACATGACTGAAAAAACAAATAGCGTCAAGAGTGCCAGCAAAACACTCACTAAACTTCCTAAAATTAAACAGTCCTTTTCTTTTCGCACATCCTCCTCCTCATAACTGTTTTATTATAAGCATTATTTAATGAAAAATCAAATGGTTTTTAGGCGTTTTTATTAAATTGTTAGAAAAAAAGAAGTTGAGCAACAAGTCTCAACTCCTATTTTAGATTCAATGTGTTAAATAAGATTTACGCTTTGGCAGCTTTGTAAAGTTCGTCAACTTTGTTCCAGTTGATGATTTCAAAGAAGGCTTTGATGTAGTTAGGACGAACGTTACGGTAGTTAAGATAGTAAGCGTGTTCCCAAACATCAAGTGCCAAAATTGGTTTTTTGCCTTCTGAGATTGGTGTATCTTGGTTAGCTGTTGAAGTGATTTCAAGTTTGCCTTCAGCATTGACAACCAACCATGCCCAACCTGAACCGAAACGTCCAGTTGCAGCTGCTGTGAATTGGTCTTTGAAAGCATCGAATGAACCGAATGTTGCATCAATATCCGCTGCTAGTTCTGCAGAGATTTCAGTTTTTTCTGGTGACAAAAGTTCCCAGAAAAGGGCGTGGTTGAGGTGACCACCACCATTGTTGATAAGTGCTTGGCGGATGTCTGCTGGAATTGACTCAACATTTGCAAGAAGAGCTTCCAAATCTTCACCGATTTCTGGATGTTTTTCAAGTGCTGCGTTAGCATTTGCCACGTAAGTTGCGTGGTGTTTATCGTGGTGAAGAGTCATTGTTTCTGTATCAAAATGTGGCTCAAGTGCGTCGTAAGCGTATGGTAGATCTGGTAAAATAATTGCCATGATGTTGTCCTCTTTTCGTTTTTGTACCCTTATTTTATAGAAAAATGGCAGAGCTTTCAAATAATTTGTCTGCAAAGATTCTAATCAAGGATAAAAGCTAAGCTAGCTTAGTATGTGCGATTTTTAAGAGAGCAATGTCGAATAGGTACTCCTTTTCGTAAGTACCAGTCTTGATGGCGTAGTCCGTTTCAATCAAAGTTTTGATGGCGGTCTTCAAGTAAGCTATCGATAAGGTTCTAGAATCACGTAGCGCAAATTTAACCTGATAAGGATTGACCTTCCGACCTAGATAATCCGACAAATCTGCCACAATCTGCGACTCATTTTTCCCATGACTGGCTAGAATTTTAACTTGCAGAAACATACGAAATTGCCCTAAAATGATGGCGATGAGCTTGACGTCATCTTCACCTTGCAAGCGTAAATCACGTACCAAATCACGCGCAGCATCAATTTTCCCTCGGAGAACCATCTGAGTCAGGTCAAAAATATTGTCCTGCAGACTCTTGGGAATAGCTTCGCTGATATCCTTTGAGGTGATGTGACCATCTTTTTTATAGGCTTTTAGAAAGGCAAGATTTTTCTGAATATCGCTGAAATCAAAATTGGACTTGATGAGAAGCTCCTCAAAAACACCCGACTCAAAAATCAATCCCGCTTGGTGAGCCTGTTTTTGGAAATAGGTGCGGAGGTCCGCTTCTTTTAAGGCATTAGCTTCGAGAACCTTTGCATCTCTTTTCAGCAATTTAACCAGGCGACGTTTGCCATCTAATTTTCCCGGAGCAAGTACAATCAATCGCGTCGTATCAACTGGATTTGCCAAATAAGCCTCAAACCGCTTGAGGGCAGCTTCGTCCAAGTAAGACTTTTTATCCGTAGTCAAATCTTGAAAGTTATCAAAAATGACGATTTTGTAGTCAGACAGAAAGGGCAGGCTCTCCAAATCCATCTCAGCCGTCGCATAATCCTCCTCTGACAGGTCAAAATAAGAATAGGTCAAGTCGTCCTTGTCAAAAGCAACAGCTTCAAACAAGCGCTCCTTCATCTGAGCATACTGCCCTAAATCCTCACCTGCCAAAACTGTCACTAAACCAATATTATCAGGGCTCATACGCCCAATTTCTTCGATTGCAATCATGGGACTATTATAACATGAATAGTCACTTTTCTGCTTAAGGAACCAGATAAAATCCTTAATAAGTCATTTCTTACTTCTCAAACAAAAGAATACCAGCAAAGTCACTCGACAGGCTAGCGTCAGCACCCAGCCCACATAAGGAATCAGCACCGCTATGTCCCCAAGACGAAAAAGGATAAACGTCCAATGAAAGCCAGCGTCTCTTAGACGGCGAACCTGAATGGCGAAATTGGGGAGTAGGATGACGATTTGCCAGAGAATGGCTAGCGCTGAAAAGACTAAAAGAATGGGCAGTAACCTAGCCCAAATCATGTCTTGGTAGGTCGGCGCCAGATGAAAAATATTGGATTGTCTGAGAAGGACATTTCCAAACAAGGGAAGAGCAACTAGACCAAAGCTAACCAAGCTAATCAGGCTGTTGACCAGATAGGTCAACCAAAACTGGCTACGACTGGTTCTCCCTTTAAAGTAGACAAAACTTTTCCAAAAGTCTTTGTAATCTGATAACATCTTCCCCTCCTAAAAGGTCAAGCGCATTTGGTACCAAGCTACTCCTCCGTGTTCAGACGAGGAAATGCCTTCGTTGATAAATCCGAATTTGCCATAAAAGCCAAGAAGGTCCTCCTTACAAGTTAGGACAATACCTTTCTTTCCTTGGGACTTGATGTCCTGAATGACTCTGGTCATGACCTGACTGGCATAACCCTTGCCACGAAAATCAGGGTTGGTCACGACTGAGAAAATCATGAACCAGTCGCCAGCAGGATTATGCAGATTAGCGTCATCGTACATATCATCTGTCAAATCTGTTTGGTTAGTCGCCATGCCATTGATAAATGCCAGCACCGCCTCATTGTCCTCCAACAGCCAAAAATAATCTGAGAAAACCGCCAAACGGTCATGAATGCTGTCGTAACTAGCGCCTTCTGCTTTAGGGTAAGAAGCAGCTTCGATAGTAGCTAAGTTGTTCAAATCATCAAGGGTTGCGTGGCGCAAGCCTTGCTCCGACAAAGTGTGAGAAAAATCTTCTCTAGTCATCTTATTGTCTCACTTTCTAATACTTTCATTATAGCACAAAAGAGAGCGTTGAGGCTCTCTTCTTTAGTCCTCCAAGTCCAAGGAAAACTGATGGGACGCCAGTTGTTCGTAGGGATTAGTTACATCCTTGAGGTCAATTTCATAAATGCTGCTGGCGCTTGGATTGAGACGCTGATAGACCTTCTTCCAATCAATTTTTCCTTGCCCTAGTGGAAGGCTATCGTGGCTAATCCCCATAGAATCCACCAAATGATAATGCTGGATATTGGGTTTTAAGGTCTCCAAAGATTGTACCAGCGCAGCATTGTCCCCAGCTAAATGAATGAAGGCGTGTGAAACGTCATAAGCTAACGGGAAACCCGCCTCCAAAATAGCTTTATCATAATCGGGTTCACCGAATGAAAACAGAGGCGAGATGCCGTTTTCAAAAAAGATATGCCCTTTACCTAATCTAGTCCACTTTTCCAATTCTCTAAAAAGATAGTCATTGGCAGCTTCAAGACTGCCGTAATAGTCAACCGTAGCTGGGTTACGTAGTTCATAAGAGCCGTGCACTAGCACCTTGGTGTCATAAGAATCAGCCAAATCTAGCAAGGCTTCCGTTGACTCTTGCAAAAAAGCATAGGTCCTTGGAAAAGTCGCTTCTGGCACAACCATCTCTAAATACTCATTTTCAAAAGTCATGGGATGATGGAGCACGATGCGTTTGGTGGCTTAGACTTGCACTTCCTGAATAGCCTCCTCCAAACGTCTCAAACCTTCTTTGCTGAAATCCTTTTGGCTATTATAAAATTCGAAAACGTCTGGGTGGTAGATTAGACGGCTGTTGAGTTGCTGGCTATCGCTACTTGATTTTAAGCCTAATAAATGTTTCATGCTACTCCTTTTATCAGTTTTAATACGCTTCTTCATTATAGCATCTCTTGGCAAGTGCTGTCAGTCAAAAAGAGACTGAGCCATCTGCCCAATCTCTCGTCTTCTATTTGTCCAGCTCCAAAAGATATTGATAATTAGCAAAAAGCTCCTCACCTGAGCTTGCTTGCCCACGAAGGTCGTACCACTTATCACCCTTATTGAGCAAGAAATTTGGGTAAGATTGGATACCACATTTGGCAGTGAAGTCAAAGTCTGCACTGGCAAGTGTCTTGTCTGCCAAGGCTTGCGCCACCTCCTCTTTACTGACTTTATCGGCTACGCCAAATGCTTGCGCTAACGTCAGATAAACATCAGGCTTGCTCAAATCCGCACCATCTTGATAAAAAGCCTTTTGCAGAGCAATAGCAAAACGAACAAACTCTTTACCAGTCAAATGAGGTCTAAACAAAGCCAAACCAGAAGCTGGATGCGCTGAATCCATCAGTTGACTATCGTCGTCAAATAAATCATTGTAGGCATCACCAAAAGTCACACCGTACACGTCAGCAATCTGCTGATTGGCAGCTTTGATATGACCATAAGCAGAAATTGGTGCGACGCGGTCACCTGTAAAAAGACCACCACTAACCAAACAAATATCAAGGTCATCAGGCATTCGGTCTAAAAATTCTGAAACTGCCTTATCAAAACCATAGCACCAGCCACAATAAGTATCAAAAAAATAGTAAATCGTCATCTCACTCTCCGACTAAGGACAAACGTTGACGAATATGGTTTTCTTCTACGATATCAACGAAGCCTAAAGCATAATCTTCATAAGAAATGTAGCTCTTACCATCATTGTCTCGGACCATTTCTTCACCAGCAATACGATACTTGCCTGTCTTTGGTCCATTGACATCTAAGAAATCGGCAGGGCTGACATAGACCCAATTCATAGCAGTAAAGGTGCGGAGTCGGTCAAGGGCAGCAGCCATAGCTGTCGCTGTTTCCTTGAATGCTTCTGGGAAATCAGCCTCTTGATAACGTTGCAAACTGTGCTCTTGGTTGACAAACAAGCTACCAGCACCACCCATCATGACCAGTCTCGTTGAACTTCCTGCCAACAGCTCTGCAAATTTTTCAACCATCTGCATGTGGAAATCGGCTGCGCCACCGAGTGCGCTGACTAGCACATCCGCACCAGCAATATCCTCTTTAGTTAATTCAAGGAAGTCTTTCACAATGACTTGCTCTGTCTGAGTCGATTCTGGACGGCGAACCACTTCTGTCACATCATGCCCACGATTGACTAATTCTTTAACAATCAAATGACCTGCTTTACCACTGGCACCAAGAACTGTAATTTTCATAATAGACCTCTTTCTTTTTAAAATACTTGTACTTTTTAAAATTACAAGTGTAGTTTAGCACTTCTTAACCAAGCTGACAAGAAAAAGGTTTGGCAATGAAAAATGAGGCTGGTATAAAATCCTAACCTCATCGTATTTTGTCTAGACAGGTTGCGAGTCTCAGTTGAGACGACAAAATCGATTTCTGTCTCACTCTCATCCCTTATCTGGTCTAATCACTTCGGATTTCAGCCATTTTTGACTGACCTCTTCTGACAATACTTGCTCAAAAGCTAACTTTCCCAGCTGGTAAGATTTATGGTCGATGGTGATGATGCCTAAGAGCTTGCTAACTAATTGCCTGTCTTGTCCGATGACCAGCGGAGCAGTCACTTGTTTATCCTGATAACCGTCCAAGATTCCCGCTGCCATATTGTCGCTGTTTGCGATGACGACATCGATTTTTCTCAGCGCAGCTAGGAGTTGCTCGACCACAGCGTAGCCATCCTCATAGGTATTGACTCCTCCAAAAGTCAGTGGCTCTCGCTCTCCAAAGACTGCCTCATAAGCTGCCATGGCCGTTCGATAGGTGGCTGAGTCAGGGTTGTTTCGGGTAAATAGCAGAGCTAGATTGGTGAGTTTCTGCTCCTTAAGTTGAGTAAAGATGTCCAAGTAAGCCCAGTAGCGGTCCACAAAAGCCGATGATAGGAGATTATGCCCCTTCAAATCTTCCAAAAGTACAATGCGACCATACTTGGCATAGCCTTCGATTACATCAACAGAAATTTCACGCGAGGTGAAAATCAGGGCATCAATGGCTGCATGACGTAGCTGCTCCAGATATGAAATCTCCAACTCGTGGTCATAATTTGAAGGCATCATGACCAGCTGATAATGACTTTCTTTTGCCGCATCCAAAAGACCATTGATGAGCTGAGTAAAGTAGGGGTGTCGGGTATGAGGAATAACGACGCCAATCTTCATAGTCTTACCACGACTGAGATCACGCGCCACCTGATTGGGACTATAATCCAACTCGGCAATGGCAGCCATGACCTTTTCTCTAGTTTTATCGGAAACATGTGGGTGGTTGTTGAGCACCCTTGAGACGGTGGATTTAGCAACACTAACCTTCTTTGCGATATCACTGATTGAGGTCATTCTAACTCCTTCTCCCTAAGTACATTGACTTTAGGTATTCTATAAATTTATCAAATAATTCTCGATACCGTAGCCGACACCATCTTGGTCATTAGACTTGGTCACCTTGTATGCTAGCGACTTGATATCGTCAAAAGCATTAGCCATAACAATTGGATAACCCACCATTTCAAGCATGGGAATGTCATTATGCCCATCACCAAAAGCGGCTGTCGCTTCTTTTCTTAGCCCCTCTTTTTGCATGATAAAGGCAATACCTTTTGATTTTTTAGCACGGCTATGCGTGATTTCAAGATGAAAAGGTCCTGAACGCTGAATAGTCACGCCGTCAAGTTCCAAGCTCTGCAAGTATGCTTCCATCTCAACCATAGTCGCCTCATCAAAGGTAATCATCATGATTTTGAAAGTATAAGTCTTACCTTCAAGAAAGACTGACTCTGTCAAAATAGTCGGGTCTTGAAGCGTAATGCTGGTCTCGTATCGGATTCCGTCATCTATTTTATCACAATACCAGCGGTTTAGGTCATAGTAAGACAAGCTGACGCTTGGAAAATGCTGGCGCACCGTTTGTAACAAGTGCTGAGCTGTCGCTTTTTTAATAATCTCGGTATGAAGTGGCTTAACTGCCCCATCAATGAGTTGATAGATGAGCCCACCATTAAAACCAACTTGAACCCCATCCAAACCAAGTGCATCGATAGCTTGACGCATTTCCATTGGAGCACGTGCTGATACCAAGGTGACTGGAAGACCCGCTTGACGAATTTTTTGTGCATTTGAGTCACTAACCCAACCCTTGCTGTTTAAAAGAGTCCCATCCATGTCAGAAAAGATACGTTTAATCATCTTCATTTACCTCGTTTTCATTTCTTGACTACAGTATAATAGCTGGAACGCGTTCCAGGTCAAGTACTTTTTTAATTTTTCAAAAAAACACCGAACCACTGCCCGATGTTTCCTAAAATTATGCTTGGAGGGCTTCAACAACAGCCTGTCCAACAGAACGAGCTGGGGAATTTTCACTGTTTCATCGTAAACTTTGACAGATTTGCGACCAAACATGATCCCTTTAAAATCATTCGTAATCATCAGGTCACCTCTTTCTTGAAACAAACGCAGTCGTATGCGATTATTTTAGTTTACGCTATGATACTTGACTCGCCAATTAAAGTGACTTCGATGAAGAGTCGTGACAAAAATACCCGACTCTTAGTCTGTTATCTAAAATAATTGCCACTCAACTGTGCAGAGGCGTGACAACGTAATCGAATACTTGGTCTTACCAATTTCTGTCACGCTTTCTTCTTGCATCGTTTAGTTCTATATGGTAATATTTAGGTAAATAATAATTCTATATAGAACTAATTAGGAGTAAGGCATGACACAAGCATCGTTATTTGATTCAGACATGGTAGCTACTGCTCCGCTTGCTAATCACATGAGACCTGAAACTTTAGATGATTTTGTTGGTCAGAAGCACTTGGTTGGTCAGGGAAAGTTTCTGCGTGATACGATTGAAGACGACCAGGTCTCTTCCATGATTTTCTGGGGACCTCCTGGCGTTGGAAAAACAACCTTGGCTGAAATTATTGCGTGGCGAGGACCCAGTTTACATTGCTAGACGACTGATTCGATTTGCTAGCGAAGATGTTGGTTTAGCTGACAACAGCGCTCTTAATCTGGCCATTAACACCTTTCAAGCCTGCCAATTTCTTGGGCTACCTGAGTGTGACGTTCACCTGACCCAGTGCGTTATTTATCTGTCACTGGCTCCCAAATCCAACGCTATCTACAAGGCACGCACAGCTGTTCAAAAAGATATTAAGAAGACGCAAAACGAGCCTGTCCCACTTCATCTGCGAAATGGCGCGACTAAACTGATGAAAGAAGTTGGTTACGGTAAGGGCTATCAGCTGGCGCATTTCTATGAGGATAAATTGACCACCATGCCAACGAGACCTGACAGCGTTGCTGACCACGTTCACTACAAACCACCTGAGGAAGGCAACGAAGCTCGGATTAAGCAACGGCTAAAATACATTCAAGATTGGAAGAACAGGCATTCAACACACTTTTCAACTGATGATTAGAAGTAAAGGAGACAACTATGACCATTTCAAAATCGGGAAGCTACCTGACCTTGCAGGTACGTTTCCTCAACGGACGTTTATTTAATCGGCTTTTAGCCCAAGATGGCAGAGCCATTTATTCGGCTGAGCAGGGCAAGATTTTATCTGCTCTTTGGAGAAAATCTCCTCAAACAGCAACGGATATTGCAATTGTGACAGGCTTGGCCAACAATACCTTAACCCAAATGTTAAAAAAATTGGAGGAAAAGGGACTAATTACTAGCGGACCGCATCCGACTGATAAGCGCAAGCGATTATTTGACCTAACCGACTTAGGAAAAAGTCAAGAAGTTGTTGGCAATGAGGTTAGTCGGGAACTGGACGACATTTTTTACAAGGGCTTCTCTGACCAAGAGATTGCTCAACTGAACGGCTACCTAGAACGCGTGGTAGCCAATCTCCAAGAAGGCTTAGACAGAAAGGATAATAAATGATTAGTTTCAACCATATCAGCAAATCCTACGAAGACAACGAAGTCTTGACTGATATCACTTTTTCGATTGCAGATGGAGAATTTTTCGTCTTGGTTGGGCCAAGTGGGAGTGGGAAGACAACCATTCTCAAGATGATTAACCGCTTGATTGAGCCTAGCTCGGGTCAGATTAAGCGTGATGATAAGTCGATTTCGACTATTGATTTGCGTCAGTTGCGTTTGGAGACAGGCTACGTCCTTCAACAGATTGCTCTCTTTCCAAATTTGACCGTGCAGGAAAATATTGAACTCATTCCTGAAATGAAGGGCTGGGACAAGGCTCGTCGTCTAGAAAAAGCGCGCCAGCTATTAACCAAAGTCGGACTTGACCCTGATAAATACTTGACCCGTTACCCTGCTGAGCTTTCTGGTGGGGAACAGCAGCGTATCGGCATTTTACGGGCCATTATCGTTGAGCCGAAGGTTCTTCTCATGGATGAGCCTTTCTCGGCGCTGGACCCGATTTCACGCCGACAATTGCAGGAATTGACCAAGCAATTGCAGAAAGAACTTGGAATCACCTTGGTTTTTGTCACTCATGATATGAAGGAAGCCATGCGATTAGCAGACCGCATTTGCATTATCAACGATGGGCAGATTAAACAGATTGCAAGTCCAAAAGACATCAAGTCGCGTCCTGCCAGCGATTTTGTGCGCCACTTATTTGAGGAGGAGGACTAGATGCCCAACTTAATATCAACCTTTCAAGACCGATTTAGCGACTGGGTGACGAGCTTGGTTGAACACTTGCAAATCTCTCTTTTGACTTTGCTGGTTGCCATGCTGATTGCTATCCCGCTTGGGATTCTCATTAGCAATTCTAAGCGCATCAGCAACTGGATTCTTCAAATCACTGGTATTTTTCAAACCATTCCATCGCTAGCGCTATTAGGTTTATTCATCCCTTTCATGGGAATTGGTACCCTACCCGCCGTCGTAGCTCTGGTGGTTTATGCCATCTTTCCTATCTTGCAAAATACGGTCACTGCTATCCGCCAAATCGACCCCAACTTGGTTGAGGCTGCCACTGCTTTTGGCATGACCCGCTGGGAACGGCTCAAAAAATTTGAGCTAGCTCTCAGTCTGCCAGTCATTGTGTCTGGGGTTCGGACAGCTGCTGTTATGATTATCGGGACAGCTACACTGGCTAGCTTGATTGGGGCTGGCGGACTTGGTTCCTTCATTCTCTTAGGGATTGACCGCAACAACACTTCACTCATTTTGATTGGGGCTATCTCATCAGCACTGCTAGCCATTCTTTTCAACATCGTGATTGGATATTTGGAAAAAGCCAAGCTCAAAACCATAGCGGTGGCTTTGCTCATTATGCTGATAGGACTAGCTGGTTCTTACGCGCCAGCCTATTGGCCTAAAAAACAGCAAGAAACCCTTGTCGTTGCTGGGAAAATGGGAGCTGAGCCTGAAATACTCATCAATATGTATAAACTGCTCATCGAGGACGAAACCAACATCAAGGTAACCGTCAAACCGAACTTTGGGAAGACAACCTTCCTTTACAAGGCGCTTAAATCTGGCGATATCGATATCTACCCCGAATTTACGGGGACCGTGACCGAGAGCCTGCTCAAAAATCCGCCTAAGGTGTCGCACGACCCCGAGGCTGTCTACAAGGCTGCCAAGGCTGGTATTGCTAAACAAGATAAACTAGCACTGCTCAAGCCTATGGCTTATCAAAACACCTATGCTGTCGCTGTGAAAAAAGACTTCGCCACTGAAAATGGTATCAGCAAAATCAGTGACTTGGCTAAGGTCCAAGACACTGCAAAAGCTGGTTTCACCTTGGAATTTAACGACCGCCAAGATGGTAACAAGGGCTTAACCTCACTCTACGGACTCAACCTCAATGTCGCAACTATGGAACCAGCCCTCCGCTATCAAGCCATTCAATCAAATGAAGTGCAAATCACCGATGCCTACTCAACCGACGCGGAGCTGGTCAAATACAATCTGGTCGCCCTCAAAGATGACAAACAACTCTTCCCACCTTATCAAGGAGCTCCGCTATTGCGCCAAAGCACTTTGAAGAAATATCCAAAAGTCAAGACTGCCCTCAACAAACTAGCTGGCAAAATCAGCGAAAAAGAAATGCAGAGCATGAACTACAAAGTCGGTGTGGAAGGCAAGTCTGCTAAAAACGTCGCCAAAACCTATCTTGAAAAAGAAGGTCTGCTAAACTAAAGGAGAACTCCCATGAAAGCAACACAATTATCCATCGATACCCTTGACCGCGCTCAAGAACGTTTTCTTGATACCTTGAACCAAATGACTGTGGACCAAGCAAACACCATGCCTCACCCACTTATCAAATCGGTGACTTGGCTCATTTGGCACACCAGTCGCATGCTGGACTACCAAGTTTCTCCGCTGGCTGGACTTGACCAACTCTATACTGCTGACGGCTTCAAAGACCGCTTCAATCTTGATTTGCCCGACGATACCCAAGACTGGAAGCACACGCCTGAGGAAGCTGCAAAGGTCGTGGTCAGCGACAAGCAAGTTTTGATTGATTATTTGGAGGCAACAATCGCTCGCGCTAAAACTTATTTGTACACCCTAGACGAAAGCAGTCTTTCTGATATCATCGATCGCTCATGGACACCAGCCGTTACCCGTGATGTCAGATTAGTGTCAACCATAGATGACGCAGTCATGCACTCCGGACAAGCGGTCTACACACGTCGCCTAGTCATTAACAAATAAACGAGGTAGCCAAGATGAAAGCCATTCAAGTCAAAAATATTGAAGGCACTTTACCACTAGCTAGGGTAAGCAAGTGTAATGCAATGTTAATGATATTTTCAATAATTGATAAAACAAAAGATACTTAACTAAAAACGAGCTCGACCGAGTTCGTTTTTAGTTTGCTAGAGTTAAAATCGAATTGCTAAACAGTCAAATCGTCTAAATAGCCCCTGAACATTCTAAGAAAATCGAAAAATCGCCCTCAACTCAAGTCAGGTCATTCTCCCATAGGGTCTCCACAAGGTTAATCGGGGAAGGACGGAAAGGTTTTTACCGAAAATTTGATTGTTTGAGGTAAGCCAGCTTATTTTTAGTCAAGTTAGCCTCCATTTCTGCTTCAACTTTTTTGAATTCACTTTTTATTAACATAATTAGTCATCAGCTATTTATAAAACTGATGATTCACCACTTAAAATCATACCATGAATTAAAGAGAAATAACAAAATTTCAAGTAAGCCTATCTATCCTTATTATTTTGACTAACTAATCCATGAGGAACTTTATATATTCTTTGACCCGTGGTGCTAGTTAATTTCAAAATACCCTAAAAAGCCCAAAAGGACTATACTGCTAAATCTCATCACTTACAATGGAATATCAAACAATTATCAAAACTTTGTTATCAGCTGTATCGTGATTATTGTCTTGAACCTTTCAAACATCGTTGCAATATTAGTCTATCTAAGGTTTCAGACTAATCTCTATTAGTCTTACTTATCTTGCAAGCTGAACTAGGCATTAAGTCACAACGTCATTTCTATCGTATCTGTCAACTCTTTCCTTGTGGTCGTCTCCTTGAAAGAAGTCGTTTTAACCGGCGAGCACGACAACTGATTTGGTTAGTTCAACTCATCAGACAAGCAATGAATACCCAAATCTCTCCTGATACCATTGTTATCATAGATAGTTTTCCCTTACCACTTTGTCAACCTGTCCGTAATTATAGAACACGTATTTTTGATGGCTTGGCAGACATTGGTTACAATGCTTCCAAGAACCTATGGTTCTATGGGTTCAAAGTTCATATGCTGGTCACCCTATCAGGCTATATTCTGAACGACGTTGTGACACCAGCATCAGTACACGATATTAAGGCGGTTGATGACTTACTGGAAAACTGCCATCACTCTTACATTTTGGCCGATTTGGGCTATCTTAGTCGCGAGCTTAGAAATAGTTAAGAATACAATATCCTTTTCAAGGAAAACTTTATTCACCTCACCGTCTCAATCTTCCAATTTCGCCACCCCGAGAAACGGATTGCCCCTTGCTCATCCGTTCGATAAATAGTAGTTTCCTTCAATCGTTCCAATGTTTCTTGGTGAGGGTGTTTGTAGCGATTATTTTTCCCAGCGGAAATGAGGCTGACGCTAGGTGATAATTGTTTGATGAAGTCTGGACTGGATGACCCTTTGGAGCCATGGTGACCTGCTTTCAGCACATCCACCTGCAAATTGGGATAGGCTGAAAGCAAATCTTTTTCCCCAGCCTCTTCCAAATCACCTGTAAAGAGAAAAGTCTTATCGAGCAATTTGCCATACAGAACCAGCGAATCATTATTCTTGCCATCACCAACCTCCCAAGGGTAAAGCACCTGCAAGGAACTTCCCATAATCGGCACTCTGTCACCAGCTGAAAGAGCTCGCACGCGCAGCTTCATCGCATTCAGTCGCTTGACAAAGTCACCATTCGTCAAACTTCCCTGACTAACCAGCACCTCGCCAACCTTAACTTGTCTTGCCACCACTTCCATGTCCCCCATGTGGTCAGTGTCGGTATGGGTCAGCACCAGCTGGTCAATCTTTCCAATCCCACGATTTTTCAAATACGGCAGAAGCGTCCGCTCAGCATTAGCATCCGACCTGCGCTTGCGCCAAGCCTCCTTGACCCCAAACTCCACCTTGCCACCCGTATCAATCAGAACCGTCTTCCCACGCCAGTCCCTCAGCAGAATGCTATCCCCCTGCCCAATATCCACCACCGTCACCTCATTGGTCAGTGGATTTTTACAGATGAAAAATAGCAGAGCAACCAACACTAGCAATCCTCGACGCCAGCTCTTTCTTTTATGATAATCATATAGGAAACCCAAACCTAGCAGCAGGGCTAAGAGCAGAAATGAACTGGGCTGACCGAAAACCAACTGACGAGGAAACAAAGCGCCAGCCCCTTTTAACAAAACCTCCAAAAGCTCAAATAAGGGATTGACAAAACTTAGCCGTACCAGCGGTGCCAGCAAAAAGACCAAACTCAATAGAGGCAGAAAGACCAAGTCAAAGGCAAAGCCCAGCAAGGCGGTCAAGACAATCGAAAGGGGTTGAAAACTAGCAAAATAACGCATGAGTAAGGGTAGGACGCCAAATGTGATGCTGACTGTTTGACCCGCTATCTGTTTGACCTTGGATAGTCCTTCAAAGCTTGTCATAGATAAAATAAAGGCGTAGGCAAAGCTTAAAATCCCACCTGTCGTCTGCAGGAAATTTGGCATGATAAAGAAACAAACTAAGAGTGTTGCGGCAAAATTATCAAGTTTCTTAAGTCCTAGATTGGATAAAATAGCTTGTAGCAATGACCGTACCACAGACACCGTAAAGCCAGTCATGCCTGCATAAACAAAGGAGAATGGCACTTGCAACCAAGCCACATAATCCCGTCTCGCACCCAATCTCAAAAAGAAATAGCGAAAAATCCCCAAGAAAAAACCAACTTGCATCCCAGAAAGAGCAAATAGGTGGATGATACCCAAACTACTATAAAGGTCACTCATTTCCTCAAAAGACTTATCCAGATAGCCAAACAAGAGCCCCGACATATAGTGGCGCATGGGATTTGGGAAGGTCATGCTAAGTAAAATAGCTTGACGGCGTTTCTCCTGCAACCATTCCACAGGTGTTCTCGGAGAGATAACTCGCACTGACTGAATTTGTTCAATCCTAGCAAGGCGGTAAATGCCTTGTGTTTTGAGGTAACGCCTGTAATTAAAACCACCAAAATTACGTTGACCATCTGGGATTTCTAGACTTGCCTTGACGTTAAGTTGAACAGTCTTATTCAAGTCGGTAAATCGCTTTTGCTCATCCTGACTCTTCAAGGGATAAAAAGCTTGATAGGTCTGTCCTTGCGATTTCCCGCGGAAGCTGAGCAAATCACCATTCACGCTGATGGTATCTGGGATGACTTGGATGCTGGTCAGTTGCGAGGGCTGAGCCTTGTCCTGCACCGTCTCATCATGTCGCAAATAGGCAAAATAGCCTGAAAATAGGGATAAAATGACGAGAGTTTTTAAGACGTTTTTTCGGTCTTGGTTGAACCATAGGCAGAGCAAAGAAAAGACAAATAGCCCTAGCCCTGCTATTGACCAAGAAAATAGCAAAAAATAAAGCTGGACGATGAAAAATGCAAGCGAGATGGGCTTGAGGGGCAGACGGCTAATCAACCGTCACCTCTGCTCTCAGGCGCTCCAAGGTCTTGTCGCCGATGCCAGAGATATTGCTCAAATCATCCACCGACTTAAAGCCACCATTACTGTCGCGATAATCCAAAATGTCCTGAGCACGCTTTTCTCCGATACCTGAAATGGTCTGCAAGTCTGCTAGCGTCGCCTTATTGAGGTTGATTTTTCCTTGGCTAGACTGTGTTTCTGATGCCGTTGAGGTTGCAGGTGTGGCAGTAACCGCACTGACTGCTTCGCCAACTTTTGCGACATAGACCACTTGTTCATCGGCTACTTTCTGAGCCAGATTGACTGAGTTTTTGTCTGCCTCTCCCGAGAAGCTACCCGCAACCTTAACCGCATCAGTCACTCGACTGCCAGCAGGTAAAGTGTAGACACCTGGTTTTTGCACCGCTCCTTTGACATCGACAGTCACTTGCTGGCTTTCAGTCGCCACTTTTTCTTGAGACTGAGCTGTTTTGGGCTGATCAGACGATTGCGAGACTGCTTCAAGCTGCGGGGTCAGTTGGCTGACTTGCTCAACTTTTGGCTCTGCTCTTGTCACCAAAAAGACAGCAACCACAAGGACTGCTCCCAAGACAAGACCAGCCTGCCACTTGTATTCTTTTGCTTTTTCTAATAACATTTCTAACATAAAAAGACCTCCACTTACTTATTCGCAACGGGAGATGAAAATCTTTTACAAAAGCTAAAAAATTCCTATAATGGAGCTATTAGTTTAAAAGGAGACCCTATGACACGCGCACTTCTAGTCGTTGACATCCAGCAAGCCCTGATTGACCTGGAGCCAACCAACAAAGACACTTACCTAGCCAAGGTTGACAAAGCCATCGCTCACTTCCGAGAAAGAGGCGAAGAGGTTATCTTCGTTCAACACACCGAAGATGATGGAGAATTGCTGGCGCTTAACAGCAAAGGCTGGCAGCTCTACGCAGGACTTGATGTCAGAAAGGATGATAAAATCATCCGCAAATACTTTAACTCTGCCTTTCGAAAAACCAACCTCGAAAGCTACCTAAAAGAGAAAGCCATCGACCAACTTGTTGTCTGTGGCATGCAGGTTGAGTATTGCATCAATGCAACCCTGACCGTTGGCTTTGAAAAAGAAATCAATCTAACGGTTCTATCCGACGCCGTCACCACCTACGACCGTGATAACATGACTGGTCAAGCCATCATGGATTTCTACAACCAAACTATCTGGCCAAACTTCGCCAAAGTCATCCCAACAGACCGACTGAACTAGCTAAAAAGTCCTCGGCAATCACACCGAGGACTTTTCTATTATTTCAAATGTTTTTCTGGTTTCCAAACAAAGCTAGCAATGTAGCTAAAGATTAGGGTCAAGATAACCACAACCAACGCTACGAGTCCAAGTGGGATACGGTAGATGTAGGTCAATGGATTTGGTTTCTTGCCATTGTTATAAGTGGCATTTTCAGCATCCAAACGGTCAAATTCTGCTTGGATACGGCTGGCTACTTCTTCAATTCCTTGGTCATTCATGCGTTTGATGTCTGAGATATCGATTGGATTCCCAAAGTTCATGTCCACGCGCTCACCAGTCACAAGTCCCTTCAATTCACGAGGTCCCTCATAAACAACAGGCATGATTTTAACCTTAGCCATCTTAGCAATGACAGCAACACCACCCTTAACATCTGTCGAATGACGGCTACCGCTTGGAAACATAATCAAAGAACGTTTGCTTTTCTTGAGCATCTTGATTGGGTACTTGATAGCTTCTTGACCAGGATTGTCACGGTCAATGGGGAAAGCCCCACACATGCGAATCCACCAACCGAAGATACGGTTGGTAAACAATTCCTTCTTAGCCATGAAAATGAACTGCTTAGGACGAGCAGCGAAAGCCATATAGACGGGGTCCCACCAAGTACGGTGTGGCGCCACCAAAATATAATTCTCATCCTTGTTCAAAATCTTGTCTTCATTATGGAAATGCGCGTTGCCATTGAAAATCCACAGCAAGAACATGACCAATCCACGTAAATAAGTATAAAACACGAGCTTTTTCCTTTCCTAAATCAAGTTTTAACTTACCTTATTCTACCATGCTTAGGCTAATTTAGAAAGAAGAAACTGGTTTTGAAGTGCAGGCTTGGGGGATTTTAGCTATTCTGCGCCAGCAATTTTTGCTATAATAAGCCTATGACAAATCCAATTTTAAAAAAAAATGAACGTATCGACCAGCTTTTTTCGACTGATGTGAAGATTATTCAGAACAAGGAAGTTTTTTCCTACTCTATCGACAGCGTCCTCCTGTCGCGCTTTCCCAAGTTGCCATCGCGCGGGCTTATCGTGGACCTTTGCTCTGGTAATGGCGCCGTTGGGCTCTTTGCTAGCACCAAGACTTCTGCCAAGATTGTGGAAGTTGAGCTTCAGGAGCGCCTAGCGGACATGGCTGAGCGGTCAATCCAGCTAAACGACCTTAGCGACCAAGTGACCATGGTTAACGACGACCTCAAAAACCTGCTTAACCATGTGCCACGGTCACAAGTTGACCTCATTCTCTGCAATCCGCCCTATTTTAAAGCGACGGAGACCTCCAAGAAGAATATCAGTGAGCACTATTTGCTTGCCCGCCATGAGATTACGACCAACCTAGAAGAAATTTTCAGCGTGGCTAGACACGCGCTCAAGTCCAACGGTCGTATGGCCATGGTTCATCGTCCTGACCGTTTCTTGGAGATTATTGACACCATGCGCCAGTATAACCTCGCTCCCAAACGTATCCAATTTGTCTATCCCAAGCTAGGCAAGGATGCCAACATGCTCCTCATCGAGGCTATCAAGGACGGCTCAGCCGAAGGCATGAAAATTCTCCCGCCCCTCATCGTCCACAAGGACAACGGCGACTATACCGACGAGATTTTCGAGATATATTTTTGGAAAAATAGCAGAGCTAATGGCTGATGCAGTAGCTTACATGTACGTGGTCCGTTGCGCAGATGACACGCTCTACACCGGTTACACAACCGACTTAGAGCGCCGCATCAAGACCCACAATGCAGGCAAAGGCGCTAAGTACACCCGCGTCCGCAGACCCGTCAAACTCATCTACTCTGAAAGTTTCGCTAGCAAAAACCAAGCCATGTCCGCAGAAGCCACCTTCAAACGCAAAACTAGAAAACAAAAACTCGACTACATCGCCACACACAAAAATGAGGACTCGACTAACGACTAACCATCAAACCATAGATTAAAAGAGGAAGGACTCCCAAAATAAGGGCTCTATAATTTCTGTAGTGGGTAAATCCACCACAGAGATTATGGGGCTTTTTCAGTGTAGCAAAAAAGCTCCATAAGACTTATAATGAAAAGCGACTAAACCATCATTAGGAAGA